>RCMZ01000751.1_pt1 | contig 13686 bp, 15 predicted proteins | sample 2041141 | NCBI WGS metagenome assembly RCMZ01 (sample SAMN09708263, study PRJNA481090) | Wastewater metagenome, whole genome shotgun sequencing project. | biome: sewage; isolation source: Davis station wastewater (DW) | place: Antarctica: Davis Station | collected 2010-03-01
AGCGGTGCGCTCGAGACGTCCATCCCGAACATCAAAAGGGGGTCCCTATTGCACGCCGATAGGGGGTCCCTTTTAGACGCCGATTGACAACCACGACCTCATCGTGGAATATCTAACGGATCTCGGTATCGATCTGCGAAAGCCGTTCATCACGCTCGACTTCTCCGATTTCTAAAATCCCTGTCGCGTGGTGGAGCCGGACACCTTCCCAGGCGTCGCGCTTAGGGCTTGGAGCGACAGATGCGGGCGGCGCAACGGCGCGACCCTTGAGCTTGGTGAGGATAGCGCGGGATAGCCGAAGTCGATGACCGAGGTCGGAAAGCGCTCTCGCCAAAGAGACCCGCCGAGATACTCGCGATACAACCGATTTTCAGTTCATGGACTGACTAGCATGCGGCTCGCCTTCCAAGCCGACTTGTTTCGAGCGGCTGCTGATCCAACTCGCCGAGGCCATCTTCCACGTCGGCGGCGCCGACAAATACAATGAAGCAGTCATCTTCCCCGAATGTTGGGCCTGTCACGGTGGCTGTGAGGCATACCGCCTCGCATCGGAGCTTCTATGAAACGGATCATCCTGACGATCGCCGTCGCCTCCCTCGCGATCGGCGGCATCGCCGTCGCCCAGACCCGCGCACCGGCCCATCACCAAGCCCGGGCTGAAGCGGAGGAAGGCGATGAGGCCGACGAAGCCGAAGACAATGCGGCCCTTGCAGCTCGCGCGAAGCTCACGCTCGTCCAAGCCCAGGACATTGCTCTGCGGGCTCGCGCGGGAGAGGTGAAAGACCATGAGTTGGAGGCCGAACGTGGCGGCAGCGGCCTTCGCTATTCTTTCGACATCCTGAGCGGCGGCAAAACCTTCGAGGTCGGTGTCGACGCCGAGACGGGCGCAGTCCTCGAGAACGCCGAAGAAGGACCCAATCCGGACTGATACAGCTGCGTGTCGCAATGTCTCGTCGCGGTCTCAATAGCGGTTGGCGTCTCCTCCGAGACGCCAACCGGTCGATCCAGTCATTGGACCCCGACCCCGCCTGAAGCGTAAGCTGAGGCGAGGTGTTTCCACCCGGTCTAGCCCTGCCGGCAGCGGTCCAAGCGGAGCGTTAAAAGCCGCCTAGGGCTTTGATCGAGAGCACCGGGGGGGCGGATGCCGGGTCTAAACGCCCTGCCGACCAAGCCACTCATGAAGGCCGATAATGCAGAATCTCGACAGCAAATCAGCGATCAGCAAGGTCCCAGCCGTCACGGCCGGGTTCTGGCTGATCAAAATCCTGGCCACGACCCTGGGCGAGACCGGCGGCGACACCGTCAGCATGTCCATGAAGCTTGGATATCTTGCCGGCACCGGGATTTTTCTCACGGTGCTGGTCGCCCTGGTCTGGGCTCAGGTCAGAGCCAAACGCTTCCACCCGTTCCTCTACTGGGCGACGATCATCGCCTCCACGACGGCAGGGACGACCCTGGCGGACTTCGCCACACGGTCGCTGGGGATCGGCTACACGGGCGGTTCGGCCCTGTTACTGGCCGCTGTCCTGACTTCGCTGGCGCTCTGGCGGCTTTCGTTGGGTTCGATTTCGTCTGATCACATCGCGACCCCCAAGGCCGAGCTCTTCTACTGGATCACGATCACCCTGTCCCAGACGTTGGGCACGGCGCTCGGCGACTGGACAGCCGATACGGGCGGCCTCGGCTATGTCGGGGCGGCGGGTGTTTTCGGCGCCCTGCTGGTACTGGTCGCTGGGCTGGCCTTGTGGACCCGCGTCAATCGCGTCCTGCTCTTCTGGGCCGCCTTTATCCTCACCCGGCCGCTCGGCGCGGTGGTCGGAGATTTTCTAGACAAGCCTCTGGATCACGGTGGATTGGCATTCAGCCGCCCGTTGGCGTCAGCGGTTCTGACCGTCGCCATCCTCGCCCTCATCCTCCTCCTCCCTCAAAAGGCTGGTCGACATCCTGGGAGCGATCAGGGGCCATCGCCCCGCGCATAAATGCGCTCGCTTCGTTGCTGACGAACGTCCCGGTCGGCGTTCGCTGTCACTAAGCATGTCCTCGTGCGACGGTCGCGGAGCGGCGGCGACTGGTACGATGGCCGTCAGAAAATCGACCGCGGCCCTAGTGCTCGTCTCACGACGGCGAGAGAGGAATCCGCAAGGCGACGGCAAGGCCGGGGAGGCGGTTGGTGATGGACAGCGTACCGCCATGCAAGGATGCGATGGCGGCGACCATGGACAGCCCCAGGCCAGATCCATCGGTATGGCGGCTGCGGTCAAGCCTGTAAAAGCGTCGGGTCAGGTGCTTCAACTCTTCGGCTGGTGCACCCGGGCCATCGTCTTCGACCGAGAGCTCGGCGTCAGCACCTGCCCGTGCGACCAGGACCCGTAGCGTCTGTCCCGGCGCGCCATGGGTCAGCGCGTTGTCGACGAGACTGGCGATCACCTGGGCGAGCATGGTCGGATCGCCATTCACGCGGACGTCTTGACTGACGATCAGGGTCAGGCTCCAGCCCGCCTGATCCGCCGCCGGAAGGTAGGCGTCGACCACATCGGCGGCCACGGCGGCAAGATCGACGTCGGTGAACCGCCGACTAGCGCCGCCCTCGATTTGGGCCAGTCTCAGCAGGGCTCCGAAGATCTCAAGCAATCGGTCGGTCTCCAGAACCGCCTCTGTAATCAGTTCGTCGCGCTCTGTTTCCTCCGCGCTTTGGGCGTCCTCGAGCGTGTTGCGCAGCCTGGTCAGCGGGGTGCGCAGATCGTGGGCGACATCCGAGGAAACCTGCCTCAACGCTTCCATGGCGGCCTCGAGCCGTTCGAGCATCGCGTTCAAGGTGTCGGCGAGATCGTCGAACTCGAGCCCGATGCCCAGTGACGGCAGACGCTCGGAGAGGTCGCCGCTCATCACCCGTTCGGCGGCTTCTGTGACGCTCTTCAAGCGCCGCAAGAGCACGGCGCCGGCGGCGATGCCGCACAACAAGGCCAGAAGCACGAGAGCGACCCCGCCCCAGAGCGCCAGGCGATGCAGCCACTGGCGCAGTTCGGCCAGGGCGTAGGTATCGCGTCCCACGGCGATGAAGGTGCCGTCCCGCGCGCGCGCGGTCAGCACGATGACTTCGATCCGGTCACTTTCGACGTCGTCTTCCTTGGCGTCCACAGGCAGATGGATGCTCGCTACGCCTTTGATGCGTTCGACCGCGTCCGGAAGTCCGGCGCTCAGCCGATCGCCGCCGGGGGTGACGACCAGATAGCTGAACCGTTCGGGCTGGCCGCCCGAGACATGTTCGCGAAGCGACGCCACGAGGGCTGCGCCGCCCTCGGCATTGGCATCCGCGATCAGCACAGAGACCTGGTCGCGCAGCGCATCGCGGGCTGTCTCCTCGGCGAAGCGACCGACAGCAATATCGAGCACCAACAACAGCAGTCCGGTCCCGAGACCGAAAACAAGCGCGAAGAGAAGGGCCAGACGAACGCTGGTGGTCTGCCACAGACCGGCCGGGCCCCTACTCCGGTTCGTCAAGGACATAGCCAACGCCGCGCAACGTCCGGATCAACTCCACGTCGAAGCCTCGATCGACCTTGGAGCGCAAGCGGCTGACATGGGCATCGACGATATTGGTTCGGGGATCAAAATGGAATCCCCACAGGCTCTCCAGCAGCATGGTCCGGGTGACGGTCTCGCCGATGCGCCGCGCTAGGAACTCCAGCAACTTGTATTCCTGCGGGGTAAGTTCGATCCGTTTGCCAGCGCGGATCACCCGGCGGCGACGGGTGTCGATGACCAGATCTGCGAGGGCGATCGTCTCGCTCAGCCCGGACAACGGTGGCCGACGCACCAGGGCATTCAGGCGCGCGAGCAACTCGCTGAAGGCGAACGGTTTGACCAGATAGTCGTCGGCCCCGCCTTCGAGACCTGCGACACGGTCCTCGACCGAGCCGAGAGCGGTCAGGACGAGGACCGGGGCAGCGACCCCTTCGCTGCGCAAAAGGGCAATGGCGTCGAGCCCGTTCAACCCCGGCAACATCCGATCCATGACGAGAACATCGTAGGCCCCGGCCATGCCCATCTGGACGCTCTCATTGCCCGAGCGGGCGACGTCGACCGTGTGGCCGGTCTCGGCCAGGCCCCGGGCGATGAAGCCCGCCGTGCGTTCGTCGTCCTCAACGACCAGCACCTTCATGACACGACGCCAGGGTTCATGTCGGCCACATGATCACGATGCAGGGTCGGTCGCCAGTCCGACGCCGCTATTGCCGTCCCGAATTAACCCGCCCGTCAGACTAAGCGTAAACTGCGCGACCTAGAACGGTGGCAGACCACGAGAGAATGCCGCTTGCCCTTCGGCGCCACTACGATTGCCCCCAACGCCGTGCTTGTTTGCAGGCGCGACGATCCGTCGATCGGCGACGCATCCACATCGGCGCAGATCCATGGATTCGCGCCCGCTTGGGTCAGACGGGTTCTGTCCTGGGTCTGGCTCTGTCGGTACAGGATTCCACCCCCAAAACTCGTGATAGATGCAGCCAGATGTTCGATCTGATCGTCGGCATCATCGCCGCCACCGGTGTTTTGGGCGTCGCCGTCCTGATGTTCGCGGAGAACATCTTCCCTCCGTTGCCGTCCGAGGTGATCATGCCGCTCGCCGGGTTCGCCGCCGCGCGAGGCGACATCGACTTCGTTTTTCTGGTCATCGCCGGGACCGCCGGAGCGGTTCTCGGCGCCTGGGTTTGGTACGAGATCGGGCGTCGGGTCGGCCTGGAACGGCTGCGACGCTGGTCTGCGTCGCACGGCCGTTGGTTGACGCTGGCGCCGGACGAGGTCGATCGGATAGCCGGTCTGTTCACGCGGTCTGGGGCTCTGACGGTGTTCCTCGGCCGCCTCCTGCCCACGGTTCGCACATTCATCTCGATACCGGCGGGCGTGACCCGGATGCCGCTTGCCGACTTTCTGGTCTGGACCTCGGCCGGCACCGCCCTCTTCACCTTCACCCTTGCGTATGCGGGTTATCGGCTTGAAGCCCACTACGATCGCGTGGAGGCTTGGTTGAACCCTTTGACCACTGGGGTTCTGGCCTTCGCTGTCCTGGGCTATCTCTATCGGCTTGTGACCTTTAGGCCGCGCCCTGGCGCAGGGGTGCACGATGGTTGAGCTCTCCTCTTTCTGCGAGGGTAGGGTGCGAGCTGAACCGATTGGTGGTCGTCCGTCCGGATCGCCGGCCACGGAGAGAGACGGGGGTGCACCTCGGCCTCATCCCCTCTTCGACCGCGTCGTGGCGCGTTGTGGCGGTGGGTGCAGGAGCCGCCCCCACCACGGTGACAGGTCGACACCGACGGCGTCCTTCAAACGCAATCTCAACGAAAGCCTCGCTGGACTGTCTCTTCCCGAGGCGGCAGGCCGACCCACGAAGCCCTTGCAAACATGCCGACGCCATTGACTCGCCCTTTCACCACTATCCGGCGTCTGATTGATGTGCGCCGACTGCCCGGAATCTGACCATGTCGGAAGACAAGAACGCCGCCATTCAGCGCATGCAGTTGATCCGCAAGGTCGTGCTTTTCGTTCTGATCATCGCCGTGGTCATCCTGGCTGCCTTCAGCCGGACCCTGAGGGGTGAGACGCCGTTTCACGAGGGCCTGGAGACTGTCGGCCTGATCCTGATCGGCGTCGCCATCGTCGGGCGGGGCTGGTGCTCTCTCTATATCGGAGGGCGCAAGAAGGCCGAGATCGTGGATCGTGGACCCTATTCCATCACCCGAAATCCCCTCTATGTCTTCAGTTTCGTCGGCGCCTTCGGGATCGGCGCCCAGACGGGCAGCATCGTTTTGGCCGTTCTGTTTCTGCTGATCGCCGTCGCGGTCTTCTGGGCGACCGTGAAGAGCGAGGAGGCCTGGCTGCTCGACGCCTTCGGAGCGCCCTATGCGGCCTACCTCGATCGCACGCCTCGTTTCTGGCCAGACGTCTCGAAGTGGCGGGACGCCGAGACCCTCGAAGTCCGCCCCATCTTTTTTCTGGTCACCCTCAGGGATGGCCTGGTCTTTCTGTTAGCGATCCCGATCTTCGAGCTGATCGAACACGCCCAGACGAGCGGCTGGATCCAGACGGTGTTCACACTGCCCTGAGCCAGGCGCCGCGAACTCGCTGGACCGCCTAGAACCAAAAAGCCGCTTGGCTGGTGGACGGGGGCGTCGCACCAGAGTTGCCGAGCTCACCGAGCAGGACCCGCGCCTGCTGACACGACAGGAAGGCCCCGAGCGGTCTCCTATCCCGGCTGCGCTCCGGCGGTTGCCGCCGAAAGAGCGCGGGCTTCGCTGCGTATGCGCACCCACATCATCGCTGCGTTGAGAAGGCTGAACACGATCGCATAGCCGACCAGTCCGAAGGCCACCGGCAGGACCGCGATCTCGAGGGCGACCACGACATAGTTGGGATGGGAGACGAAGCGATAAGGCCCCCGAGTGACCAGCGGCGCGCCTGGCAAAGTGATGATCCGGGTCGTCCAGCGGGACCCGAGGGTGGCGATCACCCAGACCCGGCCTGCCTGGAGCAGAACGAAGACGGCGAGCAGGGCAAGGTTGACCGGCCTGTCCCACGCGAACGCCCACAGCCCCAGGAGCCAGGCCCCGTGCAGGAGGACGATGAAGACGTAGTGGTCCGCGCCCGTCTCGACGGCGCCCTGGGCGCGCAGACGGCGAGTGTTATACTCGGCCAGAACCAGTTCACCGAGCCGCTGCGCAGTCACCAGGGCGAGGATGACGATGGACAGCATCATGCCGCCGACCTCAGAGTTACGGTGCTCAGGGTGAAACCTGGCCCCAGGGCGGTCACGACCGACCGGTTCGGCAGACCCTGCCGTCTCGCGCGGTCGAGGACATAGAGGACAGTGGGCGCGGACATGTTGCCGTGGTCGGCCAAAACCTCCCGTTCGTGATCCAGACTGCCCTGATCGAGGGACAGGGATCCCTCCAGGGCGTCGATGACCTTCATTCCGCCCGGGTGACAGATGAAACGATCGACATCCTCAAGCTCCAGGCCCTGCCGTTCGAGCATCCCGACCATCGCCGGTCGAAGGTTGTCGCGGGCGAACGGAGGAATCGCGCGGTCGATGATCACGCCCAGACCGGTCGGGTCGACGCGCCAGCCCATGACGTCCAGACTTCCAGGCCAGGTGTGTTCGCCCGCCGCCTCGATCGAAGCGAAGCCCGCCTCGCCGCAGCGAACCACACAAGCGGCCGACCCGTCGCCGAACAGCGCCGTCGCAACGATGTCCGCCTTGGTCAGATCCTCCATCCGGAATGAAAGGGTGCAGAGCTCGACCACGACCATCAGGATCACGGCGCCCGGCGAGGCCTGGGCCAGCCTTCCCGCAAGGGCGAGACCCGTCGCTCCGCCGGCGCAGCCGAGGCCGAAGACCGGGACCCGCGCTGCATCCGAGCGAAATCCCATCCGGGCCATGGCGCGGGCCTCAAGGCTGGGCGTGGCGATGCCCGTCGACGAGACCGTGATGATCACGTCAACATCGCACCCCTTCAGGCCTGCTTGATCGAGAGCCGCTTCGGCGGCGCGGGCGAACATGCCGACCGCGATGTCGAGATAGGCCTGGGTCCGTTCCGGCCAACCCCGTGGAGTGAGATACCAATCCAGGGGCATGGCCGATTGGCGCGTCCTGATCCCCGCCGTGTCGAACACGGGCAGCATCCGGTCGATTCCGGGAAACCGGTCTCTAAACAGCGCCTGAGCGACCCGGACGACGTCCGTCTGGGTCATGACATTCGGCGCGTCTGCGGTCGCGATGGAGAGAATTTTGGCGGAAGCAGGCATCAGGTTCGCTCCGGTCGGCATCGGTTGCGACCCGAACCCTAATCGCGCGAACGCTCTATAGTTCCGAAAAGGCTTATAAAACAGCTAGATAAGAATTGGTATCACTCGCAGCGCAGCCAGAAGCGGAAGCATATCCTTCGAGGATGAGGCACGAAACAGCCCCCAAGATGGGCGGTTGGCCTGCCTCTCGACCGGTTCATTCTCGACCGCTATCTCGCCAGCGCCGGTCAGAATGAGACGTCGTCGGGTCTCAAACGCCGTAACCCGCAAGGTGGACCGGAGCGATGGCCACGGCCTCACGTCTCTTTTCACACCGTCGGTTTCGGTGTGAGGTTGGCTGAAAGCCTGGCGAGACGACGTGGCAGATCGCGTTCGATGGTTCTCTTCTGATAGGGACTAAGCTTGCGCCAGCCCGCTATCTCCGGCCGCGTCCGACCACATCCTTCGCACTGACCCGAGCGGCCGTCGAAGGTGCAGATATCGATGCAGGGTGTGCCGGTCATCAAGGAACTACCGGGCCAGGGCCACGACGGCCTGCCAAGTGAGAACTAGGCCGACGATAGCGATCAGCCCGCCTGAAAAATAGGGCGCCTTACGCGCAAAAGCGGCGAAACCTCCCGACCAACGCTTCTCCGCATGCCGCATCCCGATCGCCGCTGCGACACCGACGGTGACCATGGTCGCCGCCAATCCGATCGAAAAGCACAGGACGAGGGTCGCACCCAAGGCCACCTGCTTCAACTGCAGGCAGAGTAGCAAGACGGTGATGGAGGCCGGGCAAGGGATCAGTCCGCCCGTCAGGCCGAACACGATGATCTGCCAGGTCGTCACCTTGCGGTTGGCGAACCGCTTCTTGATGTCGTTGGCGTGAGCGCGTTCGTGGGCGTCCTGGTAGCCGGGGTCCGAGACATCGAGGCCGCCGTGGTCATGACCATGCTCGTGATCATGGTCGAAGAACTCGACGTCGAAGTCATGAGTGTGATTGTCGTGGCCCAGAACCAGCCGCGCCGTGAAGGCGTGGGGTTCGGGAATGACGTCAGCCGACTCGAGATAACCATCGCGAGCCTCGAAGCCGAATATCTGAACAGAGCCATCAGCCCGGGTGGTCGCGACGGTGACGTCGTCGCCCCTCGGAACCGGCCCTTTTTCTGGCGCGAACCGGAACCGTGGGGGCACGCCGTCCTCGAAGATACTCAGGCTGACGACGCCATGGCCGGTGTCGATCCAGCGCGTCTCGTCATGGTCATGGTCATGGTCGTGGTCATGCTCGCTGTGGACGGCGTTCTGCTCGCGCCATGTGGCGAAGAGCATCCATGCGGCGACACCGAGGATGATCACGGCCGAGGCCAGTTGGAACCAGCCCTCCGAGGCTTCGATGTCGAAGAACTGGCCGAAGTAGAGCCCGGTCAGGGCGATGGCCCAGACGATAGCCGTATGGGACAGAGTCGCCGACAAACCCAGCAAGATCGCCTGCCAGACCGTACCGCGCACCGCAACGATGAAGGCCGCCATCATCGTCTTGGAGTGGCCGGGCTCCAGCCCGTGCAAGGCTCCCAGCAACAGGGCCGAGGGAATGAACAGCCAGGCGTGGGCCGAGCCCTGCGACAGCAGGTCTGCAAACGGGGTCATCGGCGTCTCACAGGTATTTGGTGATGTCTTTGAACTCGGCCATGGCCTGGCGGGCCTCGGCCGGGTCGCCCTCCGCCGCATGGGCGAGGCAATGGTCGATGTGGTCGTGGATCAGGGTCTTCTTGGCCGCCGCCACGGCCTTCTCGATCGCGTGAAGCTGCTGGGCGAGATCCAGACACGTTCGGCCGCCCTCGATCATGGCGATGGTCTTGCGAAGATGCCCCTCGGCGCGCTTCAGCCGATTGACGATCTCAGGGTGGGATTCGTGGACGACGTGAGCCATGACACCATGCTATCCCCCTGGAGGGGATATGACCAGCCTCGCCTGAATGACTCCCGCACTGGATACGCCTCGATGTTCTCGCCACTCGGTCACGCCGGTTACCGGCATCTGTTCATCGCCCAAGTCGCCGCCCTGCTCGGCACCGGCATGGCGACGGTGGCTCTGGGTTTGCTGGCCCATGATCTGGCCGGGGCCAATGCCGGCGAGGTGCTCGGCATGGCCCTCGCCATCAAGATGATCGCCTATATCGGCGTCGCGCCGTTCGCGAGCGCGCTGGCGGCCCGGCTGCCCCGCAAGGCGCTGCTGGTCTCGCTGGACGTCGTCCGCGCCTGCGTCGCGGGAGCCCTGCCGTTCGTGGGCGAGGCCTGGCAGGTCTACGCCCTGATGACGGTGCTCTATGTCGCATCCGCCGCCTTCACCCCAGCGTTCCAGGCGATGATCCCGGACCTGCTCCCGGACGAGGCCGAATACACCAAGGCCCTGTCGCTCTCGCGCCTCGCGGCCGACCTGGAGAGCGTGGCCAGCCCGATGCTCGCGGCCGTCCTGCTGGCATTCATGAGTTACAACAACCTGTTCGCCGGCACCGCCCTGGGGTTCGTGATCTCGGCCCTGTTCGTCGTCAGCGCCGCCCTGCCGGTCCTGACCCAGGCGGTCCAGAAGCCCTTCCTGCAGAGGCTTACCGGCGGTGTTCGCCTGTTCGCCCTGACGCCCCGTCTGCGCGGTCTGATCGCCATCAGCCTCGCCGAGGCCGCCGGCGGGGCCATGGTCTTCGTCAACACCGTGGTTCTGGTGCAGTCGCGCTTCGCCATGTCCGGTCAGGCCGCCGCCTGGGCCCTGGCGGCGTTCGGCGCCGGCTCGATGGTGGCGGCGGTCGCCCTGCCTCGCCTGCTGGACCGGATCGCCGACCGCACTGCCATGCTGTGGGGCGCGGCCCTCATGACCATCGTTCTGCTCGCAGGATCGGTGCTGGCGACCAGCTATGTCGCCCTGCTGGTTCTTTGGGCCGTCATGGGCGTGGGCTACTCCCTCACCTTGACGCCGGCGGGACGTGCCCTGCGCCGGTCATCGAACGCCCAAGACCGTCCGGCCTTGTTCGCAGCGCAGTTCGCCCTGTCCCACGCCGCCTGGCTGATCGCTTATCCGGTGGCGGGGTTGGTCAGCGCCGCGGCGGACCCCAGCGCGGCCTTCCTGGTTCTGGCGGCCCTGTGCGCCACGGGCACGGTCCTCGGCTTTCTGGTCTGGCCCGCCAATGACCCGGCCGACCTGCCGCATCGTCACGACGCCATGCCCAGCGACGATCCACACCTCAACGTCCAATCCGCGCGGCTTCATCGTCATCGACAAGCACCAGCGCAATCCGACCTATCCGAACGTCTTCGGCCTCGGAGTGTGCGTGGCCATAGCGCCGACCGGCAAGACCCCGGTGCCGGTCGGGGTCCCGAAGACCGGCTTCATGATCGAGAGCATGGTCACCGCCATCGCCCACAACATGACCGAGATCCTCGATGGCAAACCCCCGACGCACGAGGCCACCTGGAACGCCTTCTGCCTCGCCGACTTCGGCGACGGCGGCGTGGCCTTCGTCGCCCAGCCCCAGATTCCGCCCCGCAACGTCAACTGGTCGGCGAGCGGAAAATGGGTCCACCTCGCCAAGGTCGGGTTCGAAAAATACTTCTTGGGCAAGATCAGGCGCGGCGAGACCGAGCCCTTCTACGAGAAGCTGGCCCTGGAGATGATGGGCCTGCGCAAGATCAAGGCCTGACCCATGGGCCAGTTCGTCTGCCCGGTCTGTCGCGCGGTCAATCGCGCGCCAGACGGCAAGGACCCGCTGGCGGCCAAATGCGGTCGCTGCGGCGAGCGGCTGTTCACAGGACGTCCGGTCGATGTCGACACCAGGGCGCTGGGCGTCCATCGCGCGTCCACCAAGGGCGCGGCGGTGCTGGTCGATGTCTGGGCGCCGTGGTGCGGCCCCTGCCGCGCCATGGCTCCCAACTTCGCAGCCGCAGCGAGCCTCCTGGAGCCGGACGTCCGGCTGCTGAAACTCAACTCCGAGGCCGAGCCGCAGGCTGCGGCAGCCCTCGGCATCTCAGGCATTCCGGCGCTGCTGCTCTTTCGCGACACGAAGATTATCGCCCGGAGCGCCGGGCTGCTGAGCACCCCAAAGATCGTCGCCTGGACACGCCAGGCGCTTGGCCCAGCGCGCGAGGCCTGACCGGAGACCGACCATGACCTTAGACCGTGCCGTATTCGCCTTCCTTGGCTGTGTTATCCTGGCAAGTGTCGCCTTGGCGCATTTCGTGAATCCCTGGTGGATCGCGCTGACGATCTTCGCCGGCCTGAATGCGCTCCAGGCTGCTTTCACCGGCTTCTGTCCCGCGGCGATGCTGTTCAAAAGGTTCGGCGTCAGGACCGGAGCAGCCTTCCGCTAAGTTCGGTCTTAAGCGCTTACAAAGACCCTGTGTAACCACCCTTCAAGGACAGGGGCTATCCGTTCGATGTGCCGAACGTCGCCTTTAATCACCAATAAAACGACAGCTCATTGCGGAAACATGGAGGAGTGGATCCGCTACCAAAGCGAACGCGCTATGGTCGGTTGTCCGCCACGGCTTCGGTCTCGGTGAGCATTTCTGACCTAAGGGTCTTCGAGATGTACGGCAGGACCGGCCGACCACAAGGCGTCAGACGTTCACGACCGTGGGATGGGCGGGCCGACGCTGGCGTCCAGACCAAAGACTGCAGAAACCGGGAATACGTCATACAGCCACAGGTCTACCCACGCCTGTGCCCCCCTCGTCCGCTCGTGACGAAGGGAGCAGCGCAATACAGTCTAGCGGGCCTGACGGAGGCGTTCAGCTGCGGCGCGATAGCGTTCGTAGTGATCACCTTCGTCGGAGGCGATCTGCCGGAACATCGCTGCAGCGCGCGTATCGCCCGCTGCCTGGGCCTGATCTGCGAACCCGACATACATGGTGACGTTCTCGTACTGCTCCCCGGCCATCGCATCCACCAGATTGGCCTCGTTGGTCCCGTCCAGCTTCAGGGCGTCGGCTTCGCGCGCAAAATGCTCGTTGGCCTCGACGTTGGCGGAGCTTTCGAACAGTTGGGCCAGTTCGGCATTGCCGCTCTCGCGGGCGACCTCAGCGTAGCGAAGATACTTGAGGTTGGCGAAGGCCTCGCCATGCATGGCGGCTTCCAGATTGGCCCGCGTCTGCGGGTTCAGGTCCTGAGCGGATGCCGCTCCGGCCGAAAGGGCGACGGCGACGGCGGTGGTCAGAAAGATCTTGAGGGTCATGGGAAGGCTCCGGTGTCTGGGATGCGCCCGATGCGCCGGTGCTGTCTCGGCCCGAAGGCTGACCGGAGCCTGACGAAATGAAATCACCCGGCCGCTCACGTTCGGACTGAATGTCGCCCCAGCCGTCAGGTCGCCGTCAGCTTCGGACGTCAGGTTGGCGTCACCGGGTGATGTCGTCCGGCGACAAGTCCAGCTTTCTCGAGGCTCCCCATGAAGACGTTCCTGATTCCTTCGGGCATCGCCCTGACCCTCGCCGCTACCGTAGGCATGGCCATGACCGGCTTTGCGACCTCGGTCTCGGCCGGCCCGGTTTGCACCACCGCGCCCCGCGCCCAATGGCTGACCGAGGCCCAGATGCGGGCTCGTGTGGCCCAACTCGGCTACACCAACATCCGCGTCTTTCAGGTCAGCGGCAGCTGCTACGAGATCTATGCCCGCGCCGCCAATGGCCGTCGCGCCGAGGTCTATTTCAACCCAGTGACTGGCGCCGTGGTCCAGAACAACGAGGATTGAGCGCAGTGACCAAGGCAACCGTGGTTCTTGGGGATGGGTCACTCGCCCCATCCCCTGCGGAGACACCCAAGCGCACCAAGGTCTGGGATCCGGTCGTTCGACTGTTTCACTGGACCCTTGTCACAGGGATCGTCGCCAACCTGACTGTGTTTCGTGAGCTGAAGGCGGT
>RCMZ01000752.1_pt1 | contig 13682 bp, 12 predicted proteins | sample 2041141 | NCBI WGS metagenome assembly RCMZ01 (sample SAMN09708263, study PRJNA481090) | Wastewater metagenome, whole genome shotgun sequencing project. | biome: sewage; isolation source: Davis station wastewater (DW) | place: Antarctica: Davis Station | collected 2010-03-01
ATTTTTTCTACGCTCACCCTGGCAACTCCACCAGATGCACCGACTCCACGATAGTCAATTGCGACGACTCGATGAAACCGGGCCAGCCCATGGACAATGGTGGAATTGAAATCGTCAAGCACAGCCCCCCAGCGATTCAGCAATATCAATGGAGTCCCGCTACGCGAACCAAAATCGCGATAGGCGAATGTGGTTCCTCCCACATCAATCCATCGGGTCTCGGTCTGTGCACAGGATGCCTCCGAAGAGACATCTGGGCTCAAATTACTCATGACGACTCCCAGATGTTCATATCGTTCTCCTTTACAGCTGCAACGGCCTCAGAGCATCCGAACTGCGAGCCCGGTTAGGGATCCTGATGCTCAAGCCGCGAGCGTCGGATAGTCGGTGTAACCCTTGGCTCCGGGCGTGTAGAACGTGTCTGGGCTCGGAGCATTCAACGGAGCATCCTGGCGCATGCGCTCGACCAGATCAGGATTGGCAATGAATGGCCTACCCATGGCGATCAGGTCCGCTAGGCCTTGGCTCAATGCCTGTTCAGCGCTGGCTTTGTTGAACCCACCGGCGAGGATGAAGGGGCCGTTGAACGCAGCCCGCAGATCGTCCTTCAGCTTCGCTGGCACGGGCGGGGTGCCCATGGCGGAATGGTCAAGGACGTGAACGTACATGAGGCCGAGTGTGGAGAGTTGCTTCACCAGCGCCAAGTACTGCTCGTCCACACCATCGAATGCACCGGCGCTATTGACCACGCCGTGGGGCGACAAGCGGATTCCGACACGCTCAGCGCCAATCTCGTCCACAACCGCGCGCGCAACTTCAAGCACCAGACGGTTGCGTCCTTCAGCCGTTCCACCGTAGCCATCGGTGCGACGGTTGATGTTGGCGTTCAGGAACTGTTCGAGGAAGTAGCCATTGGCCGCGTGCAACTCAACGCCGTCAAAACCAGCTTGGATCGCAAGGCGTGCGGCGCATGCGTACTCGCCAATGACCCTGCGGATGTCTTCTTCTGTCATGGCACGAGGCGGCGTATGCGGCTGGATACCTTGGGTGTCAGTCCACATTTCGCCAGGGCAGGTTTCGGGCGAAGGCCCAAGCACCTCGGCCCCAGCAGGCAGGTTGGCTTGGTTGGACACTCGGCCCGTATGCATCAGCTGCACGACGATCTTGCCGCCCTTGGCATGCACCGCCTCGGTCACCAGCTTCCAGCCTTGTACCTGGGCATCATTGAACAGACCGGGTATGCGGGCATAACCCAAACCGTTGGGCGATGGTGAGGTTCCTTCCGTGATGATGAGACCGGCGCTCGCACGCTGGGCGTAGTAGTTGGCCATCAGGCTAGTGGGCGTGTTGTCACTGTCCGCACGACTACGCGTCAATGGCGACATCACAACGCGATTTTTCAGCGAAGTGGAACGAAGTTGGAAGGATTCGAAAAGCATAGGTTGTCTTTGGGGAGATGGAAAAGAGGGCGCTCAGTAACGCTCAGTTCGAGCTCGCTGGAATCACGCGATCTGGTAACGAGGCGCTGGCGTCCCCGCTTGTGTGCTTGCGAACAGTTCGGAACGCGCGGCGTCGTACTTGTCCCAGAGACTGGCATCGGCGACCGATGGCCAAGTGATCGTTTCACCCTGGTCCAGGCCCGCCAAAGCCGCATCGACCATGTTTTCGGTCGTCATCAAGGTGCTCTTGTTGAGGGCAGCCAGTGGGACGCCCGACAGATCCCAGAGCTCGGTGGCTGTGGATGCGGGCAACACCAATTGGACTTTCACCCCGGTGTCGGCCAGTTCTTGCTGCAGGCCTCTGCTGTATTGCAATACAAAGGCCTTGGTGCCGCTGTAGATGGCGCTGATGGCCATCGAGTGAATGGCCAGGACGGACGCGATGTTGATGATCAAGCCCTGCTTTCTTGCCACAAAGGCCGGCACGGCCGCTTGGGTCAGGCGCGTCAAAGCGGAGATGTTGAGGGCAATCTGTGCTTGGGCGTCATTCGCAGATGTCTGGGCAGCAGGGGCTAGGCGTGCAATACCGGCGTTGTTCACCAGGACTTGTATGTCTCCACGGCTAGCCAACAGTGTCTCGATGCGCGCCACATCCTGATCGAGGGTCAAATCTGCCACGACGGGTTCGGCTTTGATGCCGTGCGCGCTTGACAGCTGCGCACATAGGGCTTCGAGGCGCTCTGCGCGTCGGGCGACCAGGATAAGGTTGTAGCCGCGCGCGGCTAGGCGGTCTGCGTAGACGGCGCCGATGCCAGAAGATGCACCCGTGATGAGGGCGGTTTTTGAGGATTGGGAATTTGTCATATAGATCTCTGATGAAGTGAGTTGATTGGTTTGAGGGATGCGCTTGGCTGAATTACTGAGCAAGGAAAGCGAGCGCGCTTGGAACAAAGTCGGTATGGAACTGGAAGATGCCGCCATGGCCCGCATCGGGATAAATGATCTTGGTGCTGCGCGGAAGCCGCCGGGCCAGGTCGTGGGTGTTGGTTGTCGGCACCATCCGGTCTTGGTCTCCGTTGACCACCAGCACAGGTTGCTTGATCACGGACAGGTCTGCAGGCTTCTTTTGGCCCCACGCATTCAGGGCCTGCAGTTGTGCGATGTAGGCCGCTACGCGGATTTCCGTGTCCCGGTTGTCAGTGCGTTCATTCAATCGCGCCAAAAAGGCTTTGCCTGCTTCGATGCCATTGGGCGTGCGGGTAAAGAAAAGGTATTGCTTCGGGTCTTGACCCGTCAGCAGGCCCCGAAGAATGTCGTAGTTGGCAACGCCAGCCACCGTGCTGATGCCTTCACCGCCAGCAGGGCCTGTGCCTGCAAGAATCATTTTGCGGATCAGTTGCGGCTGCTTCAGCACCATCTCCTGGGCAATCATGCCGCCCATCGAGAAACCCAAGAGATCCACCTGATCGAGCCCTTTGGCTTGTATGAAGGTGATGGCATCGTCTGCCATTTGCTCAATGGAATTTGATGGCGACCCCGTGGAGGCACCAACACCTCGGTTGTCGAAGGCGATCACATGGCGCTTCGCCGCAATGCCGTCCATGATCCGAGGGTCCCAGTTGTCCAGAACGGCTGCGAGATGGACCAAAAACACCACTGGTGTGCCGCCGTTGTTCTGACCCATCTCCCGGTACGCGAAGCTGATGCCGTTGGCGCTAATGGTTTGCGTGGGTGCTGTTTTCCAGGTAACGCTGGACGTTATGGCTGGTGTCTGAAGGGACTGGGAGGTGACCTCCTCTGCTGCGACAACTGTGCCTGACAGGAGGGCTGACGCCATGGCGAGGCCGGTGAGTGTGGCCTTCCACATCGTTTGGATTGCATCCATTTTCATGATCGGATTCCTTTGCTCACTCAGTGGGACTGGGGGAGGTAGAACGGACGCGGTGCCGCCAGGGCTTGGTGAACTTGCTGAGTCAGGACGTCCGCCAGTACTTCGTCTGCACCTGCTTCCAAACCGTCCAATGCACGCTGCACGATGTCCTCAGGGCTGGTCTTGGGCACGTCGAAACCACGCGTGAGGTCGGTATCTACGTAGGCCATGTGTAAGCCCAATACCTGGGTGTTTTGACTTGCCAGTTCATGGCGCAGTGCGTTGGTCAGCGACCAAGCAGCCGACTTGCTTGCTGAGTAGGCGGCAAGGGTCCCATCGTTGACCCACGAGGCAACGGACAGCACGTTGAGCAGGGCTCCGCCGCCATTGGCCTTGAGCACCGGCGCAAAGGCCTTACTCACGTTCAGCATGCCAAAGACATTGGTCTCAAAGATGCGGCGTGTCACTGCTTCACTGTCGTGCTCCAGAAAACCGCCGGGTTGGGCAATGCCCGCGTTGTTGATCACCAGCGTGATGTCAGGCGCATTTTTGACGGCAGCAGCAATGTCATCGGGATTGGTGACGTCGAGTTGAACTGCTGCGACACCAGTCTGTGTCACGGTCGCCGGAGTACGTGCGGCAGCGTAGACCTTGCGCGCACCACGGGCGAGCAACGCTTGGGCAAAGGCCAAGCCGATTCCGCGGTTGGCACCGGTGACAAGCACAACTGAATTTTCGATCTTCATGGGGAAACTCCTGAGGGTTGATGGGTAGTAGATATGATGAGCGTCATACAAAAAGACGAGCCGCTGCCCTTGGCAGCAGCCACAGCTCAACGAACCTTGATCACGACCTTGCCTTTGGCCCGTCCACTTTCGACGTAGGCCAAGGCATCGTTGGTGGCGGCAAACGCAAACACCTTGTCAACAACCGGACGAATGGCACCCGATTCGATGAGCGATGTGATTTGCTTGAGTTGACTTCCGTTGGCTCGCATGAAAAGGAATGAGAAGTCCACACCGAGACGTTTCGCCATTCTTCGGGCCCCCAGGCTTAAAAGACCTATCACCTGCCTCAAAAACCATGGGGCTTTGATCTCTTCGGCAAACGCAGGATCAGCGGGGCCGGAAATGGTGATGAGCCTCCCTCCGGGCCTGAGCACATTCAACGACTTGGCGAGTGCCTTGCCATCCTGGCTGTTCAGGACGACGTCATAGCCGCTCAGGACCTTTTCAAAATCCTCTTTCTTGTAGTCGATGACGACATCAGCGCCGAGGTCTTGCACCCAAGCCATGTTGCTTGTGCTGGTGGTGGTGGCCACAGTAGCGCCCAGTTGTTTGGCCAATTGGATGGCAAAAGTGCCCACACCACCCGATCCCGCTTGGATAAAGACCTTCTGACCCTTCTTGAGCTTGGCCTTTTCGATGAGCGCCTGCCAGACAGTCAATGCCACAAGGGGTATGGACGCGGCTTCTTCCATGGTGAGATTCTTGGGCTTGAGCGCGAGGGAACTTTCCTTGACAGCGACAAACTCTGCGAAGGTACCAATGCGCAAGTCATCAGGCCTGGAGTACACCTCGTCGCCCACTTTGAATTGCCGTACACGGGGACCAATCCGGGCCACCACACCAGCCACATCGTGGCCCAGGACAAAAGGCGTGCGGTAGGGCAGGATGAGCTTGAATTCCCCGCCACGGATTTTGGAGTCGATCAGGTTGACGCCGGCAGCATGCACCTCAACCAAAACCTCGTCATCGTGCAACTCAGGGGTTGGCATGTCTGCCTGCTTCAATGCGTTCTTTTTTCCATAACGCTCGACGATGAATGCTTGCATGGTCTTTCCCGTTCTCAAAAGGTGGGTTGGGATGAAATGGTTGGATGGACTACTCAGTATTTCGCATGATAATCATCATATATCATGGTAAAAAAAATCAATCCTCAACTTGAGTTTTGCCAGAAGCCAAGCTTTTCAATGTGGCGCTACACCACGCGTCTGACAAGGCTGCGTCATCGACAGCACGGGCCAGCACCAAAGTGCCAACCAGAGTAGCCATGGTTACCAGCGCACGTTCGTGGGCACTTGGCTGTCCCCAGTCCGGAAACTGGCGAGCGATCAAATCAACCATTTCTTTGATGCGACGGGTAGTTGCAAGACGCACTTCCGGAGATTGGCGTGGCATTTCAGAGCACAAAGCTGAATTGGGGCAACCCGTCTCAATGTTCACCAAATGCTCTTTAGAAAGATACACCTCTATCAGAGCCTGCAGCGCCTGATCTGACGGAACTGACCCAACAATGCTCGCGGCGAGGGCGTTGGCTTCAGCGCCCGCTCGGTCTGCCGCTTCAGCCAGCATGGCTTCACGGGACTCAAAGTGTGCATAGAAAGCGCCATGCGTCAGTCCCGCTTCTTTCATGATGTCGGCCACGCCCGTGCCGTCATAGCCACTGCGGCGAATCGCTTTGGCGGCAGCACTCACTATGCGCTCGTGGGAGGCTTCCTTGGCAGCTGCTCGCAAATTAATCGACGAATTTCGCATGACAACCATCATACATCATGCTCAGGCCGTCTGCCAGAGTGTTGCTTCCCATCCCCCTTAAAGTTCGTGGGCTCAGGTGTTGTAGAAATCAATGGCGGAGAGTCTCATTGCGGAGCGTCGCTGCGGTAATGCGACGTAGGTCATGCGCGACGGCTTTCCAGCCGAATGCGGACCTTTGTTGTATTTAGCTATCGGACTGCAACTCGCTGCAATGCAGCCGTTCACGGAAATCTCTACCTGGCTGATTTAGACGGCATTTGCGTGTTTTCAATCTACGCTGACTCAGCAGCATGTGATTCGCCGATCACGCGCACGTTTCCACTGCGGGGGCGTTGGCTTGCAGCATTGCCGCATTGAATAGTGCATCGATTGCACATTCTCAGCGCGCTCAGGCGTTGGTTGGATAAATGCCGTTGCATCGGATGAGACTGCGGCAGCCCAGAAAACGCAAACGCGCGATCAGCCTACGACCTGTCTCACCCCCCGCGCCGCATCCCGCCACGCCCGCGCCGCGTGTGCCCCGCACTCTGGCAAGCCCGGCGATACGCACGCAGCGTGCTCTCGGCGCGTTGCAGCACCGTGTGTTGTACTTCCACTGCGGGCTCTGCATTGCCGTTGGCCAAGGCCTGCATCAGCTCTGCGGGGCTCATGCCCGAGGCTTCGCCGGTGAGCAGGGCGATGCCGTCGCTCACGTGCTCCATGGTGTAGACGTGGAACAGGCCACGGGCTACGGCGTCGACGATGGCGCGCTCCAGCATGAGGTGGCGGCGGTTGCGGGCGGGGATGAGCACGCCCTGGGTGCCGTCCAGCCCTGCGGCCACGCAGGCCTGAAACCAGCCTTCGATTTTTTCGTTGATGCCGCCGACGGGCAGCACTTCGCCGTGCTGGTTCAAGGCGCCGGTGACGGCGATGCCCTGGCGCAGGGGCAGGCCTGACAGGCTGGACAGCAGCGCATACAGCTCGGCGCACGAGGCCGAGTCGCCCTCTACGCCGCTGTACTCTTGCTCAAACACGATGGATGCGTTGAGCGCCAGCGGCGCGACATGGCTGAACAGCGCGGTGAGGTAGCTGTGCAGGATGAGCACGCCTTTGTCGTGGATGGGGCCCGACATGTCGACCTCGCGCTCGATATTGAGCAGGCCCTCTTGCCCGGCAAACGTGCGTGCGGTGATGCGCACCGGAAAGCCAAAACGGTAGTCGCCCAGGTCGATCTGCGTCATGGCGTTGATCTGGCCGGCCACGCTGCCGCGCAGGGTGATGAGGCGCTCGCCTTCGGTGATGGATTCGTGCAGCTCTTCTTCGGGCTGGTTGTGGCGCAGGATGCGCGCGCGCTGGGCGGCCACCACGTCGATGGCTTCGACCAGTGTGGCTCCGCGTGCGCTGCACAGGGCGGCGCTTTCGATGAGCAGGGCTTCGGTGTGGGCAAACAGGGCGCTTTGGCGGCCTTGGTCGTCGGCGTCGCGGTGCGATTGCTCCAGCAGCAAGGCCACGGCGCTGGCGGCAAAGTGGGGCAGGCCGCGTTTTTGGCAGCTGTGCGCCACAAAGATGGCGGTGGCTTGCTGCGTGGCGGGCGTGGCCACAAAACGGTCCACAAAATCAACCTTGGTGCGAAAGCGGCGTGCGGCGTCGGGGTCGGCGTCTTGCAGGGCGTAGTACTCGTCCACCGATCCGATCAGCACGATCTTGACCTGCACTTCCACCGCCTCGGGCTGCAGGGTGCCGCTTCCACCACCACCGCTGCCACCGCCACCATGGGCTGCGTTGCCTTCTGCGATTTGCAAACGGCCGCAGCGCAAAAAGCGGCGCAGGCGCGGCCACAGGCCTTCTTCGGCGGCCAGGTCGTGCAGGTGCAGCAAGATGAAGCCGCCGTGCGCCTTGAGCAGGCTGCCCGCGTGCAGGCTCAGGTGATCGGCCTGCACCATGTCGGCGTCTGCGCCATGTTCGATGCTGCCAAACAGCGTGCGCACGGTGGGGTTGTCTTCGATCAGCACGGGGGCTGCGCTGCGCCCGGCGTTGTTGACCACCAGGTTGACCTCGCAGCGGGCCAGCAGGTCGTCAAGCGCGTCTTTGCGGTCGTCTTCGGCGTCGGTGGCGGGCTCGGCATCGTTGGGCTCAAAGAGGTCAATGTGGTCGAGCAGGGTGTGCGCCACCTGGTCGAGCCAGTGGCTGAGTCGGGTGGCGGCGTGGGCTTTGCCTTCGCCTTCGCCTTCGCTGCCGACGTTGACTTCTTGACCTTCCTGGCTTTTTTGGCCTTCTTCGGCTGGTGGTGTGTCTGCGTTTCCTTCCGCCGTGGTTTGCAGGCCTTGGCGGATGGGGTGGAGGGCGTTGTCGATCAGCGGTTTGACCGCCTCGCGGCGCAGCGCCACCAAGGCGGTGTCGCGCGCGCGCTCCAGTGGCCGGGTGGCCTCCAGAAACCGTGCAATCTCGGCGCGCAGGGCCTCTTCGGCCCGCTCGATCTCTGCGCGGCGCTCGGGCGTCAGAGCCTGGGCTTCTTGTGGGGTGAGCGGCTGGCCTTTGGGGCCGATGAGGGTGAAGACGAGCTGGCCATCGTCCCGCGACAGGCGGAACTGGCGCGCCTGGGCCAGAGCGTCGAGCCCGGCAAAGGCCTCGGCCTCTTGGGTCTGCCACACCTTCTCGATGCGCTCGGCCTCGGCCTTGAAGGTGGGGCTGGTCAGTGTTTTGGGGATGTCAGCTTGCAGGCTGCGGGCCATGTCGGCCAAGCCTTGGCGCAGCCGGTGGCCTTGGCCTGCGGGCAGGCGCAGGGCCTGGGGGCGGCCGGGCGCGTCGAAGTTGTGCAGGTAACACAGGTCGGGCGGCACGGGGCGCTGGGTGGCCGCTGTGTGCATGGCCTGGCGCAGCAGCGATGTGCGCCCGCTGCCCACCTCGCCCAGCACAAACAGGTGGTAGTCGGGTTGCTGCAGGCCCAGGCCAAACTCGGCGGCTGCCTGCGCGCGCTCCTGGCCGATCCAGGGCAGGGGCCGGTCTTGCAGCTCGGCGGTGCTGGCAAAGCCGAGCGTGGCGGGGTCAACGGTCAGCCGCAGCTGGTGGGGGGCGAGGGCAAAAGCGGGCATTGGTGCGTGTGTGGGCGTGGGAGCAGGCGGTGGGGCCTGAAAGAGAGAAATATGAGCCAAATTGGCCTCTAGCGCTTTATTGATAAGCGCTAGTAGCTATTAAAAATGTAGTGATTGAGGGGCGCGTGGTGGCGGCTTGGTAACGTTTGGGCGCGCAAAGTGTTTGTGCGCAAGCCACTCAGGCACGCGTCATTCAGGTGCGGGCCATTCATGCGCCAGCCCTCCATTCGCGCACCCTCAATGCGCCACGGGGCACGCCCCCGCAGGAGCGCCGCCTTCCAGCGCACGGCCGCGTGCGTCGGCCAACGTGGCAGACGTGGGGGCCTCGGTGGGCCAACCAGCAAGATGCTGCTGCGCCACGCGGCTCAGGGCGGTGATCCAGTGGTTGTTGTCGTTCAGGCAGGGGATGTAGTGAAACTCTTTGCCGCCCGCGTGCAAAAAGGCCTCGCGCACTTCCATGTTGATTTCTTCGAGCGTCTCTAGGCAGTCGCTGGTGAAGCCGGGGCACACCACATCCACCCGCCGCGTGCCCGCCTTGCCCAGCGCCTCGATGGTGGGCTGGGTGTAGGGCTCCAGCCATTTGGCCTTGCCAAAGCGCGACTGGAAGGTGATGCGGTAGCGGTCCTCGCGCAGGCCCAGGCGCTCGGCCAGCAGGCGGCCGGTCTTGCGCGATTCGCAGTGGTAGGGGTCGCCCAGGTGCAGGGTGCGCTCGGGCACGCCATGAAAGCTCATCACCAGCTGGTCGGGCTGGCCGTGGTGCTTCCAGTGGGTCTCGATGGTGCGGGCGAGGGCGTCGATGTAGCCGGGGGCATCGTGGTAGCGGTTCACAAACCGCAACTCGGGCACGTTGCGCGTGGCAGCCGCCCAGGTGTAGACCGCATCAAACACGCTGGCGGTGGTGGTGGCCGAGTACTGCGGGTACAGCGGCAAGATCAGGATGCGCGTGGTGCCTTCGGCTTTGAGCACGTCGAGCTGGCTGGCGATGGATGGGTTGCCGTAGCGCATGGCATGGCGCACCAGCACGTTGTGGCCCGCTTCACCCAGCCAGCCGCGCAGCAACGTGGCCTGTTTGGCGGTCCACACTGCAAGAGGCGAGCCCTCGGGTGTCCACACGCTGGCGTATTTGGCGGCCGACTTGGCAGGGCGTGTGCGCAGGATGATGCCGTGCAGGATGGGCATCCACAACTGTTTGGGAATCTCCACCACGCGGTGGTCCCCCAGAAACTGCGCCAGATAGCGGCGCACAGCCGGGGCCGTGGCTTCATCGGGCGTGCCCAGATTGCAGAGCAGTACCGCAGTGCGTTCGGCCTGGCCGTGGGTGAAGGGGGGTTCTGGCTTGAAAGAAGGCATGCGGCATTTTCACCCACCCGACCGTTGCGGGGAGCGTTGGATGTTTTTGGCGTCGAGCCCCCCGTTTTTGGCATGCACCGGGTAATCCCTGATGCGGTTATGAAACCGGTTTCATAAACTGCGTTCACTTTGGAATAACGCCTGTTCAACGTGAATTACCAGTTTCAGTTCGATGCCGTTTTTGCCGCGTGGCCCCTGTTGCTCAAGGGCACATGGATCACCGTGCAGTTGTCGCTCACGGCCACCGTGCTGGGGCTGGTGGTGGCCATTTTTTGCGCCTGGGGCAAGACCGGCGGGCCGGGTTGGTTGCGGTTTTTGATCAATGCCTACATCGAGGTGATTCGCAACACGCCGTTCATCGTGCAGTTGTTCTTCTTCTTTTTCGCGCTGCCCTCCATCGGCCTGCGCTGGTCGCCCTACACGGCAGCGCTCACCGCCATGGTGGTCAACCTGGGCGCCTATGCCGCAGAGATCGTGCGGGCAGGCATCGAGTCCATTCCCAAGGGGCAGATCGAGGCGGGTAAGGCGCTCAACCTCAAGCCGTGGGAGATTTTCCGGTTCGTCATCCTCAAACCCGCGCTGAAAGCCATCTACCCGGCGCTCACCAGTCAGTTCATTTTGCTGATGCTGAGTTCTGCCGTGGTGTCGGTGATCTCGGCGGACGACCTGACCTCGGTGGCGGCCAACCTGCAGTCGCAGACCTTCCGCAGCTTTGAGATCTACATCGTGGTGGCTGCCATCTACTTGTTGCTGGCGGTGTCGTTCTCGGCGCTGTTCAAGCTGATCTACCAGCGCACGCTGAACTACCCCGACCGCCGCTGAGCCAGGACTGCCACCCATGCGTACTTTCGGACTCTCCGAGTTTCTTTTTATCGTGCAGGCCGCGCAGTGGACGCTGGCGCTGTCGGCCATCGCGTTTGTGGGCGGGGCGTTGCTGGGCTTGCTGGTTGCGTTGGCACGCACGTCCGAGAACGCCGTGGCGCGCAATGCGGCGCGGGTGTTTATCCAGGTGTTTCAGGGTACGCCGCTGCTGCTGCAGTTGTTTTTGATCTTTTTCGGCGCACCGGTGCTGGGCCTCGATATCAATCCCTGGGTGGCTGCGGGTGCGGCGCTGGTGCTGAACAGCGCTGCATTTCTGGCAGAGATCTGGCGCGGGTGTATCGAAGCCGTACCGCGCGGCCAGTGGGAGGCTGCACAGGCGCTGAACCTGAGCTACATCAACCGCATGCGGTTTGTGGTACTGCCCCAGGCGTTCAAGATTGCGCTGCCGCCCACGGTGGGCTATGTGGTGCAGATCATCAAGGGCACGTCGTTGGCCGCCATCATTGGTTTTACCGAGATCACCCGCGCGGGCCAGATCATCAACAACGCCACGTTTCAGCCGCTGCATGTGTTCACCACCGTGGCTGCGCTGTACTTCGTGATCTGCTGGCCGTTGTCGCTGCTGGCGGCCCGCATGGAGCGCAAGCGGGCACGGGCGCTGGCGCGTTGACGCGTTGCCCGCACGCCGCTGCGTGCCGTTTCTTTTCTTTCCCGTTCATACCAACCACCAGGAGACATGCGATGACTTTTTCTTTGCACCGCCGCACCGCCACCGCCGCTTTGGCTGCGTTGACCACTTTTGGCCTGGGCGCCGCACTCACAGCCTTTGCGCCGCTGGCCTCGGCACAGAGCGTGGCCGACATCAAGAAGAAGGGCGAGATCACCATCGGCATGCTGGTGGACTTTCCGCCCTACGGCACCACCAATGCGCAGAACCAGCCCGATGGCTATGACGCCGATGTGGCCAAGCTGCTGGCCAAGGACCTGGGCGTGAAGGCCAACATCGTGCCCGTGACCGGCCCCAACCGCATTCCCTTCCTGCTGACCAACAAGGTCGATGTGCTGGTCGCTTCGCTGGCCATCACGCCCGAGCGCTCCAAGCAAGTGCAGTTCTCGCAACCTTATGCGGCCGCCACCATCGTGTTGTATGGCAAGACCGGCGCCAACATCAAGGGCGCCGCAGACCTCAAGACCGTGCGCGTGGGCGTGGCCCGTGCCAGCACGCAAGACGTGGCAGTGACCAAGGCCGCACCAGAAGGCACCGAGATTCGCCGCTTTGACGACGATGCATCGGCCATGCAGGCGCTGATCTCGGGCCAGGTCGATGCCATTGGCTGCTCTGTCACGGTGGCGGCGCAGATCGCCAAGCGCGTGCCCGCCAACACCTTCGAGAACAAGTTCAACCTGCTGCAGCAAGCCATGGGCATTGCCATGCGCCCCGGCCAGGATGAATTGCACAAGGCCGTGAACGACTTTGTTGCACGCAACACCGCCAATGGCGAGCTGAACAAGTTGTACCAAAAGTGGCTGGGTGCTGACCTGCCCAAGCTGCAGTAAGAGCGGTTAATAAAACTCTTCTGGCGTCGTTGCTGCGTCTTGTCGTACTACTCGTACTGCCTGCGACGCAGCGCCTAGCCAGAACCGCTTCGCTGAGTTTTCTTATCCGCTCTCAGTCGAACAGAGTGAGACATCCCAGGAGCCTTTGACAATGACGGACGCAGTCACTACGACGACCACCGCCGGTGCACCCCCCATCATCACGATGGAGGGAGTCAACAAGTGGTATGACAGCTTTCAAGTGCTCACCGACATCAACCTGTCGGTGCGGCCCGGTGAGCGCATCGTGATCTGCGGGCCATCGGGCTCGGGCAAGTCCACGCTGATCCGCTGCATCAACCGGCTCGAGACGGTGCAAAAAGGCCGCATCGAGGTCGATGGCATCGAGCTGACCGCAGGTGGCAAGAACGTGGACGCTGTGCGGGCCGAGGTGGGCATGGTGTTCCAGCAGTTCAATTTGTTCCCGCACCTGACCATCCTTGAAAACTGCACGCTCGCACCCATGCGCTCGCGCGGCATGGGCAAGGCTGAGGCTGAAGAGGTGGCGATGAAGTACCTCACGCGGGTGCGCATCCCTGAGCAGGCGCACAAGCACCCCAGCCAGTTGTCGGGCGGGCAGCAGCAGCGTGTGGCCATTGCCCGTGCGCTGTGCATGGCCCCCAAGGTCATGCTGTTTGATGAGCCCACTTCGGCGCTCGACCCCGAGATGGTCAAAGAGGTGCTCGACACCATGATTGGCCTGGCCGACGACGGCATGACCATGTTGTGCGTAACCCATGAAATGGGCTTTGCTCGCAGCGTGGCCGACCGCGTGATCTTCATGGCCCACGGCAAGATTCTGGAGCAGGCGCCGCCAGAGCAGTTCTTTGGCCAGCCGCAGCACGAGAAAACCCGGCAGTTTCTGGGCCAGATCCTGAGTTCCCACCACGCGCATTGAGGCCCGAACGGGGCATGAGGCTGAAAGCCTCTTGGCCCCGTGGATGGCGCCTGAAAGAAAAACATGAAGGTAATGATGGCTCTGTCCGCCTTTGGCGCG
>RCMZ01000753.1_pt1 | contig 13670 bp, 17 predicted proteins | sample 2041141 | NCBI WGS metagenome assembly RCMZ01 (sample SAMN09708263, study PRJNA481090) | Wastewater metagenome, whole genome shotgun sequencing project. | biome: sewage; isolation source: Davis station wastewater (DW) | place: Antarctica: Davis Station | collected 2010-03-01
CGCGCCGCCCTTCGGGTCCGGGTTCGTCCTACGGACGCCCCGGAATGACGGTTTGGGGTTGAATGTCGATTAGCCCTAGGCTCCATGCCATGACGCCCCTCGTCCTGATCCCCGGCCTGGCCTGCACGGCCGAGATGTTCGCCCCTCATGTCGCAGCGCTCAGCCCGCACAGGCCGGTCACCGTCGCCTCGACTCTGGAGGGCGACAGCATGGCCCAGATGGCCGCCGCCATCCTGCGCGACGCCCCGCCCCGCTTTGCGCTAGGCGGCATTTCGATGGGCGGCTACATCGCTTTCGAGATCCTGCGCCAGGCGCCGGAACGCGTGGAGCGGTTGGCGCTGATGAGCACCACGGCCCGTCCCGATGCGCCGGAACAGACGATGCAGCGGCAAGCCCTGATCGAACGGGTTGAGGCCGGAGAACTCGAAACCCTGCTACGCGAAGTCTCGCCTCGTCTGGTGCATCCGCTACACAAGGACGATCAGACGCTGATCGACACTCAGGTTCGCATGGGACTGGAAATCGGCGCAGCAGGCTTCACCCGCCAACAGAAGGCCAGCATCAAACGTGCGGATTCACGCCCCGACCTGCCCGCCATCCGCATTCCCTCACTGGTTCTGGTCGGCGACCGCGATCCCCTGACCCCGCCGATCCGCGCGCGCGAAATCGCCTCTGCCCTGCCGGGCGCCCATCTGGTCATCGTGCCGGACTGCGACCACGCTTCGACGCTGGAACAGCCGCAGGCCGTCAATGCGGCGCTGGAGGAATGGCTTACCGCCTAAAGGCTCAGCACACACCGCTCGTTGATCGTCGGGCGGGCCACCTGAATGCGGCACAGGCCCGGCCATTCGGGCTTCAACTGCCCCACGAACCACAGGCACAGGTTCTCCAGGCTGGGCAGTTCCAGCCCCGGATGCTCGTTCAGCATCCCATGGTCCAGCGTATCCGCCGCCGCCTTCAGCGCCCGGTCCAGCGCGCCCAGGTCCGCGACCCAGCCATGTTCGACGTCCAGCACCTCAGAGCGCACCGTCGCCTCGACCGTGAAGGAATGGCCATGGACGCGGCGATAGATGCTGCCCTCGGGTTCGTTGGGGAAGTGGTGGGCGGCGTCGAACGTCGCCTGTTTGGTGATCTCGAAGACAGGCATTAGCGGACGCCGATGTATTTGTGGGTCTGGACGCTCAGGCGCCATTGGGGATGGGTCAGGCAGTATTCGATAGCGGCGGCGGTGTTCTGAACCTGATCCGGTCCATCCATCGGCTGCAGCCAGAAGCGTTCGAAATCCAGATGCTCGAACCGGTCAGGCATGGCCTTGTCCTGCGGAAAGACCAGTTTCAGCTCCTGCCCGCGCGTCTGGACCACGGCTGCATCCGCCTTGGGGCTGACGCAGATCCAGTCGATGCCGTCCGGCGCTGCAAGCGTGCCGTTCGATTCGATGGCGATTTCGAACCCGCGCGCATGAAGGGCAGCAATCAGCGGCGCATCCAGTTGCAGCAGAGGCTCGCCGCCAGTGCAGACCACCAGTTTCGGATCGCCCTCGCGTCCGCGCCAGAGCGACGCGACATGATCGGCCAGCAGATCAGGCGTCGTGAACTTGCCGCCCCCGCCGCCGTCCACGCCGACGAAATCGGTGTCGCAGAAGGTGCAGACGGCGCTGGCCCGATCCTGCTCGCGTCCGCTCCACAGATTGCAGCCGGCGAAACGCAGGAAGACCGCGGGCCGCCCCGCCTGTCCGCCCTCGCCCTGCACCGTCAGAAAGACTTCCTTGGCCGAATAGGTCACGTCCTGGCGCCTTGGGAAGCGGCCCATTCATTATACCCCGCCGCGCGCAGGTCGCAGGCCGGGCATTCGCCGCAGCCATAGCCCCAGGCGTGCCGGTGCGTCCGGTCGCCCTGATAGCAGGTATGGCTGTCCTCGATGATCAGTTCGACCAGAGCCGCCCCGCCGATCTGCTGGGCCAGTTCCCAGGTCTGGGCTTTGGTCAGCCACATCAGCGGCGTCTCGATCACCACCGGCTTGTCCAGCCCCAGCGACAGCGCCCGCGCCATCGCCACCATCGTGTCGTGGCGACAATCGGGATAGCCGGAATAGTCCGTCTCGCACATGCCGCCGACCAGCACCTCCAACCCGCGCCGGTCCGCCAACGCCGCCGCCGCAACCAGGAAAATCAGATTACGCCCCGGCACGAAGGTCGTCGGCAGGCCGCGCGCATCCATTTCGATCTTGCGGTCGACGGTCAGGGCGCTCTCGGCGATCCGGCCATATCCGGTCAGGTCCACAACATGATCGTCGCCCAGACGGTCAGCGTACTGCGGCAAGGCCTTGATCATGCTGTCGCGCACGGTCTGGCGCGCCTGCATCTCGACCGCATGGCGCTGGCCATAGTCGAAACCGACCGTCTCGACCCGCTGGAAGCGCTCCAACGCCCAGGCCAGGCAGGTCGCACTGTCCTGCCCGCCGGAGAACAGGACCAGAGCCGTCGTCGGGGCCGTCACAGGGGCCGTCACAGGGGCCGTTTCGGGGGTCGTTTCCAGGATGACGCTCATGACAAACCTGCGGTCGGCCGGTCGGCCGCGCGCATGCACAAAGGGATGAAGACCCTAGATGGGTCGGGCGGTCCCCATACACCACCCCCGCCCGGTGCGCAAAACACACGTGGCCCTATCGGCCGCCGCCTTTGGCCCTATCGATTTCCCGATTCAGCTTAACCAATCAGCAAATGGTTCAGCGCCTATAGTCGGCGGAGTATAGAGTTCTGAGGCAGTATGCCGACCATCGAGACCCTTGCTGAGCGCCCTGAACCGGTCGCGCCGACGATCCTCGGATCGGCGGTTCTTGCGCGTTTTGAACGCGAGCCTGACACCCTTGTCATCCCGGTTCTCGAAAATGGCGTCCCTGTCGGATTGGTCGAACGCAGCGCCTTCCTCGAAAAAATGGCCAGCCGCTTGGGTCACGCGCTGTACGACGCCCGCCCCATCAGCAACGCCATGGACTCAGAGCCCGCCGTCGTCGAAGCCGATGTGCGGATCGAAACCTTCTGCGACGTCATGCTCAAGGGCCGTCCCGCCGCCCTGCTGCGCGGCTTCGTAATCACCAGAAACGGCCGCTACCACGGTGTCTGCACCGCGGCGTCGCTGCTGCAGGCCGTCAACAATCACCAGCGCGAGCAGAACCGCGAGATGACCGCCAAGGCGGCGGCTCTCAACGACATCAAGGCCCAGGCCCTGTCCGCCGCCCGCGCCAAGAGCCGGTTCCTGGGCGTCATGAGCCATGAGTTGCGCACGCCGATGAACGGCGTGCTGGCTGTGGCCGAGTTGCTGCGCCGCCAACCCTTGACCGAGGCCGCCCAGGCCCACGTCCAGACCATCGTCGATTCTTCCGAGACCCTGCTGGGCATCCTTCAGGATGCGCTGGACCTGGCCAAGGCCGAAGCGGGCGAACTGGAGCTGAACGCCGTTCCGACGCCCTTGCGCGCCCTGATGGACGACATTCAGGCGATGTGGGAGCCACGCGCCTCTCAGGACGGCGTGACCCTTCTGGTCGGCTATGAAGGCGACACCGAACTGGTCGCCAATCTCGACGGCGCACGGTTGAAGCAGGTCTTCGCCAATCTGGTCGGCAACGCTCTGAAATTCGCTCGAAACGGCGTGGTCGAGGCGCGCCTCAAGGCCTGGGTCGATGGCAATCAGGTGCGCATGGAGGCCCGTGTCCGCGACGACGGTCCCGGCGTCGACATCGACCGCGTCGACACTCTGTTCGAGCCATTCGTGCATGACAGCGGACCTGACGGCGCGGGTCTGGGCCTGCCGATCTGCCGTCAGGTGATTGAACGCATGAACGGCCGCATCTGGGCCGAGAACAATCAGGGACGCGGCGCCACCTTCGCCTTCGACCTCACCGCCGAACGCGCCTTCATCGAGGCGGAGGAGGAGTCCAACGTCTCCGCCCTTGCTGACCTGCACATGCAATCGGCGCCCCATGTGCTGATCGTCGACGACAACGCCACAAACCGCGTCGTGGCCCAGGCCCTTTGCGAAATGTTCGGCTGCAGCTCTGAATTGGCCGAAGACGGCCTGGAAGCCCTCGAAATCGTCCAGCAGCGCGCCTTCGACATGGTGCTGATGGACATCAAGATGCCGCGCATGGACGGCGTCCAGGCGACCCAGGCCATCCGCGCCCTGCCCGGCAAGGTCGGCCGTTTGCCCATCGTAGCCCTGACCGCCAACGCCGACCCGGACGACGCCAAACACTATCTGGCCATCGGCATGGCCGCCGTCGTTGAAAAGCCGATCAAGCCCGAACGCCTGCGCATGGCCATGAACGCGGCCCTGTCAGGCCCCGCCTCGTCGGACGAGGATGAAGCCTCCGACGACCCGGAAGGCTCCTTACGAAGCGGCCGCAGCGTCGCCTGACGGTTCTGACTGAGGCACGACCGCCTCGTCATCTTCATCATCATAACCCACCAGACGCAGCGCCCGGGCCTTCTGTCCGTTGATCTCGGCCCAGCGCAGCAGGCCTTCCTCGCGTCCGTGGGTGATCCAGACCTCGTCCGGCTTCAGTTCGGTGAAGGTGTCGGTCAGTTCGGTCCAGTCCGCATGATCGGAGATGACCAGCGGCAGTTCCACGCCCCTCTGCCGCGCCCTGGCCCGCACGCCCATCCAGCCCGATGCAAACGCCGTCACCGGATCGGCGAAGCGCCGCGCCCAGCGATCCTGAATGGCCGAGGGCGGCGCAATCGCCACCTCCCCGCCCAGCGAACCCTTGGGCAGATCGCGTGTCGTCCGCAACGGCCCCAGATCAACCCCTTCGCGTTCATACAGCGCATTCAATCGCTCCATCGCCGCATGCACATAGATGGGCCGCTCCCACCCCGCCTCTCGCAACAGTTTGATGACCCGCTGCGCCTTGCCCAGCGCATAGGCGCCGACCAGATGCGCCCGCTCCGGGAACTGGCCCAGCGACCGCGCCAGACGCGCGACCTCTTCTTCCGCTGGCGGATGGTTGAACACAGGCAGGCCGAACGTCGCCTCGGAGATGAAGACATGGCACGGAACCGGCTCGAACAGGGCGCAGGTCGGATCGCGTCGGCGCTTGTAGTCACCCGACACCACCATGGTCAGACCCTTCCACCGCACCTCGACCTGGGCCGAGCCCAGCACATGGCCCGCCGGGACGAGACGCAGATCAACGCCGTTCAGCGCCGTGCGCTCGCCATAATCGACCGCCTGTTCTCGGGCCGTGAAGTCGGCGCCATAGCGTTCCGCCATGATCGCCAGCGTCTGTCGTGTCGCCAGCACCGCCCCATGCCCCGCCCGCGCATGGTCGGAATGGCCGTGGGTCACCACCGCTCGATCCACCGGCCGCACCGGGTCGATGTAGAAATCGCCGGGCGGGCAATACAGGCCGGCGGATGTGGGGTGCAGCAGGTCTTCGGGGCGGATCATGGCAACCTAACGCTCTCGACGCCGTCTGGTCGCCCCTGCATACAGGAACATCACTGGACCAGGCTGCATGAGTTGCTTCACCGCATGACCGAGACCTTCGCCACCACCATCCTGCCGCAGTTGGCCTCCGGCGCGGCCCACACCCAGGCTTTGGGCTTCCAGTTCGACGGCCTGTGGGGCGGCGAGCCCCGCATCCATGTGCCCTGGCGCGAAGATCTGGTCGGTGATCCAGACACCGGCGTCCTGGCCAGCGGTCTGGTCACCACCATGCTCGACCATGTCGGCGGACTGGCCGTCTGGGCCGTGATGGACGAGTTTCAGCCCATCGCCACCCTGGATCTGCGCATCGACTATATGCGCGCCGCCCGCCCGCGTGAGGATCTGAAGGCGCAAGGCTTCTGCTACCGCCTGACGCCCACCATAGCCTTCGTCCGCGCCTGGGTGTTCGAAACCGATCCCGCCGACCCCGTCGCTGCGGCCCAGGCCGCCTATGTGCTGAACAAACCCCGCCCGCGTTCGGAGACCAAGGCATGACCTACGTTTTGGACCACCTGCCCTACGCCCGGTTCCTGAACCTGCAGACCCATATCAGCGGCGATGAACTGACCGTCGTCATGCCCTTTGCGGAAAAACTGATCGGCAACCCCATGCTGCCCGCCCTGCACGGCGGCTCCACCGCCGCCCTGCTGGAGATGACCGCGATGGCTCAGGTCGCACTGAATTTCCCCGGCGCCCGCCTGCCCCGCCAGATCAACGGCACGGTCGCCTATTTGCGCACAGGCCGCCCTCTGGATGTCTTTGCCCGCGCCAGCATCAGCCGCGCGGGTCGTCGGATCGCCCATGTCCAGGCCGAGGCCTGGCAGGAGCAGCGCAGCCAACCAATCGCCTCACTGACCGCGCACTTCCTGCTGGATCATAACTCATAGTTGAACACAGACGTCACTTTCTACCTGAGGCGCAGATCAGATCAGATTTCGGGCGATCAAACTGTGCCATTTTGAGAAACGAACGCATTCCGGCCCAAAAGGTTAACAAGTCACTACCGCATAAGGTTAATAAATGGTAAAGACTCATCCATTGTTAACCTTATAGAGGGCTCCCTCATGGACCGGACTGAAGTCGTCGCCAGCGTCGCCAGCGACCTGCACGCGACAGAGCATGCTATCGACGCCGCCATCACCCAGGCGACGACGCTGATCCAATCCTTCATCGGCGCCCGCGCGGCTCTGTCGCTTTCGCCCGTCGCCGCCACGGCGTCGCAGGCCAAAGCCATGGAGACCATCGCCGCCCTCGCCGCCGCCCGCGAGTCGATCGTGGCCTGCCACGCGGAACTCCAGAAGGACCACCGCCGCGTGGGCTTCGGCGTCTATAACGTCGGCCCCGGCGGCAAGCCTGACGACTGGCTCGACCCGCAGCCTCGCGTACCCACGGCAGAACTCACGCACCTGCGCTCAGTCGCATGAATTTAATGTAAGGTTGCCGTTTTCTATTTCGGCCTAACCGATCACAGTTCATGGTCGCCCCCGCGGTACGCGCGGGGGCGATTATCCATGCTAAATATGTTGTACGCTCAGGTCGGCGCGATTTTCGTCGTTCTTATCTGTGCGTTCGCCATCCTCAAGGGGGATGAGCCAGAGCGTTTTGGAGCCGGCGCCTACAGCCTGCTGTGGATCGCCACCATCCTTATCCAGACCTACCTCGATGCAAACTGGGCCAACTATGGCGTGTTCGCCCTGGATGTCCTGTTCCTGTGCCTTTTGTGCAGTCTGGCCTGGAAAGCGCGGCGCTCCTGGCCCGTCTGGGCGGCAGGTTTGCAGCTTTTGTCGGTCATGAGCCACCTGCTGTTGCTCATTGATGCGCGAATGCCGTCCGCGTCACTCTACACAGTCTTGAATTTGACGGGCTATGGCGTGTTGATCTGCATCGGAGTCGGCGCCTTCTGGGCCTGGCAGAACCGTAGGGCTGCGCGCGGTTGAATAGGGATATTTTCCTAACTATCCTGGCGGCGTCGCAATCGCGGAATCGCCGATGCCCCTGTCTCACGCCAAGCTCTGGAAGGCTGTCGACGCCCTCGCCCGTCGCGAAGGCCTGACGCCGTCGGCCCTCGCCCGTCGCGCAGGCCTGGACGCCACCAGCTTCAATCCCTCCAAACGCTTCAATACAGGCGATCCACCTCGTCCCCGCTGGCCGTCGACCGAGAGCGTGACCCTGATCCTGCAGGCCACCGGCGTGTCCCTGGCCGAGTTTGCGGAACTGGCCGAGGACACCGCGCCCGTTCCCGCCTCCATCCCCCTGCTGGGTCTGGCCAAGGCGGGTCAGGACGGCTTCTTCGATGATGCAGGCCTGCCGACCGGCGACGGCTGGGACCAGACCGAACTGCCCCGCCCGCGCGACACCCTTTTCAGCCTCAAGATCACCGGCGATTCCATGTCGCCCCTCTATCGTGAAGGCGACCGCGTCATCGTGGACCAGCAGGAGACACGCGTGCGTCGTGGCGACCGCGTCGCTGTCCGCCTGACCTCCGGCGAGACGGTGGCCAAGGAGGTCACCGGCCTGACATCCCGCGCGGTCACACTGTCCTCGATCAATCCTGACTACCCGCCGCGCATCGTGCCGCGAACAGAAATCGAATGGATGGCCCGCATCCTGTGGGTCAGCCAGTAAAAACCCCGCCCGGCGAGCCAGACGGGGTTTCAATGCTCAAACGGCGAACCGTGAGCCTGTGACTGTCAGCCTGATCGAAGCTGGAGGGGGCAAGAAAGCCCGACCGCGCCGACAGTCGCCACCTTTGGTCTTAGTTGGCCGTGACGTAATGGGCGTTCACCCAGCCGCCGCCAGCGATCTGAACCCACTCGCCCTGCGAACCAACGACGGTGAAGGGCTGGCCAGCCGACAGGCTGCCCGACTGGCGATAGTTTGCGCCGGGGCCGCTGCGGATGCGCAGGTTAGACGAGGCGCGGTACTGACCGCCCTGCGAGGCGTTGGCCGCAGCGCGGCTCCGCTGCTGGTTGCAGCCGATGTAGGAACCGGCCGCTGCGCCTGCGCCCGCGCCCACCACAGTGCCTGCCGTGCGCTCATTGCGCGCCAGATTTGAGCCGACCACGCCGCCGACCACGGCGCCGATCAGGGCGCCTGCCGTCTGTCGACCGCCGGGGGCGTCGCAGTTGGTCACGCCGTTTGCCTGAGCCTGCGCCGCCATGGGGGCGGCAGTGATCAGCGCGGCCAGGGCCGCTGCCGTGGCCAGACCCGTCTTCAGAAACTTGTTCGACATGGCTGTTCTCCTGTCATCGCGTTGTCGATGAAGGTCACAATGCACAGCCCAACCTGAAGGCTCCCCGAGGCCGCTTGTTATTTTCGGTTCATCTTTGTTGCAGCGGTCGAAGCGGACGGGGCGGAGGGCGGCCAGCGCTCTCCTCTGCCCCTATTTCGCCAGCTCGCCGTTCGCGCCCGCTTCGATCAAAACGATCGTCTGCGGCAGGCCATAGATGGCGGCGAACGAGCCGAAACGCGGCCCTTGAGAGGCGCCCAGCAGCACTTCGTACAGCGCCCCGAACCAGGCCCGCAGCGGCTCGAACGCCTGTTCCTTGCCGACCGCATAGACCTCGTTTTGGATCAGCTCGCCATCCGTGGTGTCGGCAGGCAGGGCTTTCAGGCGCGCCGCCAGATCCAGCAGCGCCGCCTTCTCCTTGTCGTCCGGCAGGCGGTACGACTTGGAGGGCTTCACGAAGTCCTCATAGTAGTTCAGCGCATGGTCCATCAGCCGGTCCAGCAGCGGCTCGTTCTGCGGCGTCGCATCCGGCAGATATTTGGCGAAATAGGCCCACAGCTGCGCCTTGTCGGACGCATTCGCCACGCCCACCAGGTTCAGCAGCAGGGCGAAGGACACCGGCGAGGTGTGGGTCGGCGGATCACCGGCGTGGATCGACCAGACGGCGTTGTCGATCCGCTTGAGCGGCTCCTGCGTCTTGTAACTTTCGATGAAGGCCAGATAATCGTCGATCGCGCGCGGAATGACGTTGAAGTGCAACGACTTGGCCGACTTCGGCGACTGGAACATATACCACGACAGGCTCTCGGGCGTGCCGTAGCGCAGCCATTCGTCCATCGTCAGGCCGTTGCCCTTGGACTTCGAGATTTTCTTGCCCTCGATGTCGAGGAACAGTTCGTAGTTGAAGCCTTCCGGCGGCGTGCCGCCCAGGGCGCGGCAGACCTTGGAGCTTTCGCGCACGCTCTCGATCAGGTCCTTGCCCGACATCTCATAGTCGATGTCCAGCGCGACCCAGCGCATGGCCCAGTCGGGCTTCCACTGCAGCTTCACATGGCCGCCGGTGACCGGAACCTCGGTGCGGTTGCCAGGTTCGCCTGCGGGGTCTTCGAAGGTGATGGTCCCCTTCTCGACGTCGCGCGCCAGTGTCGGCACCTGCAGCACATGGCCGGTGATGGGGCTGACCGGCAGGAAGGGCGAATAGGTCGCGCGCCGTTCCTCACCCAACGTCGGCAGCATGATGGCCTGCACCGCGTCGAACCGCTCCAGCAGGGTCAGCAGGGTCGCGTCGAACCGCCCGGACTTGTAGGTCTCGGTCGAGGACATGAACTCATAGTCAAAGCCGAAGCTGTCCAAAAATGCCCGCAGACGCGCATTATTGTGTGCGCCGAAACTGTCATGCGTGCCGAACGGATCGCGCACCCGCGTCAGCGACAGATGCAGGTCTTCACGCAGCATCTCCGGGTTCGGCACGCCTTCCGGGACCTTGCGCAGACCGTCCATGTCGTCGCTGAACGCGATCAGGCGCGTCTTCCAGTGATCGCCGGTCAGGGCGCGGAAGGCGTTGCGCACCATGGTCGTGCGCGCCACTTCGCCGAAGGTGCCCATGTGCGGCAGACCCGACGGGCCGTAACCCGTCTCCAGGATCACCGGGCGGCGCAGGGCCTCGAACTTCGCCAGCGCCTCGTCGGCCTTGCCCGCGTCGATCAGGGCCTTGGCCTCGGCGCGCTCAGCCTCGGCCAGCCGTTTCTTCAGCACATGGGCCAGAAGATTGCGGGCTTGCTCAAACGGCCAGGACTTGGCCTCGCGGGCGAGAGTTTCTAGGTTCTGTAGCATGGGCGGCGGTTTGCAGGCTGCAAACCGCGCGGTCAACCGTCCGCCGCCCTTTGCTGGCGGGCTTTCAGCCCTTTGCGGCAGTCACAATGATCTCGACCAGATATTCCGGCGTCGCCAGCCTGCTTTCACCCGTCGCACGGGCGGGTGGATTGGCGGTGTCGACCCAGGCGTCCCAGACGCTGTTCATCGCCTCAAAATCGGCGATGTCGGCCAGCCAGATCTGGGCCATCAGGATTTTCGACTTGTCGCTGCCCGCTTCAGCCAGCAGGGCCTCGATCTCAGCCAGCGCCGTCTTGGTCTGGGCGACCACATCATCGCCCGGCTCGCCCACCTGTCCCGACAGATAGATGGTGTCGCCATGGATCACCGCCTCGCTCATGCGGGCGCCGGGCTGGATGCGGGTGATCATGGGGAAAACTCCTGTGAAACGGTCGCCGCACTATCGGCATGAGAGCACGTCTGTCTCCCGCCCCCTGCCCTCCGTCACCCTCGGGCTAGACCCGAGGCCCGGGCGCAGATCGGGCTGTGCGTACCCTCATCACACTAGCAGCCGAACCTCAGATCCTAGGGTCAAGCCCGAGGATGAGGCTAAGTGAAGGAAACCTAACGCCGCCCCCGCAACGCCATCGCCACCACCGCCGCGCCCGCCGCCACGACGACAGCGTCCTCGATCAGCCCGCTCTTGGTCTGACCGATCCGCGCCATCGCCCGCTTGCGCCCCGCCAGCGTCAGATAGGCCAGCGGCACGGCCGTTCCGACCGCCAGCCCGGCGCCCAGCCGTTCGCGCCCGCACGGCGCCAGGGCCGCCCCGGCGATACCCGCGCTCATCACCCGTGCGAGCAGGCCCAGAAACACCGTGCGATCCGGCGCCGACTTCATCTTGTCGCCCAACAGCTCGCCCATGCCCATGACCAGAGCGCCAAACTTGAACAGCGGATGATCCAGCAGCACCAGCCGCCCCGGCGTTCCCTGATGCGCCACGCGCGCCGCCGCAATCGCCGCCATGGGCGTCATGGATCGGGCGCTGGCCACCGCGCCGATAAGGACTGAGGGCAGAAGTTCGAGATGTTTCATCCCCACCCAACCCCGCAGCGGGCCAGAGGTTCAGCCGCCCGCCGCCAGCACGTTGCGGATCGCAAGGCTGGAGTGGATGCGCGACACGCCGGGCAGGCGTGACAGCACGTCCTTGTGGATCACCTCATAGGCGGCGATGTCTGGCGCCACGGCCCGCACGATATAGTCCGCCGCCCCCGCCATCAGGTAACAGTCGCGGATTTCCGGGTGGTTCCTGACCGCCGCCTCGAACCGACGCATATGATCGTCGGTCTGTTTCTCCAGCGTGATCTCGACATAGGCCACCACCCCGTCATCGCTGTCATTGGCCAGAACGGCGGCATAGCCCCGGATCACGCCCCGTTCCTCCAACCGACGCACCCGTCTTAGACAGGCCGAAGGTGACAGGCCTACCGCCGTCGCCAGGTCCGCATTGCTGATCCGCCCATCGGCGCGCAGGCGCTGCAGGATGCGTTGATCGACAGGATCGAGCAGGGTCACAATTTTCCGCCTTCTGACCACAGATAATTGCGTAAACCCTGTATCAGCCGCCGATCATTGCGCAAACAGGCAGGATCCTCGAACGACGCAAGGCTAACTTGGCTGGAACGAAAACAGTCGGCTTGGAAGCGTCACATGCGGGTTCTGGTGCTTGGTTCGGGCGTCATCGGCGTCACCACCGCCTGGTATCTCAATCAGGCAGGGCACGAGGTCGTCGTGGTCGACCGCGAGAGCGGCCCGGCGCTGGAGACCAGCTTCGCCAATGCGGGCCAGGTCTCGCCCGGCTATTCCGCGCCGTGGGCTGCGCCGTCGATCCCGGTCAAGGCGATGAAGTGGTTGCTGATGCGCCACGCGCCGCTGATCATCCGCCCGCAACTGGACATGGCCATGATCCGCTGGACCCTGGCCATGCTGCGCAACTGCACCCACGAACGCTATGCGCTGAACAAGGGGCGGATGGTGCGTCTGGCCGAATACAGCCGCGACCAGCTGGACCTGCTGCGTCGCCAGACCGGCATCGCCTATGAAGGACGCGAGCAAGGCACGCTGCAACTGTTTCGCACCGAAAAACAGTTGGCCGATGTGCATAAGGACGTCGACGTCCTGCGCGCCCAGGGCGTGCCGTGCGAGGTTCTGGACCCCGCAGGCTGCATCGCCGCAGAGCCGGGTCTGGCCGCGTCAGACGTTCCCTTCGTCGGCGGCCTGCGCCTGCCGAACGACGAGACGGGCGACTGTTTCCTGTTCACCAACGCCCTGGCCAAGCTGGCGACGGAACAGGGCGTGGTCTTCCACAACGGCGTCCAGATTCACGGTCTGACCGAAGCCAATGGCCGTATCGTCGGTGCCCGCACCAGCATGGGCGTGCTGCAGGCCGACGCCGTGGTCGTGGCCTTGGGCTCCTATTCGCCTCAGATGGTCGCGCCGCTGGGGCTGAAACTGCCGGTCTATCCGGTGAAGGGCTATTCGATCACGGCCCGGATCACCGACGCCGACCGCGCCCCCGTCTCGACCGTCATGGACGAAAGCTACAAGGTCGCCATCACCCGTCTGGGCGACCGCATCCGCGTCGGCGGCATGGCCGAATTGTCCGGCTATAACAACAGCCTGCCCATCCTGCGCCGCGAGACGCTGGAGCAGTCGGTCGGCAGCCTGTTCCCCGGCGGCGGCGACCTGAAGAGCGCCAGCTACTGGTCCGGCCTGCGCCCCATGACCCCCGACGGCACCCCCGTTATCGGCGCCACCCGGCTTCAGGGGCTCTATCTGAACACCGGCCACGGCACCCTGGGCTGGACCATGGCCTGCGGCTCCGCCCGCGTCCTGGCCGACACGCTGGGCGGCGGCAAACCCGAGATCGAAACGCACGACCTGTCCCTGAACCGCTATGGATCATGGGCGGGCGCGTTTGCGCCGGGGTTTGGGTGAGAGGCTGTCTGAGGCAGCCAACGTCCGCGCGTCGAAAAGGACGTGATGTCTCTTATCGACCGAGGCCGTGTAAAAACGCGTTGAGCCTCTCGGGTCGGAGCTGTTGCGGAGGCGCGAAGCACGATCGCCTTCAGGCCTGGATCGCCTCC
>RCMZ01000755.1_pt1 | contig 13657 bp, 8 predicted proteins | sample 2041141 | NCBI WGS metagenome assembly RCMZ01 (sample SAMN09708263, study PRJNA481090) | Wastewater metagenome, whole genome shotgun sequencing project. | biome: sewage; isolation source: Davis station wastewater (DW) | place: Antarctica: Davis Station | collected 2010-03-01
CGCGACAGATAGGTGTATTCCAGCGCCAGACGACGCGCGGTTTCGCGCAGGTTGGCGCCCGCCGCATGGCCGCCGTCGGTGTTCTCATAGAACAGCACCGGATAGCCCAGTTCCTCTAGACGCGCCGCCGCCTTGCGGGCGTGGCCCGGGTGGACGCGGTCGTCCTTGGTCGAGGTGTGGATGAAGACCTCAGGATAGGGCTGGCCCGCGCGCAGGTTCTGATAGGGCGAATAACGCTCGATCCAGGCGCGTTGCTCGGGGATGTCCGGGTTGCCGTATTCTCCGATCCAGGAGGCGCCCGCCAACAGCTTGTGGAAGCGCAGCATGTCGAACAGCGGCACCTGAATGACGGCTGCGTTGATCAGGTCCGGGCGCTGGGTCAGCATCGCCCCCATGAACAGCCCACCCTGCGAGCCGCCCATGACGCCCAGTTTCGGCTGGCTGGTGATGTTGCGGGAGATCAGGTCCAGGGCCACGGCCTGGAAATCCTCGTGCGCGCGCTGGCGGTTCTGCTGCAGGGCGGCTTCGTGCCATCGGGGACCGAACTCGCCGCCGCCTCGCGTATTGGCGATGACATAGACGCCGCCGCGCTCCAGCCACAGCTTGCCCACCGTGGCCGAATAGCCGGGCAGCAGCGAACTCTGGAACCCGCCATAGCCGTAGAGCAGGGTCGGGTTCGATCCATCCAGCGGCATGGTCGACTTATGGACCACGAAATAGGGGATCATGGTCCCGTCGGCCGAGCGGGCCTCGTGCTGGTCCACCGTCATGCCGGTGGCGTCGAACTTGGCCGGCATGGACTTGACCTGATCGATCGCGCCGGTCGCGGCATCGGCCAGCCACAGGCTGGAGGGGTTCAGATAGCCGGTGACGCTGACGAAGACCTTGTCGTCCTTTTCGGAGGCGGAGCCGACGCCGACCGAGACGTTCTGGGGCAAGGCCAGGGTCGAATAGGACCAGTCGCCGGGCTGATAGACGCGCACCGATCCGCGCACGTTCTCATAGAGGGCGACCACCAGATGATGGCGGGTGGCGCGGATGGATTCGACCGACTGACGCTCGGTCGGGCGCAGCACCACCTGGGCCATGGTCTTGGGATCGGCCAGCCAGGCGTCCAGCGGCCAGGCGATGACATCCCCGGTCTGGAAGGTCTGGCCCGAGGGCGCGGTCCAGTCTTCCTTGACCGTCACGATCAGGCGACCGTCAACCAGGCCGTCGATGTCCGACTTCGCCGGGAGCGGCAGGCGGACCAGGGTTCCGTCGCTTTCCACCCGCCAGGTCTCGGATGAATAGAAGTCCACCGAGCGATTGATCAGGGTGGCCTTCAGCACCCCGTCGGCGTCGCGCAGGGTGTAGCCCGAGACGGCGACATCAGTCGGCTCGCCCGTGAACAGGGTCTCGGCCTGCTCCAGCGTCTGTCCGCGCTTCAGGCGTTTGACCACCATGGGATAGCCGGAATCGGTCAGGGTGCCGGGGCCGAAGTCGCGCGACACCAGAAGCGTGTCCTTGTCGATCCAGTCGGCGTCGCCCTTGGATTCCGGCAGGACGATGCCGCCCTCGACGAACTTGCGCTCTACGCTGTCGAACTCGCGCAGGGTCACCGCATCCTTGCCGCCGTTGGACAGGCTGATCAGGCAGTAGCGTTCTTCGGGCTGGAGGCAGGTGGAGCCCTTATAGACCCAGTTGGCGCCCTCGGCCGTCGACAGGGCGTCGAAGTCCAGGATGGTCTCCCACTGCGGCGTCGCGGTGCGGTAGCTGTCCAGCGTCGTGCGCCGCCAGATGCCGCGCACATGGTCCGCGTCCTGCCAGAAGTTGTCGATATGGCCGTCGTGGGTGAAGCCGGGGGAGGGGATGCGATCGCGCGACTGCACGATCTCAAGCGCCTGCTGATGCAGGGTCTCATAGCGGGGATCGCCTTGCAGCACGCCCAGCGAATGGGCGTTGTGGGCGCGCACCCATTCCATCGCCCGTTCGCCTTCGACATCCTCCAGCCAGACATAGGGATCGGTCGCCTCACTGGTTGCGAAACCTGTGGAGGCGGCAGCCGCCGAAGTCGTCGTTTGGGCCATGGCTACCGATGTCAGGCTGGTGGAGGCAAGAAGGGCCGCAAGGACGGCGGCGGATGAACGGATCATGCAGCGGATTCCGAAATGTTAGGTTGTACGCACCTTAGCGACGGGGACTTTGGCGGCAAGCGACCGCCCCGAAGGTTACGGCTTTGTCATGATCCCTATTACGAACCCTCGTCAGGAATGCAGAGCAGATTGCCGCAGGCCTTGCAGTGAACTGCGTCGGCGTCGTGTTTGTGCAGACCGCAACGGTCGCACGGAAAGGAGACCTTGGCCGGTTTGATCAGGGCCTGGGCCAGGCGCAGGAACAGGGTGATCCCCACCAGCATGATGGCGATGGACAGAAGCTTGCCCCACGATCCCGGCAGGGTCACGTCGCCGAACCCCGTCGTGGTCAGGGTGGCCACGGTGAAATAGAGGGCGTCGACATAGCCCGCGATCCCCTCATGTCCCAGGAAGGTCGCATAGACGAAGCCGGTGGCCACAAAGACGAAGGTGACCAGATTGGCCATGGCGCGGACAATCCCCTCGACCCGCGTGTCATCGAACTTGTGGCCCACCGTGCGCCAGAAGAAGTCAGAGTTCAGCAGGGTCCACAGCCGCAGCATCCGCAGGAAGCCCAGGTTGAACAGCCAGGCCGGGAACAGCAGGGTCGCCAGCACGAACAGGTCCACCCAGACGATGGGCCGCTTCAGCCAGTCCTTGATGTCGGCATAGGCATAGGCCCGCGCGGCCAGATCCGCCGCCAGAACGGCCGCAATCACATAGTCGAGGACATAGAAGGCCCAGCCCATGTTTTTCAGGATCGGCGAGGCCAGGAAGAAGGCGATGATGGCGACATCGATCAGGATCACCGCCATGCGGAACTTCACCGCTGGCGGACGAGAGCCATGATACAGATAGCGCAGCCGCGCGCGCAGACGCAGACCGTCTTCCTTGGGGGCGGCGTCCTTGGGCTCGGTTTTCGTCTGGGCCAAATCGACCATCCTTGCTCCGAACCTTCGGCCCGGCGAACGGTCACTGAACAGCGCGCGGACAGTGGTGTCCAATGCTTCTTCCGGCGGGGCGGGAAAGAAGAAGGGGATCGCGCAGCGCCGTCAGCGGGACTATATGCCGCCTATGACCCGTCCCTTCGTCAAGATGAACGGCGCCGGCAACGATTTCGTCGTCGTCAATGCGCTGGAGCAGCCCTTCCACCCCACGGTTGATCAGGTGCGGGCGCTGGGCGAGCGCGCCTCGGGCGAGGGGTTCGACCAGTTGATCTCCATCGAACCGTCCGCCACCGCCGACGCCTTCATGCGGGTGTGGAACGCCGATGGCTCGATGGTCGAGACCTGCGGCAACGCCTTGCGCTGTGTCGGCTGGCTGTTGATGCAGGCCAATGGCGCGGACAAGGTGTTGATCGACACCGCAGGCGGCCCCGCCACGGCGATGCGCGCGGGCGACCACCGTGTCACCGTGGACATGGGCAAGCCGCGTCTGGACTGGAGCCAGGTGCCGTTGTCCGAGGAGATGGACACCCGCAACATCGAGCTTCAGGTCGGCCCCATCGACGCGCCGGTTCTGCACACGCCGGGCGCCGTCTCGATGGGCAATCCGCATGTGGTCTTCTTCACCGATCGTCAGGACGACGCCTTCGTCACCGGATCGGGCTCGCTGGTCGAGCATCACCCCCTGTTCCCTGAAGGGGTGAATGTCGGTTTCGCCAATGTGCTGGACCGCGACCACATCCGTCTGCGCGTCTGGGAACGCGGCGCGGGCCTGACCAAGGCGTGCGGCACTGGCGCCTGCGCCGCCCTGATCGCCACCGCCCGGCGCGGACTGACCGAACGCAAGGCGACGGTGGTTGTGGACGGCGGCGAAATGGTCATCGACTGGGACGCCGACACCGATCACGTCTTCATGACCGGGCCGGTGGAGATCGAGCGCACGGGCGTCCTTTCGCTCTGACGTTGACGGTTTTTGCGGCAAACCGCACAAACAGCTTCCGTAGGGTCACTTTTTTCGCACAGATGTCGTGCAGGCCGTCGGATATCTTGCTTTCGCGGCCTGTGATGCCGTGTTCCCGGCTCTGTGGTTGTCCCGTCTTCCCGCCGGCTTTAGGAACAGTCTAGACAACTAGAAACGACGCGCCCGGAAACGCCCGAAACCATGCCCGATCAAACCGAAAAACAGACCTTCTCCGACCAGGAGGCCCTGGATTTCCACCGCATCCCGACGCCGGGCAAGATTTCCATGGCGCCGACCAAGCCGATGGCGACCCAGCGCGACCTGTCGCTGGCCTATTCGCCGGGCGTCGCCGTGCCTGTGCTGGCCATCGCCGAAGATGCGGACAAGGCCTATGACTACACCGCCAAGGGCAATCTGGTGGCTGTGATCTCGAACGGCACCGCCATTCTGGGCCTGGGCAATCTGGGCCACATGGCCTCCAAGCCGGTGATGGAGGGCAAGTCGGTCCTGTTCAAACGGTTCGCCGACGTCGACAGCTTCGACGTCGAGGTGAAGACCACCGACCCGGACGAGTTCATCACTGTCGTCAAGAACATCGGCGACACCTGGGGCGGCATCAATCTGGAGGACATCAAGTCCCCGGAATGTTTCGTCATCGAGAGCGAGCTTCAGGACCTGCTGGACATTCCCGTCTTCCATGACGACCAGCATGGCACGGCCATCATCTCAACCGCCGGCCTGATCAACGCCTGCCATGTTGCGGGCAAGCGGCTGGATGAGGTCAAGGTGGTGCTGTCCGGCGCCGGGGCTGCGGGGCTGTCCTCCATCGCCCTGATGAAGGCGGCGGGCGTGAAACCCGAGAACACCGTCATCTGCGACAAGGACGGCGTGGTCTATAAGGGCCGCGAACATGGCATGGATCAGTGGAAGGCCGCCCACGCCACCGACACGCCCCTGCGCACCATGGCCGAGGCCATGGTCGGCGCCGACGTGGTGCTGGGTCTGTCGGCGAAGGGCGCGATCACCAAGGAGATGGTCGCCTCCATGGCGCCCAATCCGATCATCTTCGCCATGGCCAACCCGGACCCTGAAATCACGCCCGAGGATGTTCAGTCGGTGCGTTCCGACGCCATCATCGCCACCGGCCGTTCGGACTATGTGAACCAGGTCAACAACGTCCTGGCCTTCCCCTATCTGTTCCGGGGCGCGCTGGATGTTCGCGCGCGCCGCATCAACCATGAGATGAAGGTCGCCTGCGCCCAGGCCCTGGCGGCGCTGGCGCGCGAAGACGTGCCCGACGAGGTCGCCGCCGCCTATCGCGGCCGCAAGCTGAAGTTCGGCCCGGACTACATTATTCCGACCCCCTTCGATCCGCGCTTGATCTGGTACATCCCGCCTTTCGTCGCCAAGGCGGCGATGGATACCGGCGTGGCGCGCGTCCAGATCGAGGACATGGACGTCTATCGCAACGCCCTGCGCTCGCGCGTCGATCCGTCGGCCGCCCTGATGCAGAAGATCAACTCGGCCGTGCGCGGCGGACCGGACAAGCGCGTCGTCTTCGCCGAGGGCGAGGAGCCCGCCGTCATCCGCGCCGCCTGGGGCTTCAAACAGGCTGAACTGGGCACGCCGATTCTGGTCGGCCGCGAGGATCTGATCCGCCAGAACGCCGCCGAGGCGGGTCTGAACTTCGATGATCTGGGCATCGAGATCACCAACGCCCGCGTTTCGCCGAACAACGTCGAGGACACCGACTGGCTGTATGAGAAGCTGCAGCGCCGGGGCTATCTGCGCCGTGACGTGCAGCGGATGATCAATCAGGACCGCAACTATTTCGCCGCCACCCTGGTCGCCAAGGGTCGGGCTGACGCCATGGTCGCAGGCGTCACCCGCAACTTCAACATGGCGCTGAAGGAGGTCCAGCGCGTGCTGGACGTCGAGGACACCCTGATCGGCCTGTCGATCCTGCTGGCCAAGGGGCGGACCCTGTTCGTCGCCGACACCACCATCCACGAACTGCCGAACGCTGAAGAACTGGCCGAGATCGCCATCAAGGCCGCCGAAACGGTGAAAAAGCTGGGCCGCAACCCGCGCGTGGCCTTCCTGTCCTATTCGACCTTCGGCAACCCGCCGGGCGACCGCAGCGAGAAGGTGCGCGAGGCCATCCGCATCCTGGACAAGAAGGGCGTCGATTTCGAATATGAAGGCGAAATGCCGCCTGAGGTCGCGCTGGACCCCAAGGGACACCCCGCCTACGCCTTCAATCGTCTGACCAAACCGGCCAACGTCCTGGTCATGCCCGCCATCCATTCGGCCGCCATCTCGACCAAGCTGGTTCAGGCCCTGGGCGGCGCGACCGTGATCGGCCCCCTTCTGGTCGGGTTGGAGAAGCCGGTGCAGATCGTGTCCCTGGGCGCATCGGTGTCGGAAATCATCACGGCGGCGACCTTCGCGGCCTATGACGCCGGTCCCGCCTTCCAGGGCACGGGCCTGACGTCGTCGCCGCGCCCGCCCGCTGCTGTGGTCGAGCGCTGATCCCGGCTTGAACGAACAGACGGGTGCAGGCACGGTCCGTCGATGACCGAGCCTGCACTCTATCCCCCGACCGCCCCGCCGCCACGACGGGTGGAACCGGGCCTCTATCTGGTCGCCACCCCGATCGGGAACCTGCGCGACATGACGCTGAGGGCGTTGGACGTGCTGGCCGCCGCCGATCTGGTGCTGGCCGAAGACACCCGCGTCACCGCCAAACTGCTGTCGGCCTATGGGCTGAAGGCCAGGCTTGAGCGCTGCGACGACCACGCTTCTTCCCGCGCGGCGGAACAGGCCATCGCACGTCTGCACGAAGGTCAGGTGGTGGCGCTGGTGTCCGACGCCGGAACCCCTCTGGTCAGCGACCCCGGCTTTGTCGTGGCCCGCGCGGTGATCGCCGAGGGTCTGCCTGTCCATCCCATCCCCGGCCCGTCCAGCTTGCTGGCCGCCCTTTGCATCGCGGGCCTGCCCGCAGACCGGGTGCTGTTCGCCGGCTTCCTGCCCAACAAGACAGCGGGCCGCCGCGCCGCGCTGGAGGAATTGAAGGGCCAACGCCAGACCCTGGTCTTCTTCGAAAGCGGCCCGCGCCTGAAGGACAGCCTGACCGACATGGCCGCCGTGCTGGGGCCCCGTCCGGCAGCGGTCGCCCGCGAACTGACCAAGCTTTACGAAGAATGCGTGCGGGGGCCTCTGGACGAACTGGCGGTTCATCCGAAACTGGACGGTCCCAAGGGCGAGATTGTCGTGGTCGTGGGGCCGGGCGAGGCCGAGCAGGCCACCGAAGCCGACGCCGACGCCGCCCTGACCGAGGCGTTGAAACGCCTGCCGACCGGCGAGGCCGCTTCAGAGGTGGCCAAGGCTCTGGGTCTGAACCGCAAGACCCTGTACCGCCGCGCGCTGGAGCTTCAGGGCAAGTGAACGAACGCCTGCCTCGCCCCGCGCCGGTCCGTCGTCGCAAGGCGGCGTGGCGTCAGGCCAAGGGCGGGCAGGCGTTCAAATCCGGCCATGCCGCCGAATGGATCGCGGCGGCCCTGCTGATGGCCAAGGGCTATCGAATTCTAGGGTTTCGCCTGAAGACGCGCGGCGGCGAGATCGACATTCTGGCCCAGAAAGGCCGCGTTCTGGCGGTGGTCGAGGTCAAGCGGCGCTCGACCCTTCAGGGGGCGATTGAAGCGGTGAAGTCCGCTCAGAAACAGCGGTTGATCGGGGCGGGGGAGGCGGTGCGGCGCAATCGTTCCGCTCTGCAACCTCTTGATTTAAGAATTGATATTGTGGCGCTGGCCCCCGGCCGCTTTCCACGTCATGTTCGGGGCGTCTGACGCAAGCGAGGGTTCTGGAGCGCATGACGCGTGAGGAGGCCGAGGCCATCCTGACGTCGGCTGGCGAGGCCGACGACGACGCCTTCCCCTTGCTGGAGGCCGCAATCGCCTGCGCCATTCACGACTATCCACTGCGCGACGTCAAACCCGTCCGCATCCTGGCCCAAAGCGCCTGCGAGCGTCTGATGGAACGGGTGGCGACCGAAAGCCCGGATGACGCCCTGTCCGAAACCATGGGGGCGGACCTGCGGCTGAACGGCGACCTGTTGAACTATGACGACCCGTGCAACACCGACATCATTGATGTGGCCGAGCGGCGGCGAGGCCTGTCGGCGGCCCTGGCTGTCTTCTATCTGCACGCCGCTCGTTTGGCGGGTCTGAATGCAGCGGGCGTGGATTTTCCGGGTCACTTCCTGATCCGGGTCGAGACGCCTGCAGGCCCGGTGGCGCTGGACCCCTTCGCGCATGGGCGGCTGGTCATGCCCAGCGAACTGAGCCGCCGCGCCCTTCGCGCCGGTCTGACGCCGCATGTTGCGGATCGGCTGGAGGTGCTGATGGCGCCCGTGTCGGACCGTGAGTCCCTGATCCGGCTGCAGAATGTGCTGTTTCACCGCGCCATCCGCAGTCAGGATTATGTCGGCGCCGAACGCTCGGCCCTGCGACGCGCCCTGCTGGCGCCGGATGATCACCGCCACTGGCTGGACGTGGCCTCGGCGCGTGAGAAACAGGGCGCTCTGGCCGGTTCGCTTCAGGCCCTGTCACAGGCGCACGGACTGAACGGGCTGGAAGAGGTGCAGCGTTCGGCCAGTTTCGACCGTGTGCGGATGCGGTTGAATTGATCCCGGGAGGCGATCTTGGCTGATGGAGCGATCGTGGTGAAAGCTCGGATCAGGCTTTTGTCAGCAGATGAGGGCGGGCGCACCTTGCCGGTCTATGGTCGATACAGACCCAATCATGGTTTCTTCGACGACGACCGATCAGAGATGATGATCGGTCAGATCGATTTCGGGACTGTGCCCTGTCACCCGGGAGAGACAAGAGACGTCACTATCGAATTCTTCGATGCTCCGGAACTGAACGATCTTCTTCAGAATGGCCGTGAGTGGCGTATTCAGGAAGGGGGCAGGCTTATCGGCGTTGGCCTTGTGATTGAACGGCTTAGGCCGGCATAGGCTTTATCTATACCGCCTCGCCCCGCAGCAGACGGGGCAGGTCGCCGGTCGCGCCGCCCGCCTCCTGCATGAAGGCGCGGCGTAGGGGACCGATGCGGTTGACCGCCGCCATGCCCAGATTGCGCGCGAACCGCACCGGGGCGATGTCGTTGGAGAACAGGCGCACGAAGGCGTCGAAGCCTGCGGCCAATGCCGCATTGTCGAACCGGCGCCAGCGGGCATAGCGTTCCAGCACGGTTTCGGACCCCAGATCCTCGCCCAGACGCGCAGCCTCAGCCAGCACCTCGGCCAGGGCGGCGGCGTCCTTCAGGCCCAGGTTCAGCCCCTGTCCTGCAATCGGATGCACCCCGTGGGCGGCGTCGCCGATCAGGGCGATGCGCGGGGCGATCAGCTTCTCGGCCAGACTGAGGGACAGCGGATAGACGAAGCGCGGTCCCTCGACCGTCACATCGTCCAGAAACTCACCGAAGCGCCGCATCAGATGGGCATGGAAGGCCTCGTCCGAGGCCGAGCGCAGGGCCTCGCCCCGGCGGGTGGTTTCGGTCCAGACCAGACTGGCGCGCTGGTCGGTCAGGGGCAGGATGGCGAAGGGACCGCTGGGCAGGAAATACTCGTGGGCGACATTGCCGTGATCACGGCCCATCCGCACCGTCGCCACCACGCCGCTCTGGCCATAGGTCCAGCCGACCGTCTCGATCCCAGCGGCGCGGCGCACGGTTGATCCGCGCCCTTCGGCGCCGACGACAAGCGGAGCAGTTAAGATTGATCCATCCGCCAGCGTGACCGTGGCCTTGCCCGCATCGGTGGTGACCGAGGCGACAGAGGCCGGCGCCCGCACCTCGATCCCCGCGCGGATCACCGCCTCGGCCAGGGCCACGCGGATGCGGCGGTTCTCGACCAGATAGCCCAAAGGCTCGCCGCCCGTGCGCCCGCCGATCTCATCGGCGTCGAACCGCAGGAAGGCGGAGGAGGGGGCATGACTGGCCGCGCCGGGACGGCGCCCGTCCGTCACCAGAATATGGTCCATTCGACAGGCGTGGGGCCTTAGGGATTCGCCCAGTCCCAGCGTGTCCAGCATGCGGAAGGTCGAAAAGGCGATGGCCGTCGAACGCCCGTCGAAGGTCGGCGCCAACTGGGCGTCGAACGGCTGGGGGTCGATCATGACCACCTTCAACCCGCCCTGCGCCGCCGCCAGCGCAAAGGCCGCGCCGGTCAGGCCCGCGCCTGCGATGACGATGTCGTAGGTTTCGGTGTCGGACATGACAGGCTTGTCGCGCCGTGCGGATGAAACGTCCAGCCGGGAAATCGTCGCGACGACCGCAGGCCTTGATCAACGTCAAGGCGGCGGCGGAAGAATGCGGGGAGGGTAGGAAAGGCGGGAGAGCAAGATGGACAGACGGCGATTGATCACAGGTGCGGGCGGCGTCGTGGCGCTGAGCGCGGCTGGATTTGCAGGCTGGCGCGCGACAACGGGTTCGGGCGAGGCCTATGACCGCTATGCCGCCGATCTTCGCGCGCCGCTGGCGACTGACCCCGGCACGGCTGAACTGGTCCGCTATGCAGGTCTGGCGGCCAGCGGGCACAACACTCAACCCTGGCGTTTCCGTGTCGGCGAAGGCGTCATCGACATTCTGCCCGACCTGTCGCGCCGGACGCCGGTGGTCGATCCCGACGACCATCATCTGTTCGTCAGCCTGGGCTGCGCGGCCGAGAATCTGCGTATCGCCGCCACAGCGACTGGCCGACCGGGCGAGCTGTCGGTCCGCGCAGATGCAAGCAGCCTGCGTTACGCCTTCTCGACCGGACCGGCGCGGCCGGACCCCTTGTTTGCAGCGATCCCGGCCCGGCGATCCAGCCGGACCGTCTATGACGGGCGCCCCATCCCGGCGGGCGATCTGGACCTGCTGGCGGGCGCCGCCGCTGCGCCGGGCGTGGCCGTTCACCTGCTGACCCGCCGCGCTGACCTCGACCGGGTTCGTGAACTGATCGTCGAAGCAAATACGACGCAGATGGATGACCCCGCCTTTCGTCGCGAGCTGAAGGCGTGGTTGCGGTTCAATCCGCGCGCGGCCATGCGCCACGGCGACGGTCTGTTCTCGGCCTCGAACGGGGCGCCTGTTCTGCCGACCGGGCTGGGGCGTCTCGCCTTCGACCATTTCCTGACCGCGAAAGGCGAGGCCGACCGATACGCCAGCCAGATGGCGTCGTCCGGTGCGGTCGCGGTTTTCATAGGCGACCGGGCCGATCCCGCCCATTGGATCGCCGTTGGCCGGGCCTGCCAAAGGATGATGCTGGCGGCGACCGGGCTGGGTCTGCGCCACGCCTTCGTCAATCAACCGCTGGAGGTTGCGTCCCTAAGACCCGCATTGGCTGCCTTGGTTGGCGAGAACGGCAAGCGGCCGGACCTCGTGCTGCGCCTGGGTCGAGGTCCGGCCGCTGCGCTTTCACCCCGGCGGCGGGTCGATGCGGTCATGATCTGATCCCCACGGCTCAGCTGGTAAACAGCCCCTTAACCCTGTCGGTGCGACAAGGGCTGCCGAACGTCAGCCGCCTGGAAGTCTCCGACCTTCATGTCCACCGCCCTCGCCCTCAGCCGTCAGGCCTGGATCAGCGCCCGCATCCTGTGGGACGCGCCGTTTGTCGTGCGGTTCAGGGGCGTGCTGCAGGCCTTGCTGGCGGCGCTGTTGCTGGTCGCCCTGATCTCGTGGAATCCAGCGGACGCCAGTCTGAACGCGGCCTCCACCCAGCCGACGACCAATTGGCTCGGGTCGAACGGCGCCCTGTTCGCCGACATCTTCATGCAGTCGCTGGGCCTTGGGGCCTGGCCTGCAGTTCTGCTGCTGATCGCGTTCGGCGTGGCCCGCGCGGTAGGCGACGCCCTGCAGCAAAGGCTCAAGCCGACGCCGCTGAAGGCGCTGGCGGCGACGGGCGGGGTTCTGTTGCTGTCCAGCGCGCTGGCGGCATTGGCTGCGCCCGCTGCATGGCCGCTGGCGGCGGGTCTGGGCGGGCTGTGGGGTGACGCGGTCACCGGCCTGACCGCCAAGGGGATCACCGCCCTGCATATTCCCGGCGGCCGGATCATCGCCGGTCTGATCTTCCTGATCGCGGGCCTGTGGAGCCTGGGCTTTGCGCTGGGCATCCGTGCGATGGACTTCATTGACGCCCTGCACTGGGGCAAGTCGCTGCGGGCGCCCGCTGCGCCGCAAGCCGCCGTCAAGAAGGCGCAGCGGGCCAAGTCCTCTGACGACGCTCCCGCCAAGACCGCCCGGACCAAGGTGGCTGCACGCACCGCCGCGCCGCAGGATGAACCGGCCCATGAGGCCGATGCGCCGACCTATCAGGACGACGCCCCGTCTGAAGCTCAGGCCGGTTCCCAGACCGCCTACGACGACCTGCCGCCGTGGGAAGAGGCCCTGCCGGCCGAAGCGGCGTCGCGCGCTTCGGCCCCACGCGCCGTCGAACCGCGCGTCGCCGCCGTCAAGGCGCCCAAGGTCAGGAAGGACGATCTGGACCAGCAGGCCTTCGACTTCACCCGACCCGAAGGCGATTTCGACCTGCCGCCGCTGGGCATACTCAGCAAGCCCGGCCAGCGCACCGCCTCGGTGGACGAGGATTCTCTGAAGCAAAACGCCAAGATGCTGGAAGGCGTGCTGCAGGAGTTCGGCGTGCGCGGCGTGATCGACCAGATTCGCCCCGGCCCGGTGGTCACCCTGTACGAACTGGTCCCCGCGCCCGGCGTGAAGCACGGTCGTGTCGTGGCCCTGGCCGACGACATCGCCCGCTCCATGTCCGCCCGCGCCTGCCGCATCTCGGTGGTCCAGGGTCGCAACGCCATCGGCATCGAACTGCCCAACGCCAAGCGCGAGACCGTCTATCTGCGCGATCTCCTGGCCAGCGCCGAATACGACAAGAAGGGGCATCTGCTGCCGCTCGCGCTGGGCGAGACCATCGGCGGCGAACCCTATGTCGCCGACCTGGCGCGGATGCCCCACCTGCTGATCGCGGGCACCACCGGATCGGGCAAGTCGGTGGGGGTCAACGCCATGATCCTGTCGATCCTGTACAGACACTCTCCTGCCGAGTGCCGCTTCATCATGATCGACCCGAAGATGCTGGAGCTGTCGGTCTATGACGGCATCCCGCACCTGCTGGCGCCCGTCGTGACCGATCCGAAGAAGGCCGTCGTCGCCCTGAAATGGACGGTGCGCGAGATGGAGGACCGCTATCGCCGCATGTCCAAACTGGGCGTGCGCAACATCGCCTCCTACAACGAACGCGCCCGCGAGGCGCAGGAGAAGGGCGAGCATTTCGAACGCACGGTCCAGACCGGCTTCGACGATCAGGGGCGTCCGGTTTACGAGTCAGAGAAGATCCGGCCCGAGCCTCTGCCCTTCCTGGTCGTGGTCATGGATGAAATGGCCGACCTGATGCTGGTCGCCGGCAAGGACGTCGAAGGCGCCGTTCAGCGTCTGGCCCAGATGGCGCGGGCCGCCGGCATCCACCTGATCATGGCCACACAGCGCCCGTCGGTGGACGTCATCACCGGCACCATCAAGGCCAACTTCCCGACCCGGATCAGCTTCCAGGTCACCTCCAAGATCGACAGCCGCACCATCCT
>RCMZ01000756.1_pt1 | contig 13648 bp, 10 predicted proteins | sample 2041141 | NCBI WGS metagenome assembly RCMZ01 (sample SAMN09708263, study PRJNA481090) | Wastewater metagenome, whole genome shotgun sequencing project. | biome: sewage; isolation source: Davis station wastewater (DW) | place: Antarctica: Davis Station | collected 2010-03-01
GAGTAGGTCATCGTCAAGCTTCTACACCAAACCCCTGATCATCGTAAGATGGTCGGGGGTTTGTCTTTGCAGAAAATAAAGTTAATTCGTGTTGTTGTGGCGTTCCGCACGTAAAGTACGGAACCTTTTGCCGGCTATTAATTCACGGGTTCTGTTGATGAGTGAGTCTACTGTCGCTACGCAACTATCAGACTTGCCGCTTGAGGCCCTAGTGGCATGCCACGAGTGCGACTTACTAATGCGTAAGCCACAGTTGTCTGATGGTGAGCGAGCAGAATGTCCTCGTTGTGGTTTCGAGTTGTACAGCCATAACACTCAAGTCGTCCGCCGTAGCCTGGCCCTGGTAATAGCAGCGTTGTTGTTATTCATACCGGCCAATTTTCTGCCGATCATGCAGATCAACGTGCTGGGGCAGACGTCTGAGGATACCGTTTGGAGTGGCGTCATAAGCTTGTATGCCGCGGGTGGCTTACTAAAAAGCATCGCGTTGGTGGTGTTTCTCTGCAGCATGGTTATTCCACTGATCAAGCTAATGATGCAGATGGCAGTGCTGCTTAGCATTCGCTGGAATGTTGGCCGTAGCTACGGCCTCCTGCTTTACCGTATATATCATCACTTACGCGAGTGGGGCATGCTCGAGGTGTACCTGATGGGCATCTTGGTTTCCATCGTAAAGCTCGCGGATATTGCTTCGCCAACGCTTGATGTGGGTCTTGGCTGTTTTATCGCGTTGCTACTTGCTCAGGTCTGGTTAGAGGTGACGATGTCCCCCCACCAAATCTGGGAAGCTTTAGCCGGTGGAGATAGCCATGCGCGCCATTGATGCAGGAATTTTGATTTGCATTGAGTGCCATGAACTCAATCGTCAGGATGTCGATAACCCCGATCAGCGCTGCACACGTTGCGGTGCAAAGGTTCATGCTCGTCGGCCCGATAGTCTCAAACGCACATGGGCATTACTGCTGACCTCTGCGCTGATGTATATCCCAGCCAATATGCTGCCAATCATGACGGTTTACTCGCTGGGTAAAGGGCAGGCCGACACCATTATGTCTGGCGTTATTGAGCTGATTAATTACGACATGGTGCCCATTGCCATTGTGGTTTTTGTTGCCAGTATTCTGGTGCCCACGTTTAAGTTGGTTGGGCTGGCCCTGCTACTGTATTCGGTGCAACGCCGGCAACCGTTGTCGGCCCGTCAGCGTGGCTGGATGTACCGCTTCATTGAGTGGATCGGTCGTTGGTCGATGCTGGATGTTTTTGTCATTACCGTGCTGGTGACCTTGGTCAATTTTGGCACTCTGGCCAGAATCGAAGCAGGGTTCGGCGCCGTAGCATTCTGCAGCGTGGTAATTCTAACCATGCTGGCCGCTGTCACATTTGACCCTCGCTTAATTTGGGATAACACGGAGTCGGATAACGACCATGACTGATCTACCTCTAGCCAAGACTCGTCCGGCATCCAATTGGTCAGCTATCTGGGTGTTGCCCATTATTGCGCTACTGATTGGCGGCTGGCTGGGTTGGCAGGCGTATCAAAAGGCCGGCATTGAGATAGAGATACTGTTTGCCTCTGGCGATGGTATCGAGCCCGGTAAAACCCAATTGATCTATAAAGGTATGCCGATTGGTAAAGTAAAAGCCCTGGGCTTTCCTTTGGATGGTAAAGACCGTGGCGTGATTGCCACCCTTGAAGTCGATAAGGAGGTCGAGCCATTTCTGCGCAGCGAGACTCGATTTTGGCTGGTTAAACCGAGCGTGACTCTTGCCGGCATTACCGGTCTGGATACCTTGGTGTCGGGTAACTACATTACCGCTAGTCCAGGCCATGGGAAGATTTCTCATGAGTTTGTTGCGCTCGCCGAGGCGCCACCGCTGGCGGAAAGCACCCCGGGTCTGCATATCACCTTGAAGGCCGAGCGCTTGGGTTCGCTCAATCGCGACAGCCCGGTGTTCTATAAGCAGATTCAAGTGGGGCGGGTGCGTAGCTATGCTCTGGGCGAGAATAAAGACACAGTCGACATCAAGGTCTTTATTGAACCGGAGTACGCCAACCTAGTGCGTAAACACACGCGCTTCTGGAATGCCAGTGGCGTTACGGTCGATGCCAGCTTGAGCGGCTTGACTGTGCGTACTGAATCTCTGGCAAGTATTGTCGCCGGCGGCATTGCCTTTGCTACGCCAGAGAATCGTGTGGACAGTCCTCCGACTGATCCGGCCTTGCCATTCAAGTTGTACAGCAACTTTGATGATGCTCAAGCAGGCATCAAAGTGGTGGTTAATCTCCCAGATTTTGAGGGGCTCACGCCTGGCAGTACGCCGGTGATGTACAAAGGTCTTCAGGTTGGGGTACTGAAAAAAATCAAGGTTAACCCAAGCTTGATAGGTGCGAGTGCCGATTTGCTGTTAGATCCGCGTAGCGAAGATTACTTAGTCGAGGGTGCCGATTTTTGGGTGGTCAAACCGTCTATTTCACTGGGTGGCATCTCGGGAATTGAGACGCTGGTCAAAGGTAACTACATTGCCGTGCGTCCAGGGGAAAAGGGTAAGCCTGCTAAGCGCAGCTTCCAGGCGCTAGCCAAGGTGCCGCCGATGGATATCAACGTCCCCGGCCTGCACTTGGTGCTGCGTAGCAGCAAGCTGGCTTCATTGTCGCTCGGCAGCCCAATCCTGTTTCGCCAGGTCAAAGTGGGTGCCGTACAGAGCTACCAGTTGTCTCGGGATCATCAGCAAGTGCTATTGGGTGTGCATATCGAGCCCGAATATGCCGGGCTGGTAAACAGCTCAACGCGCTTCTGGAATGCCAGTGGCGTGACCTTAACCGGCGGCCTGTCGGGTATCGAGGTCAAGAGCGAATCACTGCAAAGTTTGCTGGTTGGTGGTATTGCCTTTGAGACACCTGATCCTAAGGCCTTACTCAAAGGCCGGTTGCCGCAGTTCAATTTGTTTACCGACCGCGACAAGGCCTTAGAAACTGGCGTCGAGGTGCAAATTCAGGTGCAGACAGGCGAAGGTCTGAATGTTGGCACGCCGATTCGCTACAAGGGTCTTGAAGTTGGCGAAGTTGATCGCCTGGAACTGAGCGCTGATATGAAGGCTGTGGTTCTCTATGCCCGCATACTTAAGGCCAGTGAGCAAATCGCGCGAGCGGGCAGTAAGTTTTGGGTGGTGCGCCCCGAGGTGAGTTTGGTTCGCGCGGCTAATCTAGATACCTTAGTGACGGGCTTGTACTTAGATGTTCAGCCGGCAGCCAGTCCTAGTGCCCCGCAACAAACCCGCTTCATTGCGCAAATGAATGCGCCCACCGAATTACCTTCGGCAAAGGGTCTTAAGCTAGTGCTCAGCACTGCGGCGCGTGGCTCGATCAAGGCGGGCGTGGCCATCAGTTATCGTGATGTTCCGGTCGGTAAAGTGATCGATTACCAATTGTCGCCCAACGCGGACCGGGTGCTATTGCAGGTGCTGATTGAACCGCGTTATGCGCCTCTGGTGCGCAGTACCAGTAAGTTCTGGAACACCAGCGGGGTGACGGTCGATGCGGGTCTGTTTAAGGGCGTGAAGTTGCGTACCGACTCGCTGGAATCGATGCTGGAAGGTGGTATCTCCTTCGCTACCCCGGATAACCCACAGATGGGCGGTCCTGCGCTGGCCGGGCAAACGTTCGTGCTCAACAACGAGGTGAAAGACGAATGGCTGCAGTGGGCGCCGAAGATCGCGCTGTCAAAGTAGCAATCGCCACAAACGCCAAGGGCCGCAGATGCGGCCCTTGGCGTTTGTAGTTGAAGTTAATCAGACGGTTTCGACGGCACTGACCTTCTCGTGGTGCGTTTCACGGCGGCGAATGTACTTCCAGTCGGCCTCGTCGATGTAGATGCCCTGCGGGCCGCTACCAGCCTCGAGGTCGATGGCCACGTGCGCTGAGACTTGCGGCTTGACCGAAGCCAATATCGGTACAAAGCCCAGTTGCAGGCTGGTTTCGATCAGCGCTTGCTGGTTGCGCTCGTCGATATCGGCGGCTTCATCCAAGTAGTAAGGCAGGCGGATTTTGCCGGCTTGTTCGCGGTCCATCAGGTGCAGCAACAGGTACATGTTGGTTAGCGCCTTAATGGTCATGGTCGTGCCATTACTGGCGGCGCCATCGATATCGGTGTGCACTACCGGCTGACCGCCGACCTTAGTGATCTCGAAGGCGAGTTCGAACAAATCCTTCAAGCCCAGTTGGTTGTGGTTAGCCGCAACCAAGCGCGCGAGGTACTCCTTGGCGTCTTCGTTGCGTGAGTCTTGCTCCGCTGACTGAGTCAGGTCGAACACCGACAGGGTTTCGCCTTCTTCATATTGCCCGGCGCTGTGGATGATCTGGTCGATATGCTTGAGCGCGTCCTTATTTGGCGCCAACACGATACGGAAGCTTGCCAGGTTAGAGACCTGGCGCTTGTTGATCTCACGGTTGAACAGCGCCAGTTGATGTTCAAGGTTGTCGTAGTCACTGCGAATATTACGCAGCGTTCGGGCGATATCGGTGACCGCCGCGCGGCGCGCCTTGGCCAGCGTAATGGCTTCGTCTTGGCGGTGTGCGTAGGCATTGACCAGCAAATGTAGACGGCGCTCAACATCGTCCTCGCTGTCGAACTTGGCTACGCCCTTTAGCCGCACCTGGGCGTACAGTGCGTCGATCTGCCCATCGATGCGTTGCAAGCCTTGCCAGCTGTCCTGATAGTCGTTGAGCAGCGGCAAGAGGTTGTCCAGCGAGTCGTCCAGTGGCTCCATAAACGGCGTGCCGAAGGGTAAGTCGGCGGGTAGCAGCTGGCGGCGGCGTAGGGCATCTTCCAGCGTGCGCTCTTTGGCTTCTAAGTCGGCCAGTTGCCGGCCAACCAGTTGCAGCTTGGCGGACAGCTGCTGCACGCGCTCGGCAAAAGCGTCACTGGCACGCTTGTGTTCGTCTTGTGTGGCTTCCAGCTGCCCCAGCTGAGCCAGTTTGTCTGACTCCTCGACACTCAGCGTCTGGCTGCGGCGGAAGTCTTCCAGCGCTTTTTGTGCCTCCAGCACCTCGCGGTACAACTGCTCGGCTTGGGCCTTGCTGGCGGTGCGGTCGGCAGCGACTGATTGCTGGGCTTTTAATTGCTTTAGCTCTTTTTCCAAGCGCTCTTTTTGATCACGTAGCGCGGCACGATCAGCCAGTGCTTGCAGGGCCGGCGGTTCGATATGACTCAGGTCGATGGACAGGCCAGGCGCTTCAAATTGCTCGCCTTTGAAGCCGTCAAGCAATGCTTGCAGGGATTTAACCCAGGCCCCGCGCTCGTCCAACTGGATGCCTTTTTCCCCGAGTGGCAGGCTGAACAGTGCGCCGTTAAACAAGCGCATCAAGCGTTCGACTTCCTGCTGGGTAAACTCTTCACGCAGGCGTGCGTAGCTGTTGTTGTCGGCGTGTTCGAGTTGTTGTTTGACCGATTTCAGGCGTTTTTCTAGATCGCGCAGCCGCTCATCGAGATCTTCGGCAGAGAACTGTCGCGATTGCGCCAGTGCGCCGGCCAGCTCGTCGTGGGCGTCTTTGGCGGCCAGCAGCTGTTGCTCTAGCTGCTGTACATCGTTGACCAAGGCGAAGCGGTTCTTCAGTACCGCCAATTCACCCAGCCAGCGCTGCAGTTCGCTGATCTCGCGCTCTAGGCGCATCAGCTCCTGAGTGCCACCGCGTTGTTCATGCTGCAGGCCATCTTGCTGGGCACGGTAGTGCTCATGCTGGATCAACAGCTCTTCGCGGCGCGCACCGCTGTAGTCCTGCCAAGCACCGAGCAGGTTATCCAGCAGCGGCGAGAGGCGATGCAGTTTGCCGCGCAGCAGTTCACGCTGCGCCACACCGGCGGCCAGCGCCTCGATCAGCGGGCCGGCTGTGACCAGCGCTTGATAGTCCTGCTCCATGCGCCGCACATCACGGAACGCCTCTTCGCAGGCGGCGATGTAATCGACGCTGCCGGAGCGCAGGCTGTGCTCGAAGGCATCGAGAAACAACTGCTTGAGCTTGGCAGCGGTAATCTCGCGCATGTGCAGCAGGTTGATAAACAGCGCGCGGAAGGTTTTTAGGCTCTGCTCGCTGGTGGAACGCAGCGGGATCAGGGTCAGCTCTAAAGGGATCGAGGTGTGGCCGCCCACCAGCAGACGGCGCAGCTCTTCTGGCTTGGCCTCGTAGGCCTTGATGCCTTCGCGCTCAAGGTTGGCAAACAGCTCGCGCTGGCGCAGGCAGGTGCCGTTTTTTTGGTAGTGGCCTAGGTCCAGCTCGCCGGCGTAAACGAAGAACTGGTGGCCGAAGCCGCCGCCCGGTCCGCGCCCGGCTACACCGATCACATGCGGGCCGTGGGGCAGGGCGACTTCGACGAGGATGTAGCTGGTGTCGGTGGCGAAGTAAAACTTACGCGACTGCTCAAGGTTGTACTTGCCGAAGCTCATGTCGGACATGCGCGCCAGAATCGGAAATTGCAGAGCGTTGATCGATGCGGATTTGCCAAGGTTATTGGCGCCGTAGACCGACAAGGGTTGTTCCAGCGGAAACAGGCCGAGGCTGTAGCCGGCAGTGTTGAGCAGCGCAAAGCGGCGAATGCCGTAACGTTCCTGGGTCATGCGTCTAGCTCCTGCTCTTCGGCAATGGCGCGGGCCATGGCTTGCTCTTCGGTTTCGTCATCAGTGCTGTCGATCGCGATAATAGCGTCGCCACTGTCGTCATCTAGCAGTTGCGGGGTTGGCAGCGGCAAGGCGCTCAGCAGGCTGGCGGCGAGATCGCGGTCTTGCTGCACTGACAAGCAGACATCGAGGAAGCGGTGCATGGGCGGCAGGAAGCGGTAAACGCCGTTGTCTTCGCTGGCAAAGCCGAGCTGAGTCAGGCGGCGCATGACTTTTTCTTCCAGCTCGTCCTGAGTTTGCACTTCGGCTTGCAGGAATAAGTCGCGGTATTTTTCCAGTAGCGGTGGCAGTTCATCGCGGCCTAGGCTGCCGCCGTCGAGCACCGCCAGTGGGTCGCGACCCTGATCGGCGAGGTGCTCAACGATGATGAAGGTAAATAGCGCCAGACGCTGGGCGGTCTTGTTGACTTGAGCGCCCATCTGCTCGGGCACAAAGTAGTAAAAGCCGCGAGTGTCGCAGACCAGCTCGAAGCCCAGGGCCTTGAACAGCGTGCGGTATTGGTCCTGTTGATTGGACAGTTGGCTGTACAGCTCAGCGTCGCGACGGCTGACGTGGTAGCCCTTGAATAGTTCGCGGAAGATCGGCGCCAATTGGCTCAGTTCATTAAGGTCGATATTCATGCAGTGGGCATTCCGCTTTTGAGCAAGGCGAACGAACTCAGGCTGAGCTGATGTTCAGTGGTGAGGTAGTTGCGGCGCTCCAGGCGCTCGCGTTGAAAACGACTGTCGCGCGACAACCGGGAGAACCAGTAGAGCAGCTCGTCGGTAGCGCCTTCGGGTTCTTGTTCCAGTAACCAGTGCATCAGATCTGGCAGCGGCAGGGCATTTTCGCAACGTTCGAGCATTTCTCGTGCGGTACGCGGGGCCTGAGTCGGCTTGCTACTGCGCGGGCCGCTGGCTTTAGGGAACTGCGCCGGTTTCGGCTCGAAACGAGCGAGGGCGTAAACATAGGCTTCGACCTGAGCGGCAGTGCCGAGGAAGTTGCTCTGCGGCCGAGTAAACAAGGGCAAAGCGGCTTGCGGTACGGCATCCAGACCTTTCTTGCGAATCGCCGCCAAGGCCAGCGCCGCGCCGCGGGTGACGGCGTTGTGTCGGCGTGCTTCTTCGCGCAGCGGCAACAACAGTTCGCGGGCACGGCGCAGGGTGAGCTGAGCGGTAGTTTGCATGTCGAGAATGCGTGCGTGGGTGCGCAGCAGCAGGTCATCATCGACCAGTTGGCCAAGGCGCTGCTGTTCGCTGAGCAGGCGCAGGAGCACGTGCTCGACGCGACTAACGCCCTGCTCGAAGGCGCCATCAGCGGCGACCAGCTGGATCATTGGCTCGACGTATTCGTCCCAGGTCGCCAGCACCTCGGCATAGCGCTGGCGCAGCGGAATTTGCCGGTCGCTGGTTTTCGCGCGATCAGCCACGCTGACCAGAGCTTGTTCGTCGTTGGCCAGCTTTTTCAGTACATCGCGCACGCGCATGTCGAGTAGCCGCAACTGGCGCGCTAGGTCTTGGCCGTCGCGGTTGTCGAAAGCTTCCTGAATGTACTTGGCCAGACGCTCCAGGTGACGCAGGTAGGCCTCGATCTCCAAGCACAAACCGAGGCGATGTTCGCGCCGTAGGTAAGCGAGGAAGTCGTGAATCTGCGCGTTCAGCTCGAAGCGGTTAGGGCTCTTGGCCACTGGAATCAGAATGTCCAAGCGAATCCACTGGTCCAGCAGCGCGGTGATATCCGTCGGCGTACCGGCTGGTAGTTGCGCGGTCAGCTGGTTGCGAAGCTCCACTAGGCTTAGGGTGCCTTGGTCAAAACGCTCGCACAGCGGCTCCAGCAGGCTCCAGTGTTCGGCAAGGGCGCGCAAAACGCGCTTGGGGTCGATCATCACGCGGCAAAGTTCTCGCAAAAAAGAGGCGCAAAAGCCAGAAAAGCGCCGATTGTACTGCAGCGGAGTAAGCAGCGGCATGCCGGTGGGATGCCGTGTTGGCATTGCCAGCGCCACACGGGAGAGCGGGCACATAAGTGTTACGTCGCACCGCTGCGACGTTCCGGCGCTGACTCAGAGTTTGCGGGGTTTATGAAGCGGCGTGGTGGGCTGTTCCCGTGCAGTGTGGCGAGGGGTAACAGTGGCTGGCAGCCCTCGCAACCCCCCGCCCGTTTACTGGACTATGGATCGGCAGCCAGCTGGACGCGGGCTAACTAAAGTGGCAATCGGTGTTATTCGGCAGTGGTTGCCGATTACAACAATAAGGATATGCGCCATGTCTCTGGTCTCGAAACGCGCCCGCTTCCCCCTTCGCTTGCTTGCTGCCTGCCTGCTGTCCGCCTCGGCCAGTGCAGAGTTGCGGCCGATGGATGATGGTGAGATGGCGGCTGTGTCGGGGCAGGGGCTGATCAATATCGACGCCCTGACCTATGGCGGCTACGAGTACACGCGGATCAATCTTGGCGGCGACATGAAGTTGCTGACCAATATCGACAAGCTGCGCATGGGTAACTTTGATCGCACAGCCTCAAGTAATCCTTCTAACGTGGGTACGGTGTCCAATCAGGCAGCGGATATTTCGATTGATAACTTCGCTCTAGGGCGCGTGGATAACGCCAACTCAGCCAGTGCGCAAATCGTGCCGTTTGAGATTCGCGATCCTTACATCGAGCTGGCTTTCAAGACCGGCGCCAACGGTGTGCGTGAGGTTGCCGGTATTCGTATGGGCTTTGGCAGCGCCCGCGGCGATCTGTCAGGCGATATTCATTCCATGACCGGGGTCTTGGAAGGCTATGTCAATGGCCCGGCCAGCATCGCTTTGGAATATTACAAACAGACCCACAGTGGTTGTGACTTCAATTGCATCGCATTGACCATTGCCGGTGATGCCGAGCTATACAGCAAGGTGCAGTTGATCAAGGCGGGCACTGGCGACACTACGCAAAATGGTGTGCCTATCAACCGTGCGACCCAGATTGGTGTGGCCAACGGTGATCGTTTCAATACGACGAACGCCTTTTTGGATGGTTTGTTGCCATTGCTGGCGACCCAGGGTGGTGATTGCAAGGCCTCGGGTTTGCCTGCGTGTTTTGATCTGCTCAATTACAAAAGTATTTTTATTGGTAATCGACTCGATAGCAATCTAGCCACGGGCGGCGCCAAAGGTATTTTCTTTTCGGTGCAAGGACAAAATGTGCCCTGGCAAGACCTGACAGATAAGAGCAAGTTTATTACGACTCAGGCCGGCGCCTTTGCCAACTTCGCCAAATACACCGAAGGCAACAAAGATATCTATCCATTCGCCGTTGCTTTGTATGACGCCTTGCGCGGAACTCCGCGGGTCGATACTTGTGTCGGAGGTGCGGGATGCTAGGTATCGCCCAGCTTTGTCGGCTAGCCGTCCTTTCAGTATTGGTAAGTGGTTCGGCAGTGGCTATGGAGGCCATGAGCGAGGATGAGCTGGGGGCGGTATCAGGTGCCGGTATTGGTTTTTTTGTGGATGGTTTTTTATACGATCAAAATACGGCGACTGCCCAAGTCGGCGGCCTGAAAGACTCTGCTGGTAAGGCCGTTACTGTCGATGTGACGCGTGGTTACATCAAAGGCGAGGGCAGCAATCGTGGTCAGAATGATGTGCTAGCGAGTGTTGGTTCGCCGGCCCATCCATTTACCCTTGGGGTCGTGAGTGGTTCGGCAGCGCCTAATCTGCCGGCCGGCCAGCAGGCGTTGCAATTAAGAACTCCTACCTATAACGACCCCTTGAATGATACTCGCCAGTTTGGCTTATGGGCTTACTATCAAGGCTGCGTATATGGTGATGTTGGTTGCACCAATGCTAATGCTGCAATAAATCGTATTAATGTCGAAAATGCCACGTTGCAGGCTGAGCGCACGGCGCTGCAAAATAAATATCAGTCAGTTGGCTTTTTGACTTTAAAGTCGGGCATGAATGCTGACAAGGTGTTGGTTGATCAGCGCCAGGTCGTTGTAAATACTAAAACCGCGCTAGCGGTAGTGGCGTCTAATAAATTTAATAACAGCTATAGTGCTGCGCCTGGCTCATATGTTGGTGGGCTTATAACTTATAACAAACCCGCGCTGGGCGAAAAATACTATTGCAGCGTGTTTGGTTGTCCGCAAGCGGTTAAGGATTACAATAATTCGATCGATCCGTACACGACTGCGCAGGGTGAGTTGAGTGCCGCGCAAAAAAGTCTTAGTGAGTCTTGGGGTGTTAAGCGTAATGGTGTGACGTTGACGCAGCGCTACGCTGATTATGATGCCTTTATCGCTTTGTGCGGTGTACCAACTCAAGAGTCACCGTCGTGCACCGACGGTAGCATTGCTCAAGGTCAGGCTGATCAAGTGATTGTCGGTGGTGTGGCGTCTGCATTAAATAGTGGCGGCAAGCGGGTTAAGGGCCTAGATATAGGCCTGGAAACCACTTTCACCGTGCCCAGTGTGGCTTATGCGGCCAATGGCGCTGCTGGGGCCACGACTAATCGTAAAGACTACTTCAACGTTTATATACATGGTCTGACTCTGCATGGCTCTTATCTAGATGTTTGGGGTGATAGTAAAGGTCTGCAGGCAGAGGCCAGTTTGCAGTTCTATATCAATCAGGTTGACCTTGATGGTTGCAAGCCTGGTATGTGTCAGGATGGTAACCGAGCGATAAGTAAGAACGTATATTTTGATCTCAACTTGGGTAACGCCAAGTATCAGCCGTTGAATTTCAAAATGGACGCTAATGGTGAGGTTAATCTGTCGTTGCCAGGGGTTACTTGGGCTAACCATGAAGCCTTCTATGCCAATGTGCAAAAGAGCAATATCAGCGTTGGCAACTTGAGCTTTAGTAATGGCTATACAGCGCAAAATGTGGCGCGACCAAGAACCGATGTCGGCGCACAAATAGTTCAAGGCATGCGCCTGGATTACTTTGAATTTAAATCCGCTAATCTGCCGCGCTAAGAGGGTTGCACCATGAGGTCAGTAACGATTCTTGCGGGGCTGTTGTCGGGGCTGTTTGTGGGCATGGCATGTGCCGAGTTACGACCGTTACCCGAAGACGAGTTGCAGCAAGTCAGCGGTCAAGCGGGTATCAGTTTGAGTGCCAACCTGCAGTTTGTGCCTAAGGCCAGTGATAAGCGTTGCCCCGGCGGTTGTGGTGCGCGTGTGAGTTTTCAGCCCGCCAAAGGCGCCGGCTTCTTAGTGTTGGATAACATCAGTGGCGCCTTCATATTTGATGGCGCGACCCTGGATATTGTCGGTATTGATGCTGCGGCGGGGTTCGGCGCCGAAAGCGCTGTAGCTGGCAGTAAGGCCGTGCGCGTGGGGCTGGCGAACGGTACGTTCAATAATTTCAAGGTAACCTTGGCCGGCTCCAATCAGGCGGTTGCCGGTGGCCCCGGGTTTAAACAAACAGACTTGCTGACCTATCAAACCAATGGCCAGACCCGCTTGCAGGGCAATCTGTATTTGTTCGCCACACCTTGAATGCTCGGCCGCGCGGCTAGCCATGCGCGGTGTTGCTCTGCTTGCCGCAGTACTCCCGCTTAATACTGATTGTCATCTGTCTGTCATGCGCGCTGGGTATTCTGCCTAGCGGCTTAGGATGGCACCTGCGCCAGTAAGCTGTGCTTCTGTTCGGCCGTGAACTGGCGTCAACCATGGTCGCTAGACCGACTAAATATCCCCGTTGCTCTTTCGGTCTGTGCCGGTTGTCGGCACAATTCGGCTCCACTTTTTAGCGGGGCCGGCGCAGCTGGTTCCTGCCGGTTGACTTTGCATAGGCACCGAGATGATCAAAACGCCGTACTACCTCATCGACAAGCAGAAGCTGTTGGTCAATCTGCAGAAGATCGCCTACGTGCGTGAGCAGTCCGGCGCCAAGGCGCTGCTGGCCCTTAAATGTTTTGCTACCTGGTCGGTGTTCGACCTGATGGAGCAATACATGGACGGTACCACGTCGTCATCGCTATATGAGCTCAAGCTTGGTCGGCAGAAGTTTGCTGGCGAGACGCACGCGTATAGCGTGGCTTGGGCTGACGATGAAATCGACGAGATGCTGGCCAATAGCGACAAGGTCATCTTCAACTCCATCGGTCAGCTCGAACGCTTTGCCGAAGCGTCTAAGGATGCCGTGCGTGGCCTGCGCGTTAACCCGCAGGTGAGCAGCTCGGATTACTTGTTGGCCGACCCGGCGCGGCCGTTCAGCCGTCTGGGTGAGTGGGATCCGGTCAAGATCGAGCAGGTGATCGGCCAGATCAGCGGCTTTATGTTCCACAACAACTGCGAGAACGGCCGGTTCGAGCTGTTCGACGAAATGCTCAACACCATCGAAGCGCGTTTTGGCCATTTGTTGCACCAAGTGCAATGGGTCAGCCTCGGTGGTGGTATTCACTTCACCGGCGACGATTACCCGCTCGATCAATTCTGTGCGCGCCTCAAGGCGTTCTCCCAGACCTACGGTGTGCAGGTCTATCTGGAGCCCGGCGAAGCAGCTATCACCATGAGTTCTTCGCTGGAAGTCACGGTGCTCGACACGCTTTATAACGGTAAGCATCTGGCGGTAGTCGACAGCTCTATCGAAGCGCACATGCTCGACCTGTTGATCTATCGCCTCAATGCCAAGATGGCGCCCTCAGAGGGCGAGCACACCTATATGGTGTGCGGTAAGTCCTGCTTGGCGGGCGATATCTTTGGCGAGTACCCATTCGATCGTCCGCTGACCATCGGCGATCGCCTGTCGTTTATCGACGCCGCGGGTTACACCATGGTTAAAAAGAATTGGTTTAACGGCCTGAAAATGCCGGCCATTGCAGTGCGTCAACTCGACGGTAGCGTCGAGGTGGTGCGTGAGTTTGGTTTTGAAGACTACCTGTCCAGCCTGTCTTGAGGTTCTGTGCGCGCTCGCAAGGTCGTGAACAGGTTCTGATAGCTGGCAGTTAAAGGAGAGATAAAGAAATTGAAGAAGAATGTTCTTATCATTGGTGCAGGAGGTGTCGCCAA
>RCMZ01000757.1_pt1 | contig 13630 bp, 9 predicted proteins | sample 2041141 | NCBI WGS metagenome assembly RCMZ01 (sample SAMN09708263, study PRJNA481090) | Wastewater metagenome, whole genome shotgun sequencing project. | biome: sewage; isolation source: Davis station wastewater (DW) | place: Antarctica: Davis Station | collected 2010-03-01
CTACAAGGCGGTGGCTGTGGGCAGCCTGTCGTTCGCCTTTTGCGTGACGGCCACGCACCCCCTGGCCAAGCTACAGCGCCCGCTCACGCGCAGCGACTTGCTGGACCACACGGCCGTGGTGGTGGGCGACGGGGCACGTTCGCTGAGCGACCGCACCGTGGGACTGCTGTCAGGCCAGCGCCGCATCACGGTGCCCTCGATGCAGGCCAAGATCGCCGCGCAGGCCGCCGGGCTGGGCCACGGCTTTGTGCCCCGCGCCTGCGTGCGCGTCGAGCTGGAGGCGGGGATTTTGGTGGAGCTGCAGGTGGAGGAACCCCGCCCGGACGAAACTTTCTGGCTGGCCTGGCGGCCCGAGCACATGGGCGAGGCGCTCAAATGGTGGCGCCAGCGACTGGACCGGCCGCTGCTGCCGGGCATCCTGCCGTATTGAAGGGTCGCTTGGCCGGACGCCCCAGCAGGGTCATGGTGGCGATTGAGCGGCCATCAGCAAGCAACGCCGACAATCACTGCGATTTTGATAGCTGCTAGCGCTTTTCCATAAAGCACTAGAGGCCAATTTGACTCAAACTTTCACAGCCAGCCCGCGCTGCCGGCGCCATGCCAGCCCGCCCAGCAGCAGGCTCATCAGCGCCAGGCCCCACTCGCTGAGCGTGGGGATCGACGCCACCCCACCAGGCACAGCCGCCAGCAACACCGGTGCAAAGGGGTCTTCGATCACGCCCGGTGTGGCATCGGAGTCCCCCATGCCGTTGTCCGTCACCTGATAGGTCACCGTGTTGCCAACGCGCGTTCCCAAAGGGAACCAGGTGGGCGCAGCACCTCCTGTGGCGGGGCCATATTTTTGAAACGTCACCCCGGCTGGCAACGGCTGCGGGTAGGTGATGGCCACCGTGAGCGTTTGGCCCGCGCAACCCGTGGAGCGAAAGCGAAACACACCCTTGGGAAAGCTCGCGCCCACTGGCGCATTGGGCGGCACCGTGGCGCTGAAATTGGTCGCTGACGCATCCGCACTGCACCCCGCACTTGCACCGCTGATCACCACGGTCGCCGAGCCACCGCCTCCGGGCAACGGCAGGAGTCCGTTGTAGATTTGGCCGGGCACCCCGGCACCGACCATGACTGAATAGGCCCGCGCGCCGCTAAAAGGCCCCACGCCAGTGCTGCTGTCCGTGACAGTGATGGTGAAGCTGCTCGCCACGGCGGCCGTGGTTGTGCCCGACAACACACCGGCAGATGACAAGCCCAACCCCACGGGCACGGCACCGGCTGTCACGCTATACATATACGGCGGCGTACCGCCCGACGCTGTGATGGTCTGGCGGTATGGCAAGTTCGCCACAGGCACTGGCAAAGTGACCGGTCCGACGCTTACGACGGGTGCACTCACTGTGATCATCACCGTGGCCGGAACCGACGTGCCACCGGCGTTGGTAGCGGTGTAGGTGAAGCTGTCGGGGCCGCTGTAACCGGCTGTGGGCGTATACGTGATGCTGGTGCCGCTGGCCGTTGCCACGCCGTGCGCGGCGCCCGTAGCCACAGCCACGGTTGTCGCCGCACCGCCACTCAAGCTCAGGGGGATCGGATTGGCGACGCTGCCTTGAGCCAGCACAGCATAAACGGCACCGGCCACGGGCGGCTGCGACGGCTCCGTGAGGATGAAAGACTGGGTCGTCATGCATGCGTTGGCATCAAAGACGGTCACCACATAAGTTCCGGCGCCCAGGCCTGTCGCAGTCGCAGCCGCGCCACCCGATGGAGACCACGTGTACGTGTAGCCTCCTACGCCCCCCGAGGTAGTCACAGAGGCAGACCCGTCAAATGCACCATAAGCCGTGACATTGGTCTGGGACGGCATGGTTGCCAGCGGCGCGGGCTGCGTGATGACAACTGATGTCGACCCAGTGTCTAAATTGCCATCCGTCGCCGTCACAGTGTAAGTACCTGGCGAAAGGCGTGATGCGGTGGCAGCCGTTCCACCCGTCGGAGACCAACTGTATGTATAAGGCGCAACGCCTCCAGAGGCGCCGACAGTGGCCATTCCATTGGAACCACCATTGCAGGTAACGCTAATTTTCGCCAAGGTGTTCACGGTGAGTGCATGGGCCTGCGCCCCCAGCCCGCTAACCAAAACCAGTGCCGATGCGGCGGCCAAGGCGCGGCCACATTGGGCAAAGCGGCGACCGATGGCCGCAAGCGCGCGCGAGCGCGCAGGCACTGAAGGGCCACGAGGCCCACAAACTGGATGTATGGAAAACACTCTCCGACCCTTCATTTCGCGGGCCCCTGCGGTGAGGCGGAGCAATGCTTTGTTAGACCATGCGGCCCGTCAATGCGAGAGGCCTTGGTGTAGGGAATGCTACAGATACACACCACCTCTTCATATCCCTGAAATTGGGTAATTTGGCGGTTTTCTAGCCCGTATCTGGCCGAATGGAGCGGTGCCGAAGCTATAGGCCAAAATCGCCCCCCGCACACAGACGAACGCCAAGGGTAGGCGGTTGATCAGCATGATCTATTTTGATAGCTACTAGCGCTTCCCCATAAAGCGCTAGAGGTCAATTTGACTTGAAGTCTTACAAACAAACTCCACCCAAGCCCGCAAAAGAGAAAGGGGCCGAAGCCCCCTTTTCAACCTTTTCAATCTACTCAGCCCAATAGCTGAAGCAACGCATGTGCCCCCTGCTCTGACGACGCGGGGTTTTGCCCCGTGATCAGCGTGCCATCGGTCAGCACATAGGGCGCCCAGTCGGGGCCTTTGGAATACACACCGCCGTTGGCCTTGAGCATGTCTTCCACCAGGAAAGGCACGATTTTGGTCAGTTGCACCGCTTCTTCTTCGGTGTTGGTGAAGCCCGTGACCTTCTTGCCCTTGACCAGCGGCGTCCCATCGGGTGCCTTGGTGTGGCGCAGCACGCCGGGTGCGTGGCACACCAGGGCCAGCGGCTTGCCGGCCGCGAAGGTTTTTTCGATGAGCGCGATGGACTGCGCGTCTTCTGCCAGGTCCCACAGCGGGCCGTGCCCACCGGGGTAGAACACGGCGTCAAAGTCGTCCACGTTCACGCGGGACAAAAGCTCCGTGCTGGCCAATTGTTTTTGCGCTGCAGTGTCGGCCTTGAAGCGACGCGTGGCGTCGGTCTGTGCGCTTTCGTCGTCGCTTTTGGGGTCCAGCGGGGGCTGGCCACCTTGGGGAGAGACGAGTGTGATGTCAGCGCCCGCGTCTTTGAACACGTAGTACGGTGCGGCGAACTCTTCGAGCCAGAAACCGGTCTTTTTGCCGGTGTCGCCCAGTTGGTCGTGGGACGTGAGAACCATGAGGATATGTGCCATGGAGGTCGCTTTCTTTGTGGGTGTGGATCGAAAAACCGAAACCACCACCGTACCAGCCATGGGGCGCGTTGTCGTGCGGTGCCGGCAGGTTTGCGGTATTGGCTTACAGCATGGCGCTACCGTGCGTGCGGCCCGTCAGACCTTCAACGCTCTAATTTCACTAGCTACTAGCGTTTATCCATCAAGCGCCAGACCCTGTTTTGAGCCCAAATCCAAAGAACCCTCGGCTTGCGGACGGCGCCCGGTCTGCTTGCACTCGAAGGGACTTCGGACAAACGCGGCACGGTCATCAACACAAGTACCAAAAACGTATTCGGGGTAGAGGTAGTCGTCCCCAAACCGCATCAGGTCGAGCGGCATGGTGCGCAACACTGGCTGGCGACCCAACACGGCCACGGCCATGTACTCGGCCCACACCGGCAGTGCCAGTGTGCCTCCGGTGTGCCGACCCAAGCTGCGCGGCTGGTCGTAGCCCATCCACACCACCGAGGCCACTCCCGACGAATAGCCCGCAAACCACACGTCCCGCGCGTCGTTGGAGGTTCCGGTCTTGCCGGCCACATCGGGGCGGCCCAGCGCCTTGGCGCGCCTGCCGGTGCCGTGCTCGACCACGTCGCGCAGCATGCTGTCGAGCACGAAGGCGTTTCGCTCGGACACCACGGCGGCACGGGGCGAGGGGCCCTGCGCTTCGTACAGCACCTCGCCGCCGCGCTCGCTCACCTTGCGGATCAGCCGGGGTTGCACCAGCGTGCCGCCGTTGGCAAACACGGCGTAGGCCTGCGTGAGTTGCAGTGGCGTAACGGCGCCCGCGCCGAGTGCCAGCGGCAGCCGGGGTGGGTTGAGCGCGGGGTCAAAACCAAAGCGGGTGGCGAACTGCTGCACATACTGCGCGCCCGCCGCCTCCATCAGATTGACGGCCACCATGTTTTTGGAGCGCACCAAGCCACGCCGCGCGGAAATAAAGCCTTCGTAGTTGCCGCCGTAGTTGCGCGGGCTCCAGGCGGCGCGCCCGCGCGCTGCAGGGGTGACCACGCGCCGCGAGTCGTCGATCAGCGTGCCCGGCGCATAGCCCTTTTCCAGCGCAGCTGAGAAGATGAATGGCTTGAAGGTAGAGCCGGGCTGGCGCTGGGCCTGCACGGCGTGATCGAACTGGTTCAGCGCGTGGTCAAAGCCGCCAGCCAGCGCCAAGATCTCGCCGCTATCGGTGTCCATGGAGACCAGCGCACCCTCCATGCCGGGCAGCTGCGCCAGGCTCCACTGCTGGCGCGCATCAGCCACCACGCGGATCACTGCGCCAGGCGCGATGCGCCGCTGCGGGGGCGCATCGGGCGCCAATGCCGCGCGCGCGCTGGCGCTCAACCGGCTGCGCGGAATCTGCACGCGTGTGCCGTCGCGCAGCAGCGCGGCAATGCCCTGCGCGGGCGACGCCTGGTCCACCAGGGCTACCCGCAGTTCGCCGCTGTCGCGATACCGTGCCAACGCTGCGCGCAGGGCCCCGAGGTGGCCGTTTCGAGCGGCCTCGGTATGCGGCAAGTGGGCCTCGGGGCCGGCATAGCCCCGCGACTCCTGCGCGCGCAACAGCCCGGCGCGCAACGCGCGCGTGGCGGCCTGCTGCTCTGCCAGGCGCAGGGTGGTGAAGACGTCCAGGCCCAGCGAATACGCCTCCTCGCCAAACCGCTCCACCACCATCTTGCGCGCCTGTTCTATGGCGAACGCCGCGGCCGGGTCGATGGAACGCGGCTGCGTGCGCAGCGCGAGCACCTCGGCGCTCGCAGACGCGTAGGCGGCGGTGTCCAGGTAGCCCAGCGCATGCATGCGCTGCAGGATGTACTGCTGGCGCACGGTGGCACGTTCGCGGTTCGCCACCGGGTTGTAGGCCGACGGCGCCTTGGGCAGGCCGGCGAGCATTGCAGCCTCGGCCACCGTCAGCTCGTCCAGGGACTTGTCAAAGTACACCGACGCCGCTGCCGCAAAGCCGTAGGCGCGTTCGCCCAGATAGATCTGGTTCATGTACAGCTCCAGGATTTTGTCCTTGCTGTACGTGGCCTCCAGCTTGTAGGCCAGCAGGATCTCCATGAGCTTGCGGCTGTAGGTTTTGACACGGCTCAGAAAGAACACCCGGGCCACTTGCATGGTGATGGTGCTGGCGCCCTGGGCGTTCTCGCCAGACACCACATTGCGCAGCGCAGCGCGTGCCAGGCCGGTGAAGTCCACCGCGTTATGTTCGTAAAACCGAGCATCTTCAATCGCCAGCAGCGCCTGGCGCATGTGCAGTGGCATCTGGCCAATGGGCACGAATTCGCGGCGCTCTTCGCCGAACTCGGCCAGCAGGCTGCCGTCGGCGGCGTAGATGCGCAAGGGCAGCCTGGGGTCGTAGTCGGCCAGGTGGTCTACCGTGGGCAACTGCTGCCACAGCAGATGCAGCACATAGGCCCCACCAGCACTGCCGGCCAGGACGAGCCCCGCGAGAAACCCGCAGAGAAACTTGAGCGCCGAGCGCTTTTTGGGAGCCGCTGCGGGCGCGGCGGCAGAGGGTGATGACGACATCGGAGGGAACTCTGGCTGGAGCAGCGCCCGCTCCAAAGCGGGTCTGCGGCGCCTCTCCCCCTGTCCTTGGTACCTGAGAGTTTCAGCTGCGGTGGCAGCCAGCCCCTTCGGTGGACCCCGCCCGCATTGCGCGGTGTGGCGGCCTCTCTCCAGTCGGCGATGGTCTCTTGCGGTCCGGGTGCCTGAGCGATGATGGGAGTTTGCGCCTTCGGCGGAGGCTGTGTGCGCCTCTCTCTCCCGCAAGATAAGGGTTTACTCTAACCCACGCGCGCAAACCGAACCCGGCCCGAAGGTTATTGCGCGGGGCTGGCCGCTCACAACGACGCTTCCAGAATGCGCCGGCTCACGGCGGGTGTGACGTCGCGGTGCTCGCCCAGGCTCACCATGCCGTGCGCTTCCAGTTGCGACACCAGCTTGTCCACACTGTCGGCGCCCACGCCATACGCCGACAAGCGTGTGGGGATGCCCATGCGCTCAAAGAAGTCGCGCGTGGCAGCGATGGTGGCGTCGATGCGCTCGGCATCGGTGCCCGTGCGGATGCCCCAGACGCGCTCGCCGTACTGCAGCAGCTTGGCCGCCTTGGTGGCGCGCTGCGCTTCCAGCAGCGAGGGCAGAACCACGGCCAGCGTGCGGGCATGGTCGATGCCGTGCATGGCCGTGAGCTCGTGGCCGATCATGTGCGTGGCCCAGTCTTGCGGCACACCCGCGCCGATCAAGCCGTTGAGCGCCATGGTGGCCGCCCACATGAGGTTGGCGCGGTCGTCATAAACGGGCTCGGGTGCCGTGAGCAGACGCGGGCCCACTTCAATCAGGGTTTGCAAAATGCCTTCGGCAAAGCGGTCTTGCACGGGGGCGTTGACCGGGTAGGTCAGGTACTGCTCCACCGTGTGCACAAACGCATCGACCACGCCATTGGCCAACTGCTGCGGGGGCAGCGTGTAGGTTTTGGTGGGGTCGAGCACCGAGAACACGGGGTAGGTGTGCACGCTGCTGAACGCCAGCTTGGCGCCCTTGGCCCGGTGGGTGATCACGCCGCCGTTGTTCATCTCCGAGCCCGTGGCGGGCAGCGTGAGCACTGCGCCAAAGGGCATCGCGCCCTTGACGTTGCGGCCATGCTTTTCCAGGATGGCCCAGGGGTCGGCGCCTTCGAATTGGACGGCAGCGGCGATGAACTTCACCGCGTCAATCACCGAGCCGCCGCCCACGGCCAGCAGAAAGTCAAACCCGCCTTCGCGGATTTGTGCCACGGCGTTCATGGAGGTTTCAAAGCTGGGGTTGGGCTCAATGCCGCTGAAGGTGGCATGCTGGCGCGCGCCCAGTGCGGTGCGCACCTCGGCCAACGTGCCGGTCTTTTCGGCGCTGGAGCCGCCGATCAGGATCAGCACCTTGGCGGCTGGCGGCACCAGCTTGTCCAGGTCGGCAATGCGGTCCTTGCCGAAAACGATGTGGGTGGGATTGTGGAAGTCGAAGTTCAGCATGGGGGTCTTTGTAAAAGTGGGGGAGTGCCGCACCGTGTAGCCAACAGCCGGTTGCAGAGGAATAGCGGCATAGCGCGGGACAGGGATGCAATGCACCACGGGACTGACCAGATGGGGCCGATCCGGTCAGGGTCAATAGGGGCTCGGCCCATGGCCCAGATTTCGCTGCATCCAGACACCGGCCACCCATTGTCTTGATGACAGGCGCGCGTACCCGTCGCGCGCCGGACAGCGCGCGGCGCAAAGACCGCTGCGCCGGCCTGCAGCGTCGAGAGCAGGTTCTAGCCGACTTCGCCCCCAACCGCACGCTGGGCCAACGCCTGTAGTTTGTGCACCATGAAATCGCGCAGTGCACGCACCAGCGGCGTGAGCTGGCGACGGCTGGGCGCCACCAGGAAGAGCGGAACTGCCTCGGTGGTCCAGTCCGTGCACAACGGCACCAGTCGCCCGGCGGCCATGTCATGGACCACGTCAAACGAAGATTTGTAGGCAATGCCCCGGCCCAGCACGGCCCAGCGGCGAACGACGTCGCCATCGTTGGAAACATTGTGGCTGGGCACACGCACCTGGGCCTCCTGGCCCGCAGCGTCCCAAAAGCGCCAGCGGTCGTGCACGTCGTCGCCCAACATGAAACACAGGCACAGGTGGTCGGCAAGGGCGTGGGGCGTGCGTGGCGTGCCCCGCGCCGCCAGGTACGACGGTGCGGCGCACAACACGCGCCGGTGCTCGGCGGCCAGCGGCAGCGCCACCAGGCTGGAATCGTGCGGCTTGCCATAGCGGAAGGCGGCGTCCACGGGCTCGCTGTAGACGTTGGCCATGCGGTCTGACAGCTGCAGGCGGATGTCGATGCCCGGATGCAGCGCCTGGAACTCGTCCAGCCACGGCAACAACACGTTGCGCCCCAGGTCGGACGGAGCCGCCAGCTGCAGCGTGCCGCGCAGCTCACCCGCGCGGCCGCTGGCCAATTGCCCCTGCACCTGCTGCAGCGCCGCCAGCGCGGGACGGCCGTGCTCCAGCAGCAAGGCGCCCTCCTGCGTGAGCCGCAGGCTGCGGGTGGAGCGCACGAACAGCAGCACGCCCAGCTCCGCCTCCAGCCGCTTGAGCGCTGCACTCGCGGCTGCGGGGGTCATGTCCAACGCCCGGGCCGTGGCGGACAGGCTTCCGCTGTCCACGGTGCGCACAAAGATGTCGAGGTCCTGCAGGCTTTTCATGAGTTGCGTTGGGAGTGGTGCGGGCTAGTGCGGGCGGCTATTTTCAAATTTTCTTTGAATATTCATTCAATCACCAGCCTATTTATCAATGAACAGAGCAAAGCGACCATTGGGGCCTGTTCTGCCACCACCCCATCATTGCCATGACCACCGCTTCCACCCCCGCCCTTTTTGCCCCCTTGACCCTCGGCCCTCTCACCTTGCCCCAACGCATCGTGATGGCGCCCATGACCCGCGCCCGCAGCAGCCAGCCCGGCAATGTGCCCAACGCGATGATGGCCTCGTACTACGCCCAGCGCGCCAGTGCCGGGCTGATCGTGAGCGAGGCCACCCAGGTCTCGCCCCAGGGCCAGGGCTACAGCTACACGCCCGGCATTCACACCGAGGACCAGGTGCAGGGCTGGCGCCGGGTGACCGACGCTGTGCACGCCGAAGGCGGGCGCATGGTGCTGCAGCTGTGGCATGTGGGCCGCATGTCGCACCCCAGCTTTCATCCTGACGGTGTGCCGGTCGCACCCTCAGCCCTGTCGCCCGACGCCAAGGTGTGGGTGGTGGGCGACGACGGCGTGGGCCGCATGGTCGATTGCCCGGTGCCACGGGCGCTCGCCACCGCAGAAATCGCTGGCGTGATCGACGACTTCCGCCGCGCCGCCGCCAACGCCATGCGGGCAGGCTTTGACGGCGTGGAAATCCACGGTGCCAACGGCTACCTTATTGACCAGTTCCTGCGCACCACATCCAACCACCGCACGGACGCCTATGGCGGCACCATGGACAACCGCACCCGCTTCGCCCGCGAAGTGGCGGCCGCCGTAGCCAGCGAGGCCGGTGCCGAACGCACCGGCATGCGCCTGGCCCCGTTCATCACCCAGCGCAACATGAACTGCCCCGAGATCATCCCGACCATGCTGCACCTGGCGCACCAGCTGGACACGCTGGGCCTGGCCTACATCCACCTGGCCGAAGCCGACTGGGACGACGCGCCCAGCATCCCTGACGATTTCCGCCAGGCGCTGCGCAACGCCTTCAGCGGCCGCGTGATCGTGGCGGGCAAATACACGCCCGAGCACGCGCAGCAGATCCTGTCATCCGGCATGGCCGACCTGGTGGCTTTTGGCCGCCCGTTCATTGCCAACCCCGACCTGCCTGCGCGCTGGGCGGCCGGGCTGCCGCTGGCCGCGTTCGACCCCGCCACCTTGTTCGGCGGCGCCGAGCAGGGCTACAACGACTACGCCGCCGCCCACACGGGCGCGGCGCAGCCCGCCACCGCTGCGCTGGCGTGATCTGACCGCATTCACTTTTGTTTCTATCCCCCCCACTCTGCCCAAGGACCCGCACCATGAAAGCCATCGGCTACCAAACCGCCCATCCCATCAACCACCCCGAGTCGCTGCTCGACATCTCCCTGCCTGACCCGGTGGCCACTGGCCGCGACCTGCTGGTAGAGGTGCATGCCGTGTCGGTCAACCCCGTGGACACCAAGGTACGCAAAAGCAGCTCGCGCAGCGGCGATGGCCCCGACTACAAGGTGCTGGGCTGGGACGCCAGCGGCATCGTGCGCGCCGTGGGCCCTGACGTGACCCTGTTCCAGCCCGGCGACCGCGTCTGGTACGCAGGCTCCATCGCCCGCCAGGGCACCAACAGCGAGTTGCACCTGGTGGACGAGCGCATCGTGGGCCACGCACCGAAGTCGCTCGACTTTGCCGAGGCCGCCGCCCTGCCGCTGACCACCATCACCGCGTGGGAGATGCTGTTCGACCGCTTGGGCGTGGCCCCCGGCAAGCAGCCCAGCGACAAGACGATCCTCATCATCGGCGCGAGCGGCGGGGTGGGCTCCATCCTCACGCAGCTGGCCGCGCGGCTGACCAGCCTCACGGTGATCGGCACCGCGTCACGGCCCGAAACACAGCAATGGGTGCGCAACCTGGGCGCCCACCACGTCATCGACCACAGCAAGCCACTGACGCAAGAGCTGGCCCGCATCGGCCACCCCACGGTCGACATCATCGTGAGCCTCACGCAGACGGACGCCCATTTCGACCAGATCGTGGAAGCCATCGCACCGCAAGGCCAGTTCGGCCTGATCGACGACCCCACCACGCTGGACGTGACCCAATTCAAGCGCAAGTCGGTGTCGGTGCACTGGGAGCTGATGTTCACCCGCGCGCTGTTCGGCACCGCCGACATGATCGGCCAGCACCGCCTGCTGACCGAGGTGGCGCAGCTGGTGGACGCCGGGCTGATCCGCACCACGCTGGACCAGCGGTTCGGGTCCATCAACGCCGCAAACCTGAAACGCGCGCATGCGCTGATTGAGAGCGGCAAGTCGCGGGGCAAGCTGGTGCTGGAAGGATGGAACTGAAGGCACGCGGTCGACGACCTTGGGGTTCTTGGGGGGCATCACGGTGCCGAAGTCGGTAGCTTTTGCTTGCCATAGAGACTGTTTTTAAATACAGTATTTGTACACTTGGTAAATGCGGACCCGCAACAACGACCTCTGGAGAAATTCCCCATGCTTGACCACATGACCTTCCGCGTGACCGACATTGAACGCACCAAGGCGTTTTACAGCGCGGCCCTTGCGCCATTGGGCTACAGCTTGTGTTTTGAAGGCAACTACGGCTCGAACATGCTGGGCTATGCCTACCCCGATGCGTCCGAGCCCGACGGCAAAAAGGCCGATGTGTGGTTCATCGATGGCCCCTCGCCTTATGGAGGCGCTCCAGCCACCACCAGCTGCCACCTGGCCTGGCGGGCCCAGAACCGGGCGCAGGTGGACGCTTTCTACGCAGCGGCCATCGCCGCAGGCGGCAAGGACAACGGCGCCCCAGGCCTGCGGCCCGACTACCACGCGCATTACTACGGCGCTTTTGTCATTGATCCCGAAGGCAACAACGTGGAAGCGGTATGCCAACGGCCTGAGTAGGCAGCTCCACTTGCGGAACGCAGCACAACAGGCAAGTGGCCCCGTGGAGCCGGTGGGGCCGGTGGGGCCAGACATGCGAGCGAACCCCACTTTTGAGACAGAGGCCTGCGGCGTCCAACCGGCTTGCCAAGGCTAAGGCCAGCCGAAGAACCCGAGGAAGCCGAAGGCAAGGCCCCGCTGGCGCGCGCCAATGAGTAGCGCCGCCGAAGAAGGGCTCAGGGCATCAATCCAGCTTCACCCCCGCCGCCTTGATGATCTCTCCCCAGCGCTTGGACTCGGCCCGCGCCATCGCCCGGAACTGCTCGGGCGTGCCGGGCAATGGCTCCATGCCGAAGTCGGTCATGCGCTTGACCACGGCGGGGTTGATCAGCGCCTTGTTCAGGTCGCCGTTCAGCCGCGCCGTGATGGCGGCTGGCAAACCGGCGGGGGCCAGGATGCCCTGAAACGCGTAGACCTCGGTGTTGGGCACACCGGCCTCGGCCAGCGTGGGCACATCGGGCAATGCGGCCACACGCTTGGCCGAGCCGATGGCCAGCGCGCGCACCTTGCCCGACTGGATGACGGGCAGGCCCGCTGCCAGGTCCAGGAACATGCAAGGCACCTGACCACCCATCACGTCCTGCAGCGCAGGCGCTGCGCCGCGATAGGGGATGTGGGTGAGGAAGGTGTGGGTGCGGTTCTTGAACATCTCCATCGCCAAATGGTGCGGCGAGCCGTTGCCGGGCGATGCGTAGTTGAGCTTGCCGGGGTTGGCGCGCGCGTAGGCCAGGAATTCCTTCATCGTCTTGGCTTCGAACGCGGGGTTCACCACCAGCGCCAGCGGGAACCGGCTGATGCCGCCCACGTAAGTGAAGTCTTTTTCGGGGTTGAACGGCAGCTTGGTAAACAGGTGCTCGTTGAACGCCAGCACGGCGTTGTCGGCCGACATGAAGGTGTTGCCATCGGGCTTGGCCGTGGCCACCATTTGCGCGCCGATGTTGGTGGCCGCGCCGGGGCGGTTGTCCACCACGATCTGCTGGCCCAGGGTCTGGCGCATGGCTTCGGCCACGGTGCGTGCCAGCACATCGGTGCCTCCACCGGCGGGGTACGGAACCACCCAGCGCAAGGGCTGGTCGGGCCAGGTCGATGATTGAGCGAAGGCCCAAGGCGCGGCGGACGCGGCGCCAGCGGCGGCCAGTGTGGACAGAAGGGTTCTGCGTTGCATGGTGTTGTCTCCTTTAGATAGCTATTTAATTGATAGCTACTAGCGCTTATCACATAAGCGCTAGAGCCTATTTTTACTCAAACTTCGTCGCTCACCATCCGACTGAGCGCTCACCCGCCCCTTGCGCCTGCCGATGCGCCCCCCGGCACGGCCCCGGCTTCGACCAACTCCACCCTGCCTGATGGGGCGGGGGAGCCTGTCTGCGGGGAGCCCGTTTCAGCGCTTTCAGCGGCTAAAGGCCTCAGGCCGCAGGGGCTGCAATGGTTTGATCGATGGCGCCAAAGAGGCTCGCGCCGTCCTTGCCCTTGACCTCGATGCGGATGGTGTCACCAAACTGCATGAAGGCGGTAGAGGGCTTTCCGTCCTGAATGGTCTCGATGCAGCGCTTTTCGGCAATGCAGCTGTAGCCCTTGGGCCAGTCGGTGCGGCCACTGGCGTCTTGCACGCCCTGGTTGCTGACGGTGCCGCTGCCCACGATGGTGCCAGCGCGCACGTTGCGCGTGGCGGCCACGTGGGCGATGAGCTGGCCAAAGTGGAAGGCCATCTCGGGCCCGGCCTCGCACATGCCGACTTTGCGGCCATTCCAGGTCGATTGCAGCGTCAGGTGGACGCGGCCCTGGCTCCAGGCGTCGCCCAGCTCCTCCAGCGTCACGGCCACGGGGCTGAAGGCGGTAGCCGGTTTGCTCTGGAAAAAGCCAAAGCCCTTGGCCAGCTCTGCCGGGATCAGGTTGCGCAGCGATACGTCGTTGGCCAGCATCACCAGCCGGATGGCGCGCAGTGCCCGTTCGGGCGTGGCGCCCAGGGGCACGTCGGTGGTGACCACGGCGATTTCTGCCTCGAAGTCGATGCCCATGGCCTCGCTGGGCACGACCACATCGTCACAGGGGCCCAGAAAATCGTCGCTGGCGCCCTGGTACATCAGGGGGTCGGTGTAGAA
>RCMZ01000760.1_pt1 | contig 13595 bp, 10 predicted proteins | sample 2041141 | NCBI WGS metagenome assembly RCMZ01 (sample SAMN09708263, study PRJNA481090) | Wastewater metagenome, whole genome shotgun sequencing project. | biome: sewage; isolation source: Davis station wastewater (DW) | place: Antarctica: Davis Station | collected 2010-03-01
ACTTCCTGGCCGCCGCCATCGCCTATCTGTTCGCCAACCGTCCCAACTGGGGCGCACAGGTGGCGGTGGGCAAGACGCTGGTGTCCTCATCCATGATCGACCGGGTTGTCGCCGGGCTGGGCCGCCGCCTGCTGGAGGTGCCGGTCGGCTTCAAGCATTTCGTGCCGGGCCTGTTGGACGGAACCGTCGGCTTCGGCGGCGAGGAGTCTGCGGGCGCCTCCTTCCTGCGCCGCGACGGCAAGGTGTGGTCCACCGACAAGGACGGCATCCTGTTATGCCTGCTGGCCGCCGAGATTCAGGGCCGCACGGGCCAGAGCGCCAGCCAGCTCTACGCCGGCCTGACCGACCGCTACGGCGCCCCTGCCTACGCCCGCGTCGATGCCCCCGCGAACCGTCAGCAGAAGGCCCGCCTCGGCGCCCTCAGCCCATCGGACGTGACGGCCAAGATCCTGGGCGGAGAGCCGATCACCGCCATCCTGACCAATGCCCCCGGCAATGATGAACCCATCGGCGGTCTGAAGGTCACCACCGCCAACGCCTGGTTCGCCGCCCGCCCGTCAGGCACCGAGGATGTCTACAAGATCTACGCCGAATCCTTCCACGGCCCAGACCATCTGGCCCAGGTGCAGGCCGAGGCGAAGGACGTAGTCGCGACGGCGCTGAAGGGCTGACGCCTTCCTTTTTTCGTCATTCCGGGCGGAGCGCAGCGAAGACCCGGAACCCAGCGGCGCGCGCGAGCGCGAACCTGTCGCGGGCTCTGTACTGAAACGCCGTGCGGCGTTTGGATTTCGCCTGACGGCGCCGCTGGGTTCCGGGTCTGCGGGCCAGGGCCCCTCCCGGAGTGGCGAAAGATCGGGCCGGCTATCGCCCTACCGTGATCTCCAGCGGCCGCGTGACAAACAGTCTCGGCCCGCCCAGATCCAGCACGACACGACGATCCTCGAACGCCGCCATGCCGATCAGGGCCTTGGGAAACCCCGGCACGGCGACATTATCATAGATGGCCACCGAGGCCTGACGGTGCAGTTCGTTGCCGATCGTCAGGGTGCGGACGGTGACCGTCTCCGCCCCGACCACCCCGCCCAGAACGATGCTCTGGCCCGGCGTCCGTTCGCGCCCATCCAGCAGGCCGACCGCCTCGGCCGTCTCTCGCGTCACGGCCAGCAGGGCCGACGCCCCGGTGTCCACCACCGCCTCGACCTCGGCGCCCTCGACCGTGATCGCGGCCTGCAGCGCCTTACCCGCGCGGGTCACCTCGACAGCGGCCAGATCGCGCGACGGCGTCCAGCCCTCGCGCCTCAGGAACCGCGCCCGTTTCTGCGTCGTGTCCAGTTCCAGCACCAGATTGCGCAGCACGTCCTGGCCCAGGATCAGCGGCGCCTCCAGGCCTTCGGCGCTGGCCAGCGGCCCCAGCCCCAGGATCGCCGCCCGCAGACCTTCCAACCGCATCCCGCCGACAGCCACATCCAGCGTCGTTCCGCGCCCCACCTGCGCCTCGCCGCCGACGCCGTAGGCCACCATCGGAATGTTGAACATATGGGTCAGGCCCAGCGTCACGACCAGCGAACGGTCGATCACCGAATACTGCGCGCCCGAATCGATCAGCGCCCGCAGCTTCTGGCCGTTGATCGTCACCTCGACCGTCGGCGTCGTGGCGCGCGGTTCGGCATAGGCCAGCCAGCCCGACGATCCATCCGCAGGAAACACGATCTTCGGCTCACGCCAAAGCACATGGTCGCGCAGCCACCAGGCCCCGCCCACGCCCCCGGCGACCAGCCCCAGCCGGATCAGAAGATCGCGTCGTCTCATGACCAATCCCATGGACTGTCACGGCGCGCGACGCCAGCGTGGGAATGGTCGCGCGCCCCTAGGCGAAGTCTCCCGCCAGAGATTTCAGGCAGAAACTTGCATCGCGCGCCCGCCACGCGCCGTGACGTGCGGAGCGAAAGACGCAAACCCGTAAAAACCCGACAAAATCGCCCAAAAAGCGGATGACGCCGCCGCCCCGTCTGGCTACGACCTCAGACATCATGAGCACCTCCAGCGCCCGTTACATCTCGACCCGCAGCCCCGCCTCGAATTCGGCGGCCGAAACCGATTTCGCCGACGCCCTGCTGCGCGGCATCGCCCCCGACGGCGGCCTCTATATGCCGACCGTCTGGCCCACCCTTTCGTCCGATGCCTGGACCAAAGGCGCCGACTACAAGACCATCGCGCTGGAAGCGATTTCGCCCTTCATCGGCGACGCCCTGCCTGAAGGCGCGCTGGACCGGGCGCTGGACCGCCTGACCGCCGGGTTCGACCATCCGCTGGTGACGCCTCTGGTCGAGCTGGAGCCCGGCCTGTTCGTGCTGGAGCTGTTCCACGGCCCGACCGCCGCCTTCAAGGATCTGGCGATGCAGTTGGTCGCCGCCCTGACCGACGAGGCCCTGACCGCATCAGGCGAACGCCTGACCATCCTGACCGCCACCTCCGGCGACACCGGCGCCGCCGCCGTGCGCGCATTCGCCGGGGCTAAGTCGGTCAATCTGGTTGTGCTGCACCCGCTGGACCGCGTCTCGCCGGTTCAACGCAAGCAGATGACGACGGTTGAGGCCGATAATGTCCTGAACCTGGCCGTGCGCGGCGATTTCGATGACTGCCAGCGTCTGGTGAAGGGCCTGCTGGCCGAGGAATCCCTGCGTCAGGCGGGGCGTCTGTCCTCGGTCAATTCGATCAACTGGGCGCGTCTGGCGGGCCAGATCCCCTATTATGTCTCCGCCACGGCCCAATTGGGCGAGGCCGCGACCTTTGTGGTGCCGACCGGCAATTTCGGCGACGCTTTCGCCGGCATCGCCGCCTCGCGCATGGGCCTGCCCGTCAGGGGCTTCGTCGCCGCCGTCAATCAGAACGACGCCCTGGCCCGCGCCATCAACGACGGCGTCTATGCCCGCAAGACCGCCGTCGAAAGCGGCAGCGTGTCGATGGATGTTCAGGCGCCGTCCAACTTCGAACGTCTGGTGTTCGAGGCGACCGGCCGTGACGCCGACGCCACGCGGACCCTGTTCGAAACCTTCGCCAGCGAGGGGACGGTGACCTTCGACGCCGACCTGCTGGCCGCGCTGCGCTCACAGGTTTCCGCCGTCTCGATCGACGAGGACGAAACCCGCGCCGAGATCGACCATGCCTACAAGACCTGGGGCCGGGTCATCTGCCCGCACACCGCGGTGGCCATCGCGGCGGCGCGTCGTCAGGACCGTTCGAACGGCCCCGTCGTCGCTTTGTCGACCGCCCATCCGTCCAAGTTCGGCGCCTTCGTCTCGGACGTTCTGGGCTTCGATCCCGAACCCGCAAACGTCATCTCCGCCCTGGGCGACAAGCCCGAGCGGTTGACGATCATCGACGGAACGATGCAGGCGGCGCTAAACGCCGTGGCGGCCTTCTCAGGCCGCCACTAAGTCCGTTTAGCGGCGACGAAGGCCGCGCGAGACGATGCCTGCAAGCAGCAGGCCCACGCCCGCAACCGACAGGGTCGTCAGCAGTGGCTTGTCACGGGCGGCGGCGGCGACTTCGCGCGCCTTGGGACGATAGTTTTCGGGCGCCTTCTCAACCATGCGGTCGACGGCGTCCATCGCCTTGCCGAACTGTTCCAGCGACTTGCCCTTGGCGTCATTATAGGCGCCTTCGACTTCCAGCTTCTGATCACCGACCAGTTTGCCAAATGCCTTCTGCGCCTTGCCCTGCACCTGTGCGGCGCCGCCGTTGATCTGTTCGTCAGTCATGATTGGACCTTATCTTCGCGATGCGTTTCGGGGAGAGCGGTCATCTCACCGCATGACTTGTTGAAGCCCCGGACCGCCGTTCGGTTCCAGGCGCGACCTTAACGCGCACAATAGCCGCGGCCTTGTGGCGGTTTTTCAACACCTTGACCTGACGCAAAGGCAAAATGCCCGGCGCCCGTCCAGACCGCGCTATGATAGGCGCTCGGTCTTTGACAATCGCATCCGACGGACAGCCCGCATTGCACCTTGTTGCACATTGCACTGTTTTCGACAGTGCAGTGCAATTACGCCGCCTCGACCGCCCGCCAGTGCTCCAGACGGCGCAGGAAGACCGCCGGGTCCTTGGGCGTCACCAGTTTGGACGGGTCGTGGAAGATCCGGTCATGCAGCCGCGTCAGGGTGAAGCGCAGGGCCGCCGCCTCGCCCAGTTTCGGCAGGGCCGCGCGCTCGGCCTGCGTCAACGAACGCACCGATTCATAACCGCGCAGGAAGGCGGCGATGGCGCCGGGCTGCGCCCGGCCCTCGGCGTCAAAGCCCCAGGCCGACAGTGCAATCGCCAGATCATAGGCGAAGGCGCCGTTGCAGCCGAAATAGAAGTCGATGACCGCCGACACCTGCCCGCCTTCGAACAGGATGTTGTCGGGGAAATAGTCGGCATGGATCGGCCCGCCCGGCAGGTCGCCAGCGAACACATCGCCAAGACGCGCCAAGGCCGCCTCGACCTGATCCAGCAGCGCGCGGTCCTGACCCGAGGCGCCCGCCGCGCAACGGTCGGCCAGCCGCCGCCACATGGTCGGACCCACCGGGTTCTCGCGCTGAATCTCAAACCCGGCCGCCGTCTGGTGCAGGCGCGCCAGCACGGCGCCCGCCGCCGCCTGTTCAGCCTCTGACGGGCTGCGCAGCCAGGCGCCGGTCTTCCATTCGATAACCGCCGCCGCGCGCCCATTCAGACGCCCCAGCCAGGCGCCCGACCGATCCTCGATGGGCGTCGGGCAGGGAAATCCGCGCGCCGCCAGATGCGCCGTCAGCCCCAGGCAGAAGGGCAGAGACGCCTCGTCCGTGCGACCTTCGAACAGGGTCAGGACGAAGCGGCCGTTTTCGGTCTCCAGCCGATAGTTGGTGTTCTCCACCCCCTCGGCGATCGGCGTCAGTTCGACCACCTCGCCCAGGTCGTACCCGGCAAGGAAGGCCTTGGCCTCGTCAATGGAGACAGGGGTGAAGACAGCCATGGTCTAGTTCAGGCCCGCGTCTGCACGGCGCAGGCGCACGATTTCCGCCAGATCGGCCATGATGCTCTCGGTCGTGGCCCAGCGGCCTGCGCCGCGCCCACGGCAACGCCAGACCCGGCCGTCTGCGCCGTAAACCTTCAGCGCATTACCCTCGCCGCTCAGGTTGGAGAACAGCGGATCACCATGATCGGCGCTCAGCGACACCGAAGGGCTGATGGCCCCGTCCTTCAGATGGGCGGCGCCCAGTTGCCGCACGCCGACGCTGGCGTCGGTCGACGCCGTCAGATGGTCGCGCGGGACGTCCTCGACCGCAGGCGAGACGCCGAAGGCCTCGAACGCCAGCAGGCGCACCTTGGCCGCCGCATCCAGGCCCTCCAGATCCGACGACGGATCTTCCTCGGCGAAGCCCGCCGCGCGCGCATCAGCCAAGGCTTCCGAGAAGGCGGCGCCGTCGCCCAGACGCTCCAGCATGAAGTTGACCGTGCCGTTCAGGACGGCCTCGAAGCCGACCACCTCGCCCGCCGCACGGGCGGCGCGGACCGTCTCGACCATCGGCGCGCCGCCACCGACCGAGGCCGACCAGAAGACGCGTTTGCCATGGGCCTTGGCCAGGTCCTGAAGACCGTCCGGATCGCGGCTGACCGCCTGTTTGTTGGCGCTGGCCACGTCGCAACCCGCTTCCAGCGCGGCGCGGATCACCGCATGACCGGCCTCGCCCTCGGACAAAGCCTCCAGCACGATGTCCGGTTTGCGCGACAGCAGCTCATCGGCGTCTGCGGTGAACAGCGACTGCGGACAGGCCACATCGCGCACCTTGCCCGGATTGCGCACCAGCACCCCGACCACGTCATAGCGCGGGTCCGACAACAGCCGCCCCAGAACGCCGCCGCCGACCACGCCACAGCCTGCGACCGCAACCTTCAGCGGCGGCAGAGCGGGCGCAGGCCCAGGCGGGGCCGAGCGTTCGCCGATTACCGTGCCGTCGGCCCGGTCCAGCGCCGCGACCTCGATCTCCACGCCCCGGCTTTCGCCCAGGTCGATGGCGTCGTGCTGCACCAGGGCGCCGCCCAGCTTGCGCGCCACATCCCACGAGGCGCGGCGATAACGCAGGGCCGGGGCCGTGTGATCGTTGGGATCATGGTCGTAGAGACCGTCCACATCCTTGACCAGGCGGACCTTTTTCAGACCCAGTTCCGCCGCCAGGAAGACCGCCGTCAGGTCCGATCCGCCGCGCCCAAGCAGGGCCACCTTGCCGTCCGGCTTGATCGCGCCGAAGCCCGGAACCACCACCACCTCATGCCGGTCAAGCGCCTGTTTCAGGTGATCGGCGCGCAGGCCGCTTGGACGCGAATGCTCCGGCTCGCCTTCCGCCACGATGCCCAGCTCCCGCACCGACAGGGCGCAGGCGTCCAGACCGATCCGGTCGCAGGCGATGGCGACCAGAGCCGCCGACTTCTCCTCGCCCAGCGCCACATAGCCGGGCAGCAGATCGTTGGAATGCGGCAGGCCCAGCGAGCGGGCTTCGGCCAACAGCCGATCCGTCGCCCCGCTGAAGGCGGAGACCACCGCCACCACCTTACGCCCGGCCCGCACATGGCCGTAAACGGCGGAGGCGACCAGCGGCGCTTCCGCCGGGCTGCGCAGGATGGACGACCCGAACTTCAGCACCACCACCTCGGCGGGCTGGGCGGCCAAGCTCGGTTTCTCAGGGTTCTCTACGACAGCGAGTGAGACGGACATCGGGTTTCTCGGTTTTCGGTGGGGTGCGTGGGGTCAAATCAAAAAACCCCGCCTGGCGGACCGGGCGGGGTTCGGGTTCTGCGGTCGCCTGTGTTCGGCGCGCTAAACTCGTCCCGCCCGTCTGGGCATGGTGGTGGTGCCGGTCGTGCCGCCGATAATGGTTCCGCCGAGGATCGCGCCCATGCCGAAGACCGTCGCGGTCAGACCGGCGACGGTGGAAACTTCGGCGATGAACGAGCGCTGCGGCACGGGACAGTCCAGTTGAAATCTTCCCCTAGGGTGATTGGCGCACCCCCGGTCTGTCAAGCAGGCTTGGATGATTTTTTCACGACGGCGACATGTTTGATCATTTTGCACCAAATGAAGCCAAGCCGCAGCGCCTCAAAGGTGGAATTTTCCGCTTGACCGGCGCCGTCGGTTTGATCAACGTAAAGTCACTCATCAAGACCAGCCGAGGGATTAGGCCCTTTGACGCTGGGGCAACCATCGGACTTAACCATCCGAAACGGTGCCAACTCCTGCGAGATCCTTCGGGATCGCGAGAGATGAGTGGAGCATCGACGAGGCGACGCTCCACGATCTGTCACCGCATCGAGAACTTGCTGAGGCGAGACGATGCGGAAGACGATGATGACCCTTGCTGAAACATCCCTGCTGGAAGACCCCGAATGTCGGCTTTCGCCTGCCAGCGCGCCCGTTCGCGAACGGGGCGGCGCGCGTGACGTCATCGTCTCCATCCCCGCCGACTTCCGCCTGGCTTCAGGCGAAAAACTGAACCAGCCCAATATCGTAGGCCGCATTCACGGCCGGGCTGGCGCGCCCGTCGTCGTCGTCGCGGGCGGCATTTCAGCCGGTCGTTTCGTCCATCGCACCGAGACCAACGGCCTGGGCTGGTGGTCGGGCGCCGTGTCGGTTCGCGGCCCCATCGATCTGTCGCGCTATCAGGTTCTGGCCGTCGATTTCGCGCCCGGCGCCGAGTTCCTGAACAAGCCCGTCACCATCACCACCCAGGATCAGGCCCGCCTGCTGGGTCTGGTGCTGAACCATCTGAAGATCGAGCGCGTCTCGGCCTTCGTCGGCTGCTCCTACGGCGGCATGGTCGCCCTGGCCTTCGCCGAGCTTTACCCCGACTGGGCCGAGCAGTTGATCGTCGTCTCCGCCGCCCACCGCGCCCATCCGCAGGCCACCGCCTGGCGCGGCATCCAGCGCCGCATCCTGCAGTTCGCCGTCGATGCGGGCCGCCCGGAGGAAGGCGTGGCCCTGGCCCGCGAACTGGCCATGACCACCTATCGCACGGCCGAAGAATTCAACGACCGCTTCGACACCACCGCCCCCGAAAACGTCGGCGGCGCCTATCCCGTGTGCGAATACCTGACCGCGCGCGGCGAGGCCTATCGCACCCACACCACCCCGGCCCGCTGGCTGTCGATGTCCGATTCCCTGGACCGCCACAGCGTCACGCCAGAGACCATCACAACCCCCGTCACCCTGATCGGCTTCACCTCCGACCGGCTGGTGCCGATTGACGACATCCGCGAACTGGCCGCGCGGCTGCCGACCCTGTGGCGCTTCGTCGAAGCCCCCTCCCTCTTTGGCCACGACGCCTTCCTGAAGGAGGACGCCTTCGTCGGCGACATCCTCCGCACCGCCTTCAAGGACATCAAGCAATGACTTCCCGTCCCGCCAATCCGCACACCATCGCCGCCCGCACGGGCGTGGATTCGGACACGGCCCACGGCGCGGTCATGCCGCCGCTCTATCTGTCGTCCAACTATTCGTTCGCTGGTTTCGATCAGAAGCGGAAGTACGACTACAGCCGCTCGGGCAACCCGACCCGCGACGTTCTGGCCGAAACGCTGTCCGAGCTGGAAGGCGGCGCGGGCTGCGTCATCACCGCCACCGGCATGGCCGCGGTCGACCTGCCCCTGACCCTGCTTCAGCCGGGCGACCTGCTGGTTGCGCCGCACGACTGCTACGGCGGCACCTGCCGCCTGCTGACCGCCCGCGCGCGTCAGGGCCACTTCGAGCTGTTGCTGGTCGATCAGGGCGATGCTGAAGCCCTGGAAGCCGCGCTGGCGCTGAAGCCCAAGCTGGTGCTGATCGAGACCCCCTCCAACCCCCTGCTGCGTCTGGTCGATGTCGCCGACATCTGCACACGCGCCCATGCGGCGGGCGCCAAGGTCGTCTGCGACAACACCTTCCTGTCACCCGCCTTGCAGAACCCGATCAAGCTCGGCGCCGATTTCGTGGTTCACTCCACGACCAAGTTCATCAACGGCCATTCCGATGTCGTCGGCGGCGCCGTCATCTCGGCCGACGCCGAGGATCACCAGACCCTGGCCTGGTGGGCCAACTGCACCGGCGTGACCGGCTCGCCGTTCGACGCCTATCTGACCCTGCGGGGCGTGCGCACCCTGTTCGCCCGCATCGAGCGCCAGCAGGCCACCGCCGTCCGCATCGCCGAGCTTCTGGACGCCCATCCGGCGGTCAAGGTCGTCCACTATCCGGGCCTGAAGTCGCACCCGACCCACGCCCTGGTCGCAGCCCAGCAGGCGGGTCCCGGCGCCATGCTCAGCTTCGAGCTGAACGGCGGCACGGACGCCGTGCGCGAACTGGTCGAAGAACTGGAGATCTTCACCCTGGCCGAATCGCTGGGCGGGGTCGAAAGCCTGATCGCCCACCCCGCCACCATGACCCACGCCGCCATGACGCCGGAGCAGCGCGCCACCGCCGGAATCGGCGACGGCCTGGTGCGCCTGTCGGTCGGTTTGGAGCATGTCGAGGATCTGATCGCCGACCTGATTCCGGCTTTGAACGCCCTGGCGCCGCAAAAGGCGGAAGCGGCGTAATTTTTCGCTTGCAGAAGGGGCCGATCCGGGGCAAATGCGCCGCCCCAGCCGGTCCCTTCGTCTATCGGTTAGGACGTCAGGTTTTCAACCTGAAAAGAGGGGTTCGACTCCCCTAGGGACTGCCACTGGCGCATGCAGCATGCGCCAGTTTTAATCTGGGGCCTGATTCACGGCATTGATGAAATCGCGAAGCGATTTCCTCTCAACCGATCAGGCTCTGGCCTCACCCGCCGACTGGGACATGATCGTGTCGTTGAGCATCTGCTCCGGCCACGGATTAACCAATCAGTAATCAGTTTGTTCGGATCGAGGCGATAAGCCTTTCGATTCATGGACTTTTTTCGAACGCAGTCAGGAACTATCCACAGATCCTGTGGTTAATTCCGCATCTCCCCGGCGCAGAAGCGCACCCTCCTCCTGCATTCGAGACACTGATGTTCATCGCCATCGCCCGCCCGGCGGTGGAGCCCAAAGGCCCCGACGCCGTCGCCGTCCCCGGCTCTCCCGCCATCGCCGAACTGTCGCCCCGCGCCCTGCACGCGCGCCTGCTGGAAAACGCCGCTCAGCGTCGCCTGCGCGGCATGGAGCGACGCCGCGAGAAACGGCTGGAAGACGCGGACTACTGGCTGCACGCGGCCCCGGTCGCCGTGTCCAAGGCCAGCGCCCTGCGCAGCCACACCGGCTTCTTCGCCCTGCCCTGACCTAGCGGAATTCCAGCAGATAGCGCGACAGCGTCGCCTTCAGCTTGGCGCGGGCGCGTGAGAAGCCCTGAGGGCCGGTTTGGACCCGGTCACGCATCTCTGCATCCCACAGCCCCCGCACCAACCCCATCAGTTCGGGGTGGCGATCATACTGATGCACCACCGGGCTGACCGAGCCGTCCGGGTTGGTGATGCGGTTCCCTTCCACCCTCACGCCCTCGATATGCTGTCCCAGCGTGGCCACACGCGAATAGTTGGGCCGGATGCTGGCGGCGACAAGACCCTGATGCACGGCCAGCTCCAGCGACGCCTGATCGACGCCGAAGCCGCCGCCCACGCTGGAACGCGGAATGGCGCCCAAGGTGAGGATCAGACGGCACAGTCTGGCCATGTCAGACGCTGGCCCGATCAGGGTTCCCGCGCACAGGCAGGGACGGTCGGCGATGTTCGCCGCGATCTCATCGCCCGCCAACGCCCGCAGATATTTGGAATGGAAGGCGTTCTGACCCAGGGCGTGATCCTCGTCCTCGACAAAGACCTCCAGACCCGAGATCGGTTCGGCGAAGGGCGAGGCCTGAAACACCACGTCGCGCACGTCGGTCAGCATGACGTTGCGCAGGGTCGGGCGGCTCTCGATCAGACGGGCATAGTCCCCGAACCGCGCCACCACCGGAAGCGGAGCCCAGCCAGAGCTTGTCGTGGCGTCCAGCGCCTCGACGCCCTGAGACTTCAGCCAGTCGCGAAACGCGGGATCAGGGTCGACGAACAGGCCGACAGGCCCGTCATGCACCGCCCTAAGCGAGCGCACGAAGGCCTCGACATCGCCCCGGCCATAGCCGGTGGCGTAGCCTAGAACCAGATCGTCGGGGCCATCCGTGGATGACGTCGCATCCACGGGGGCCAGCGCGCGGGCCAGCCAGCTCAGATAGGTTGAGCGGGCGGCCCCTCGGCTCACGCGCGGTCGATCAGGTCTGCAAACCGGTCGAACAGATACAGGCTGTCCGTCGGTCCGGGCGAAGCCTCGGGGTGGTGCTGCACGCTGAAGATCGGCTTGCCCTCGACGGCGATGCCGCAGTTGGTGCCGTCGAACAGGCTGACGTGGGTTTCGGTGACGGCGTCCGGCAGGCTGTCGCGATCGACGGTGAAGCCGTGGTTCATCGACACGATCTCGACCTTGCCCGTGGTCAGATCCTTGACCGGATGGTTGGCGCCGTGGTGGCCCTGCTCCATCTTCACGGTCTTGGCGCCCAGCGCGATGGCCAGCATCTGGTGGCCCAGGCAGATGCCCATCAGGGGCTTGCCGCTGGCGACCAGCTTCTTGATTTCGGGCACGGCGTATTCGCCGGTCGCGGCCGGATCGCCCGGACCGTTGGACAGGACCACGCCATCGGGATTGCGGGCCAGAACCTCTTCCGCCGTCGTCGTCGCGGGCACCACGGTGATCTTGGCGCCGGTCGAGGCCAGGGCGCGCAGGATGTTGCGCTTCACCCCATAATCGATGACGACCACTTTCTTGCGGCCCTCGGTCTTGGGGTGGCCCTCCGGCCATTCCCACAGACCTTCATCCCATTCGAACGCCTGCAGCGTCGAGGCGGGCTTGGCCAGGTCCAGACCCACCAGCCCCGTCCAGGCCTTGGCTTGGGCGACCAGGGCGTCCAGGTCGAAATTGCCGTCCGGGTCGTGGGCGATGACCGCGTGAGGCGCGCCCTTGTCGCGGATGATCTTGGTCAGGGCGCGGGTGTCCACGCCCGTCAGACCGACGACGCCGCGACGCTTCATCCAGTCGTCGAAGCTGGCCTCCGAGCGATAGTTGGCCGGGTCGGTGGGCGCGTCACGGAAGATGGCGCCCAATGCTGAGCGAGGAGGCGCCGAGGTGTCCGAACCGCCGCCGATCTGTTCGATGTCTTCCACATTCGTGCCGACATTGCCGACGTGCGGGAAGGTGAAGGCCAGGATCTGGCTCATGTAGGACGGGTCGGTCAGGATCTCCTGATAGCCGGTCATGGCGGTGTTGAAGACCACCTCGCCCAGAGCCGAACCCGTCGCCCCGACGCCGATTCCCTGCAGGATGGTGCCGTCGGCCAATGCGAGGACGCCTGTCGCGCCGGGAAGAATCTTCGTCGTCATGGGCGCACTCCTACACGCAAATCCGGCCGGAACCGAGACAGTTCGCGCCAGAGCGTGTTCGCGTCTGCACAGGGACCGCACGACGGCCCCCATAAGATGCAATCATGCTTCGGGCAAACGGCGGCGTCGTTAAGCCCTGCGGCCCTTCGGGTCAACGACCATCGGCGGCCGGGGGCGGTGCAATCAGCCGGAATGTCGAGGCGACCCCGCCCTGGGCGTGCGGCGCGATCCAGACATCGAACAGGCCCGGCTCGATCCTGTAGGCTTCGTCCGCCCCGATGAAGCCTAGCTGGCGCGGGTTCAGGGTGAAGGTCACCTTCTCCTGCTGACCGGGGCGCAGACGGATTCGCTTGAAATCCTTCAGCAGACGCCCCGGCTGGGTCAGGCTGGCGACGCGGTCGTGGATATAGAGCTGGACCAGCTCCTCCGCCTCGCGCCGTCCGCGATTGGCGATGGTGGCGCTGATCTGGATCGTGCCCGCCCACGGCAGCTGATCCGACGCCATCTCGACCGGCCCATATACGACGTCGCCGTAGGTCAGGCCGAAGCCGAACGGATAGAGGGCGGTGTTGGGCGTCTCGCGATAGCGGGCCTTGTATTCCTCTTCCGCCAGGGCGGGATTGGCGGGGCGGCCCGTGATCTTGCCGTCATAGGAATAGGGCTGCTGGCCCGGCCGCTGGGGGAAGCTGACCGGCAGGCGCGCCGACGGGGCGTGATCGCCAAAGATCACATCGGCGACCGAATGGCCCATCTGCTCGCCCAGGAACCAGGTGACGACGATGGCCTGGGCGTTCTTGACCGCCCCCTCCAGCGCCAGCGCCCGGCCGTTGCGCAACAGGATGACAATGGGCTTGCCGGTCGCGGCGACGGCCTCGACCAGGGCCTGCTGGGGTGCGGGGACGATGATCTCGGTGCGCGACTGGGCCTCGCCCGACATGCGCTGGCCCTCGCCGATGGCCAGCACCACCACATCGGCGGCGCGGGCGGCGGCGACCGCCTGTTCGATCCCGCCGTTCAGCGGCGCCTCGATGCCCGATCCGCGCGGCGCGGCGGCGTCCGGATTGCCGTCGCGGAAGCCTTCGAAGAAGGCCGAATGTTCGGGATCGGGAACGCAGATCCGGGTCGGAAGCCGGCGGTAGCGCACGTAGCGCCCCATGGTGGCCGAGGTGCCGCCGGTGCCGGCGCCGC
>RCMZ01000761.1_pt1 | contig 13573 bp, 19 predicted proteins | sample 2041141 | NCBI WGS metagenome assembly RCMZ01 (sample SAMN09708263, study PRJNA481090) | Wastewater metagenome, whole genome shotgun sequencing project. | biome: sewage; isolation source: Davis station wastewater (DW) | place: Antarctica: Davis Station | collected 2010-03-01
GCTGTGGGCTGTGGGCTGTGGGCTGTGGGCTGTGGGCTGTGGGCCGTGGGCCGTGGGCCGTGGAGCATGCACTCTGCCACATCCAGAGTGTTTTAACTTTGTCACTTCGCGGCCACCCATCGGGGCGCCCCCCCCCACAAAAAGCCTCAACTCAAACTATTGCAGCCAGCCATTTTTGGCATAAAAAAGGCTACTAGCGCTTTATTCATAAGCACTAGTAGCTATATTTTTATGAGCAAAAAAATTTCAGGCTAGATGTCCCTCTAGCGGAGTGCCGAAGGACCGATCCAATTCGGCGAACCATGCCGCAACGAAGGCGATCAGGAAGATGCAGGGTCCTCGGCGGTATCGGGCGCCTGGGTGTGTTTAATGAAAATCTGAGCCGCCCATATTCCCACCTCGTACAGCAGACACATGGGAATCGCCAGTGACAACTGAGAAACGACATCAGGGGGCGTCACGATGGCGGCAGCCACAAAAGCGAGCACGATGAAATAGCCGCGAAATTCGCGCAGCTTTTGCACGCTGACGATGCCCATGCGGGCCAAAACCACCACAGCAATCGGCACCTCAAACGCGAGCCCAAACGCCAAAAACATCGACAACACAAAACTGAGGTACGCCTCAATGTCTGGCGCAGCCGTAATGCTCTTGGGTGCAAAACTCTGGATGAACGCAAACACCTGGCCAAACACCAGAAAATAGCAAAAAGCCACACCGACAAAAAACAGCAGCGTGCTCGAAACCACCAGGGGCAGCACGAGCTTCTTCTCATGCGAGTACAAGCCAGGCGCCACAAACGCCCAGACCTGCCACAGCACAACCGGCAGCGCAACCAGGAAGGCGGCCATGAGCAGAATTTTGAGCGGCACCATAAAAGGCGAGATCACGGATGTGGCGATCAGCGTCGCCCCTTTGGGCAGATGCGCTACCAGCGGAGCGGCCAGAAAATCGTAAAGGGCGCCCGGACCTGGAAAGAAGAACAGGATCACTGCCGCAATACCAATGGCGATAACCGCCTTGATCAGCCGATCGCGCAGCTCCATCAGGTGCTGCACGAACGGCTGCTCGGTGCCAGCCAGTTCGTCTTCTTGGGAGGGTGTGTCGGACATGGTTAATTTTCAGGGGCGCGAGAAACGCCCATTCAATGCGCGAGGCACAGGAAGCAGATCAGTGGAATTTCTGGGGACGGTAGCGCGCCACGCGGGCCGCACCCGACTGCGCCTTGGTGCGCACGCCACTTTTGGCCTTGTACCACTGGGGCACAGCACCGCGCTTGAGCCGCCAGTTCTTGCCAGGGTGTCTATAGGCGGGCACCACGGTGGACTGCTCAAGCGATGCTGCGTCAGCGTTACCTGTGGCCTCGGCCCAGTCTTTCTCAAACTCACTGGCGCTGGTCTGGATGGAGTTGTGCACATCGCGTGCTGCAGTTTCCACCGTGTCCTTCATCTTCTTGAGTTCGTCAAGCTCCATGGACCGGTTGACCTCCGACTTCACGTCAGCCACATACCGCTGCGCCTTGCCCAGCAAGGTGCCCACAGTGCGCGCAACGCGCGGAAGCTTCTCCGGACCGATGACGATGAGCGCCACGGCGCCAATGAGCGCCATCTTGGACAGACCAATATCAATCATGGATCACGCGCCCATGCAGCAGCAAGCCAGCACCGATGGCTCAGCTCTTTTGTTTGGCTTCGACATCGATCGTGGTCTTGTCGGTGGCCGGATTGTTTGCGACCTGGCCCGCTGGTGGCGTAGCTGCTGCGTCGGCAGAACCATCGCGCATGCCGTCCTTGAAGCCTTTGACGGCCCCCCCCAAATCAGAGCCCATGTTCTTGAGCTTCTTGGTACCAAACACCATGACCACAATCAACAGCACGATCAGCCAGTGCCAGATAGAAAAAGAGCCCATGAAATATCTCCTAACGAATTGCAATCATTTTAGACGGGGGTGATGACAGGATTGCACCGCTCTGCCATCAACGCATGTAACGAGCCACCAAAGGCGTCAGCCTGGTTCAGCCTTTGAGCCATGGCCGTGGCCCACCCATCACGTGAAGATGAAGATGGTGAACTTCCTGTCCACCTTCAAGCCCCGTGTTTACCACGACGCGAAAACCACCGTCTGGATATGGATTGCAACCCTGCTCCAGTGCCAGTTTGGGCGCCAAAGCCATCATGCGCCCAAGCACGCCTGCATCGTCTGCGGTGACCTGTGCCATCGAAGGGATATGCCGCTTGGGAACCATCAGGAAGTGGACGGGAGCCCACGGCTTGATGTCATGAAAAGCAAAAATCTCTTCGTCTTCATAGACCCTCTTCGAGGGAATTTGGCCAGCGATGATTTTGCAGAAAAGGCAGTTCGGATCGTGCATTGTGGGGTGAATGAGATACAGGTTCGGACACAGCTTAAGACAGCCTCCGACGCTCAGGCATTGTCGGCTATTTTGATACTAGGGCGCATCCCCACATCCTTGTGGTGCGCATGGATCCACGCTTGTCCAGCACCTCGACCCAATTCGAACAGTTTGCGGACAAAGGAGATATCCGCACGCACCTTGCTATCAGCGCCGAACGGTGCCAGCACAGAACCGCCATCGATGCGATGCATGCGCACGCTTTTGTAGCGACGAGCGTCAAGCTTGCCTTCGGAAAGCAGGCGGCGCACAAACTCGATCGCGCGCAACTCGGCCAAAAGGCTCGCATTGAACGTGACCTCGTTCATGCGCTCCATGATCTCGGCGGCGGACACGGGCACATCACGGTGTTCGATGGGATTGATCTGCACCAGCAAAATGTCGGACGTTTCGGTCTGGTAGATCAGCGGATGCAGCGCTGGATTGCCCGAGTAGCCACCATCCCAATACGGCTCCCCCTCAATTTCGACCGCCTTGAACATCATTGGCAGGCAGGCGGACGCCATCACGGCGTCCACACTCAAGCGAGGGCCAGAAAATATTTCACCTCGGCCCGTGCGGACATTGGTGGCGCACACAAACACCTTGGGGCTCACCACTCGCGCGCGAACAGAATTCGCGTTAGAGCAAAGTAGGCCGAAATCCACTTCGCGCTCCAGAAGTTTGCGCAGAGGATTAAACCCCAACGGGTTGGTCTGGGAAGGAGAGAACCACTGCGTCATCATGCCCATCAGGGGGTTGGCTGCCGACAGCGGGGTGCCCCAAGTCAGGCTACCCAGCGCACCGACGCCTTCCCACAGCCTAGTGAGTGACTCCCGGGCGAGCGCGCAGCCCGCTTGGTGGGCTTCTTCAGGGTCCTTGTGGGTCTGCGCCGCCTGCGCAAAACCATGGGCCAGCGCCACTGCATTCATGGCGCCAGCGCTGGTGCCGCTGACCCCGTCCAACTGCCAGCGCCCGTCTTCGAGCAATGCGTCCAGCACGCCCCATGTGAGTGCACCGTGGGATCCCCCGCCCTGCAGCGCAAGGTTCAGCCGCGCACGGGGCTGGACCACCTCAGGCATCGACCGCCTGATTTTTGCTCATCGCGACCATGCCACGCACGATGCGATACAGGAACCACAGTGAAATCAAACCCCAGGCAATCCAGCCAGGCAAGAAAAACAGCAGCCACAACGGCGCCGTCACGATGTACAGCACCCCCGCCCAGATCACGGTGCGAATGCGCCACGAAAAATGGCTCGCCTGCCACGTACCGTCCGCATCGCTGCGTTTGACCATGTCGATCACCAGGGCAACGATCAACAACACAGCACCGGGCTGCGCCCCCGGAATCACAGCACCCAAGGCCACGATCAGGTGCAAGATGTAGCTGACCCAGCCAATCGACTTGAGGTCTTGCGCCTTCTGCTCACGGGTTTGCACGTCAATGATGTCGCTCATGAGGCCCCCTCGTCGGTGGAACGCGCAACGGCCTTGCGCAGGGCTTTTTCTTCAATGCCGCTGGTGCCCTCGCGGCGCTCCAACTCAGCCAACACATCTGCGGGCGTGAGTCCGTAATGGGCCAGCGCCACCATCGAATGGAACCACAGATCGGCCACCTCGTAGACGATCTTCGATTTATCAGCGCCATGGTCCACATCCTTGGCAGCCATGACAACCTCGGTGGCCTCCTCGCCAATTTTCTTCAAAAACGCGTCCGGCCCTTTGTGCAAAAGGCGCGTGACATAGCTTTTTTCGGGATCTCCGCCATGGGCGGGCTTTCGGCTTTCAATGACGGCGGCCAGGCGTGCGAGGGAATCGTTGGAGCTCATAGGGCTTACTTGTAGATGGAACCGGGGTCTTTCAAGACCGGGTCGACTGGTTGCCACACACCGTCGCGCAGCACACTGAAAAAACAGCTGTGGCGGCCCGTATGGCAGGCGATGCCGGGTTCGTGACCGAGTTGCGTCACCTTGAGCAGCACTACGTCGTTGTCGCAGTCGAGGCGAATTTCGTGCACCGTTTGCACGTGACCCGATTCCTCGCCCTTGAACCACAGTTTCTTGCGCGAGCGGCTGAAGTACACAGCGCGGCCGAGTTCTGCGGTTTGCGCGAGGGCCTCACGGTTCATCCAGGCAAACATCAGCACGTCGCCCGTACCCTGCTCTTGCGCAATCACGGGCACCAGGCCCTGCGCATCCCATTTCACTTCGTTGAGCCAATTCATGGCAGGCATTGTCGGTGATTTGAATGGCGACGCAGAGCCCACCGTCGCCAATCAAGGTAATTTTCGGCTTGGAGCCTTACTGAACAAGCACCAATAGCTATGCTAAAAATAGCAAAATCAGTCACAACCGCACAGGAATGCCACGCTCGGCCATGTGCCGCTTGGACTGGCCCACGGTGTACTCGCCATAGTGGAAGATGCTGGCGGCCAGGACCGCATCCGCGCCGCCGATCTGGATGCCATCGGCCAGGTGATCGAGATTGCCCACGCCCCCCGATGCAATCACGGGCACACTCACCGCATCACTCACAGCACGCGTGAGTGCCAGGTCAAAGCCTGCCTTGGTGCCGTCGCGGTCCATGCTGGTCAGCAGGATCTCGCCTGCGCCGCGCCGCGCCATCTCGGAGGCCCAGGCCACGGCGTCGAGGCCCGTGTTTTTACGGCCACCATGGCTGTAAACATCCCACCCAGGCCCAACGGGCTGGCCATCTGCCCCGGCGCGCTGCGCATCCGCTTCAGAACGTCGTTTGGCGTCGATGGCGACCACGATGCACTGCGCGCCGTATTTTGCGGAGGCGGCATTGATCACATCAGGGTTGGCGATCGCGGCCGAGTTAAAGCTGGTCTTGTCCGCACCCGCGTTGAGAAGGCGGCGCACGTCTTCCACGGTGCGCACACCGCCCCCTACCGTGAGTGGAATGAACACCTGGCTGGCGACGGCTTCAATGATGGGAAGAATCAAATCACGCCCGTCACTGGTGGCCGTGATGTCCAGAAAGGTCAGCTCATCGGCGCCCTGGGCGTTATAGCGCGCGGCGATCTCGACGGGGTCGCCCGCGTCGCGCAGCTCGACGAAGTTGACACCCTTGACCACACGACCGCCGGTGACGTCAAGACAAGGAATGATGCGTTTGGCAAGCATGGCGCGTGATGGGTTTGAAGTAGGAGAAAGAAGAAATGGCAAAAAACGAGGGCGCTTCGCGCTGCGCGTTGCCTTCACTATATCGATGCTAGACGTTTCACAGGGCGGGCTAGTGCGGCACAACGGGGATGCTCGAGCACAGCCTCTGCAACACGGATTGTCCACGCCGTCCCGGCAAACAGACCACACGCCCCTCTGTGCATGCTTTTTGAGGGCTCACGCCTCCAGGCTTTTGGCCACACCGCTTTGCCAGCGCCAGGCATCTTCGCAAATGCGGTCCAACCCATGGCGGGCGTGCCAGCCAAGCAGCTGCCCGGCCAGCGCTGGGTCGGCCCAGTACTGCGCCACATCACCAGGGCGGCGATCCACCACCTGATAAGGCACCGGGCGCCCGCAGGCCCGCTCAAAGGCTTGCACCACCTCCAGCACAGATACCGGCTTACCCGTGCCCAAATTCACCGTCAGCAGACCCGCGTTGCTGCGCAGGTAGTGCAACGCCGCCACATGGCCCTCTGCCAGGTCGCAGACATGGATGTAGTCACGCACACCCGTACCGTCGGGGGTCGGGTAGTCCCCACCGTATACGTTCAAGCGCTCACGCGCTCCTACGGCCACCTGCGCCACATACGGCAGCAGATTGTTGGGCATATCCTTGGGGTCTTCGCCAATCAAGCCACTTTCGTGTGCGCCCACGGGGTTGAAATAACGCAGTCGGGCAATGCGCCACAGGCCGGGCTCGGCGGTGTCCACATCGGCAAGCACTTGCTCAACCATGCTCTTACTCGTCCCGTAAGGATTCTGCGGAGAGTTCTGCGCATCCTCACGAACGGGCACAGAAGCGGGTTCGCCATACACCGTTGCGGACGAGGAAAACACCAGGGTGCGTACGTTGGCAGCTTGCATCGCCTGCAGCAAGTTCACCGTCCCCGCCACGTTGTTGTCGTAGTACCGCAGAGGCTCGCGCACTGACTCGCCTACGGCCTTGAGTGCAGCAAAGTGAATGACCGCATCAATGGGGTGCTGATCCAAGACCCGCTGGAGAAACGCAGCATCTCGCACATCGCCTTCAACAAAAGGAACGGGGGCACCCGTGATGCGCTGCACCCGCTCCAGCACCGAGCGGCGGCTATTGCACAAGTTGTCCAGCACCAGAAACGGCATACCCGCCGCCGCCAGCGCGACGCACGTGTGAGAACCAATGAAGCCGGCGCCGCCGGTGACAAGAATCACGAAATAGGCCTCCCTCAAAATGACCTGAAAGACTTTCTGTCGCTGCACACCTGAAGGCAAGCAGCGCATGGCAGCATGGTGTCTTACCCGAAACGCCACTTCTGGCAACGGGTGACACGATAGGGCCCGACGCGCTCCAAGGCTACATGCGTTGCACGCGCCTGATGGAAGTGAAAAAGGTGCCCCCAAAAAGGGTGTCCTGCCACAGGCAGGTGTCAGCCACTGGCGAACCACTCCTCACCACGCTGCGCGTCCGCGATTGTGCGGCCGTCTGAGGATCGCGGTAGCACCGGATGCCGCACATCTGGGCCTGAAGGGTTGGAAACTCGGGGGAGATAACGCGCACCACCCATGCCGGCATGGTGGGCATGCAATGAATCAGATCAGGCAGCACCCAACACGTCGGCTCGGGCCTGGGCTGCGGCAAAGTCGAGGTCACCGCTGTAAATCGCACGGCCGCAGATCACGCCCTCAACGCCTTCGCTCTCGACGGCGCACAGCTGCTCGATGTCGGCCATGTTCGACAGGCCGCCCGAGGCAATCACGGGGATGCTGAGCGCCTGGGCCAACTTCACCGTGGCGTCGATGTTGATGCCCGAGAGCATGCCGTCGCGGCCGATGTCGGTGTAGATGATGGATTCGACGCCCCAGTCCTCGAACTTCTTGGCCAGGTCCACCACTTCATGGCCGGTGAGCTTGCTCCAGCCGTCGGTCGCAACCTTGCCGTCCTTGGCGTCAAGCCCCACGATGATGTGGCCGCCGAAAGCGCTGCAGGCATCCTTCAGAAAACCGGGGTTCTTGACCGCAGCGGTGCCGATGATCACGTAGCGCAGGCCACCATCGATGTATTTCTCGATGGTGTCCAGGTCGCGGATGCCGCCACCCAGTTGCACTGGGATCTCTTCGCCCACCTCTTTGAGGATGGACTTGATGGCGGTGTAGTTCTTGGGCACGCCGGCAAAGGCGCCGTTCAGATCCACCAGGTGCAAGCGGCGCGCGCCGGCAGTCACCCACTTGCGCGCCATGGCAGCGGGGTCTTCACCGAAGGTGGTGGATTGGTCCATATCACCTTGTTTGAGGCGAACGCAGTGGCCGTCCTTGAGGTCGATGGCGGGGATGAGCAGCATGGTGGTGAAGTTCGGGAGAAAAAGGGCGAGACACAGCTCGGCCCGAACGGGTTGAGGTGAGGGGTCAGGGGTTCCAGTGCAGAAAATTGCGGTACAGGGCCAGGCCGTGCTCCGCGCTTTTCTCCGGGTGAAACTGGGTGGCAAAAATATTATCGCGTGCAATGGCGGCTGCGAACAAACCGCCGTAGTCGGCCTGCCCCGCACAGTGGGTTGCATTGTGCGGCACGGCGTAAAAACTGTGCACAAAATAAAAGTAGCTGTTGTCGGGCACTCCCGCCCACACCGGATGAACGTTTGCGCCATGGGGCACTTGGCGCACCTGGTTCCAGCCCATCTGTGGCACCTTGTAACGACTGCCGTCCGGCTGGGTCTTGCCTGCCAGGTCGAACTTGAGCACGTCGCCCGCAATGAGGCCCAGGCCCGGCGTATCCCCTTCGGCGCTGTGGTCCAGCAGCATTTGCATGCCTACACACACGCCAAACATCGGCTTGTTGGCGGCGGCTTCCAGCACGGACTCCTGCAGGCCCGACTCGCGCAGCTCGCGCATGCAGTCGGGCATGGCGCCCTGCCCTGGCAACACGATGCGCTGGGCAGCGCGCACGTCTTCGGGCCGCTGGGTAACCACCACGGTCCAGCCCGTGCCGTCGGCGGCGGCCTGCACCGCCTGCGACACGGAGCGCAGATTGCCCATGCCGTAATCCACGACTGCCACGGTTTTTGCTTCTGTATTCATAGCTGCTAGCGCTTATCAATCAAGCGCTAGCGCTCGATTTGACCTAAAAATTTCACAACGAGCCCTTGGTGGACGGAATCACGCCCACAGATCGGGGGTCGCGCTCCAACGCCGCACGCAGCGTGCGCCCGAACGCCTTGAAGATGGTTTCGCACTGGTGGTGGGCGTTGACGCCCTTGAGGTTGTCGATGTGCAGCGTCACGCCCGCATGGTTCACGAAGCCCTGGAAGAACTCGTAGACCAGTTGTGTGTCGAGCTGACCGATGCTGCCCGCGGTGAACTTCACATCAATGTGCAGGCCAGGGCGCCCCGAGAAGTCGACCACCACACGCGACAGTGCTTCGTCCAGCGGCACGTAGGCATGGCCATAGCGGCGAATGCCCTTCTTGTCACCCACGGCGCGCGCAAAGGCCTGGCCCAGCGTGATGCCCACGTCTTCGACGGTGTGGTGGCCGTCGATGTGGAGGTCGCCCTCGCAGTCAATGTCGAGATCGATCAACCCGTGGCGGGCGATCTGGTCAAGCATATGGTCGAAGAAACCAATGCCCGTTTGCAGTTTGGCCTGGCCCGTGCCGTCGAGGTTGATGCGCACACTGATGCGCGTTTCGGCAGTGTTGCGGCTGACCTCAGCGATACGGTCGGCCATGGGGTCGGTCGCTGGGACAGAGGGGTTGGAGGTGACGAGTGCGGAAGAAGTCATAAGGAAGCCTGGAGTGCGGCCAACATCTGCGCGTTGTCGTCGGCATTGCCTACCGTGAGACGCAGGCAGTTGACCAGCAATGGGTGCATTGTAGAAACGTTCTTGACGAGAACCTTGCGGTTTTTCATGCCCTCGTAGGCCTTGGCGGAATCCGCCACGCGGATCAGCACCATGTTGGCCTCGCTGTCCCAGCATTTTTCAATACCGGGCATCTGGCGCAGTGCATTGACCAGCAACGCGCGCTGGGCCACCAATTGTGCGGCCTGGTCGGCGAACACCTCGGCATGTTCCAGCGCAAACAGGGCCGCTTCGCAGTTGAGCACGCTCACGTTGTAGGGCGGGCGCACCTTGTCGATCTCGCTCACAAAGGCGGATGGCCCGATGAGGTAGCCCAGGCGCACGCCCGCCAGGCCAAACTTGCTGAGCGTGCGCATGAGCAGCACGTGGGCATTGCGCGCAGGGTCGGCGCGCATGCGGTCGATCCAGGTGCGGCTGGCAAAGGGCTGGTAGGCCTCGTCCATCACCACGATGCCGCCCTGGGCGCCCGCCGCGTCGATGATGCGCTGCACCGCGCCCTCATCCCACAGCGTGGCCGTGGGGTTGTTGGGGTAGGCGATGTAGGTGATGGCAGGCTGATGCAGGGCGATGGCCGCCAGCATGGCGGGCTCATCCAGCTCGAAGTCAGGCGTGAGCGGCACGCCCACGAAGTCCAGCCCCTGCAGTTGCGCAGACAGTGGGTACATCACGAAGCCGGGCATGGGCGCAAGCATGGTGGCGCGCTGGCCCGTGCCGGGCTGTGCGCAGGCCAGGGCCAGCAGGGTGATGAGTTCATCGGACCCATTGCCCAACACGATGCCGTAGCCCTCGGGCATGCCCGCATATTTGGCCAGGGCGGCTTTCAGGTCCTGCAGGCGGTCACCCGGATAGCGGTTCAGCGCCAGCGCGCCCAGACGCTGGCCCAATGCGGCCTGCAGATGGGCAGGCAAGCGGAACGGGTTTTCCATCGCGTCCATCTTGAGCATGCCGGTGGACGGCTGCACGCCGTAAGCGTGCATGGCACGCACGTCGGGGCGGATTCGGGCCAAGGCTTGGAGGGGAGACGACGAGGTAGTCATTCGGCAGTGTCCAGTTCGTTGGGAGTGACAAGAAACGGGTTGATGGGGCGCACGGCGTCCATCGCTTGGTCGTGCGGCAGGGCTTCGGTCAACAGATAACGGCAGCCCTGCTGGTGTGCGGACGAAAGAATGAGCGCGTCCCAATACCCGAGGCCATAGCGGTCTTGCAGGTCCCAGGCGCCGTCCACCGTGTAGGAATCAAGGTGCGGGGGCAGCCACACACGCAGGCGGCGCACCTGGGCTCGCACCTGCTGCAACACGTAGAGGCCGTCAAAACGCTGGATGGCTTGGTTGTACAGCTCGTTGAGCACCTGGGAGCTGATGCGGCCGCTGCGCGTCTGCCAGCAAAAGGCGATCCATTCGCGCGCCCGCGCCTGGCGGTCAGCGTCACGGTCATCCACGCTGGCCAGCAGGATTTCGGTATCGACAAAGATGGGGACGGTGGTCATGCGTTTTCCACCGGTCAGCGCAAAAACAAGGTCTCGCGGGGGACATAGGGGCCGCTCGATGCGCCCCAGGACTCAAAACCCAGCGCCTCGCGCATGGCCTGGGCGTAGGCGTCTTCCTGGCGCATCTTCTCGGCCAGCCATTCACCCAGCAGACGGGATACGCTGCTGCCGCGTTTGGCGGCTTCTACACGCACCCATTCGGCAACGGTGTCGTCCATGGTGACGGTGACGTTTTTCATGGCCAAATATTACACGAACTTCGTGGCACACGAAGTTCGTGTTGTTTTCAACACCATCAAAGAGTCATGCGGCCCGCAACTGGGGCGTCTTTTGCAGCATCTGGCACGCCATGTCACCGACGGTGCGCAGGGCGGTCAGATGGGCGGGCGACCAGTCGCCCCCCACCCCAATGCGCAGGCAGTTGCGAAACCGCCCGCTCGCGCTGAACACCGTGCCCGGCGCAATCAGGATCTGCTGCGCCAGGCAGGCTTCGTGCAGTTGCACCGAATCGAGCGCGCGCGGAAGCTCCAGCCACAGCAGCAGCCCGCCAGGCGGGTCACTCACCCGCGTGCCGTGCGGAAAGTGCGCAGCGATGATTCGGCGCACCTCATCCATGCGTGCCGCCACGGCCGCACGCAGTTGGCGCATCGCAGCCGCGTGGCCCGCCTGGGTGATGAGGTCGGCCAGTGCCAGCTCCATCACGGCCGACTGCCCACCCGCCTGCAGGTCCTTGATGGCGCGCAGTTTGTCGGCCCAGCGCCCGGCCTCCAGCCAGCCCAGGCGCAGGCCCGGCGCCAGCGTTTTCGAGAACGAATCGCACAGCATCACGTGGCCCGTGGTGTCGTACGACTTGACGGTGCGGCGCATTTCATCGGCCTCCACCAGGTCGTTGTAGATCGCGTCTTCGATCACCGCCATGCCATGGCGCGCAGCCATCTGCGCCAGGCGCTTGCGTTCGGCCTGCGGCATGCAACTGCCCAGCGGGTTGCTCAGGGTGGGGACGATCATCACGGCCTTGACCGGCTGTGTGTCCAGCGCCAGTTGCAGCGCATCGAGCGACAGGCCGTTGCGCGGGTGGGTGGGAATCTCCAGTGCCTTGAGGTGCAGGCCCTGCAGCACCTCCAGAAACGAAAAATGCGTGGGCGACTCCAGCGCCACCACGTCGCCCGGTTGCGTCACCGCGCGCAGGCACAGCGCAATGCTGTCCATGCATCCCCCGGTGATCACAATGTTCTCGGGGTCCAGGCTGCAGCCCAGGCCGACGGCGTAGCGTGCGATGGCGCGGCGCGCATCCTCATGGCCCGACGAGCTGGGATAAGTGCACAGCAGATTGCGGTGGCGCTGCGCGGCACGCACCACCGCACGGCGCACGCGGTCGGGGTTGAACAGCTCGGGGCCGGGCGTGCCGCTGCTGAAAGAAATCATGTCCACCGGCTGGTTGCGACCCAGGATGCGCTGGCCCAGCCAGTCCACCGACACCTCGCGCGGACGGCGCAGGGGCCGTGGTGTGCTGGGCTCGGGCAGGCTCACGGGTCGCGCCGCCACAAAAAAGCCCGAACGCGGGCGCGCGGTGATCAGGCGCGCGTCTTCCAGCCAGTGGTAGGCCTGCACCACGGTGGTTTGCGCCACGGCATGCTGGCGGGCCAGCTCGCGCACGGACGGCAACTTTTCGCCGCGTGCCAAGGTGCCGTTGCGGATGAGTTGCGCAAGCTGCTCGGCAATCTGCAGATAAAGCGGGGGAGCGTCGTTGGTAGCCATGACCGATTCTGTACTGGCAACGAATCCACAAAGCAGTACAGAGCCACCTCAGTGCGTACAGTACAGATGGCACAAGTGGCTGCTCTGTACTGGCCCAGATCGTTCTTGCCTGTGGCTGGCGGTGGGCAGCCCTTCGCAGCACAGTGGCACCATGAACTCGCTGCACTCCCCCACCCCTTCATCGACCCCGGCGCAACCCTCGCCCACAGGCCCTTTGACTTTGCAATGGAAGCGCCAGCCGTTGCCACCCCAACAGGCCGTGCAGGTGTTGGACATCCGCGCGGGCGACATTGCCCTGCTTGAGGCAGAGCTGGGCCGTATCTGGGTGACCTGTGATGGGTTGCTGGAAGACTATTTTCTGGAGGCAGGCCAGCGCCTGTCCTTCCGTGGCCCCGTGCGGCTGCGTGTGAGTGCCGAAGGGCACCGGCCTGCGCGCCTGAACTGGGCACAACACCGGGCGGTGGAAGGCGCGGCCTACCCGCCCGCACCTGCGAAAGCGCCTCAGCCCATGGCGGTGGTGCCGTCCTCTGGCACCGTTGTGCCCCGCGGCGCCATCAGCGCGGCTTAGCGGGGGGACTTGAGCCGCATCTCGGCCGCTTGCGCGTGGGCCTGCAGGCCCTCGCCATAGGCCAACTCGGCGGCGATCTTTCCTAGCACCTGAGCCCCGGCCTCGCTCACCTCGATGAGGCTGCTGCGCTTTTGGAAGTCGTACACACCCAGCGGTGAACTGAAGCGTGCCGTGCCGCTGGTGGGCAACACATGGTTGGGGCCCGCGCAGTAGTCGCCCAGGCTCTCTGAGGTGTAAGCGCCCAGGAAGATCGCCCCAGCGTGCTTGAGCAACGGCTCCCAGCGGTGCGGGTCATTGCTGCTCACTTCCAGATGCTCGGGCGCAATGCGGTTGCTGATCGCGCAGGCTTCT
>RCMZ01000763.1_pt1 | contig 13519 bp, 14 predicted proteins | sample 2041141 | NCBI WGS metagenome assembly RCMZ01 (sample SAMN09708263, study PRJNA481090) | Wastewater metagenome, whole genome shotgun sequencing project. | biome: sewage; isolation source: Davis station wastewater (DW) | place: Antarctica: Davis Station | collected 2010-03-01
CGCTTCTGGTTGTCATCGATGACGTACACCAGCTGATCCGCGCCTTCGTCGGTGGAGGCGTCGATGGCGGTCTTGCGCTTGGCCGACTTCTTGTAGCCTTCGGCGCGCACGGCGTGGCTTTCCTTGCGGTACTCGTCGGAATTCTTGCCGACGATGCGGATACCGGCCACGGGCTCGCCGTCGGCGTCGAAGATCACGGGCACGTCGAAGGTCACGCGCGCAGCGGGCGCCGACAGGTTCGCGATGTCGAAGCCGGCGACGGCCAGGGTTTGTGCGGTGTTCAGGGTTGCTTGGGTGGTATTCATGGGTAATGCCTTTCGTGGGTTTTTATAAGTGCCCGTGCCGGCCGCCGCGCCCACGAAGGCGACAGCGACCAGCCGGTGCTGGGGTGGCGCTTGCGCCAAAAGAAAACCCGGCGTGTGGCCGGGTCAGGAAAGTAGTGATGGTTGAATCTGGTTGCTGATTTGGTTCAGCCGCTCAGCCAGCGGCGGCTTGCGCGTCTTGTGCTCGCTCAGCCCCTTGCCACACATACTGGCAAAACGATCCTGATCGTCGGCGGCAGCTTTGGCCTGGAACCACTCGACCATCAGCGAGTGCTGAGGCACGGCCTGGCGCTCCACCTGCTCAAGCTGATCGAGTACCCAACGGCGAAACGCCACGCCATTCGATGTTCGCGCAAACATGCCAACAAGGTGGGCACCGCGCAAGCTAAACAGCCGGATATCGGAAGGCGGCGCGCCACGTCCCAAACTGACGGCCTGAAAAACTGTCGTCATCGAAGATGAAAATTCACGCTCGTGACGTTCAAAAATCCTCGATACTTGGTCGCTCCGCTTGTAGCCCAGTGCGACTGCGATATCGGCGGCGGTCAGCCAAGTGCGGCCATCGAGCTCGACCAGAGCAAAATTGTGTTCGTTGAATTTCAGTTCTTGCATGGCAGCGCCTTTCATGGAAAGCCCGGCGCGCGGCCGGGCGGATTGGTTACAAACTGGTGTCTTGGAAGGCCACAGTCGTGGCCTCGTGCTGCGCATCGGCGCCCTGGTAGCGCAGGATGTCGAACGCACAGGTAACGATCTTGTTTTTCTCGCCATCGTCCACCTTGGCCGAGGTGATCTTGATGCGGCCCATGGCGATGGCCATCACTTCGGCCAGCGGTGCGGTGCTGGCCGCCATCGCATAGGCCAGCGGCAGCTCGACTTCTTGCTTGAAGTAGTCGATATAAGCGGAATCCTGCATCAGTACGGTGAACTGGCCCGAACCCACCACCTTGCCGCGCGAGGCAGCCGTGGCGAATTTGGAGCCAATCACCGGATCGATTTTGACCTGGCCATCCAGCGACAGCGACATGCCGGTGCAAATCTGCGAAGGGATGCCGGCCACCGACAACATCGCGGTGGCGCCGGAGAACTTGCCGGTGCCGGGCGTGGACGCTGGCGCCGCGAAATATGCCGCCGGCGTGGTCGGGCCTTCCAGCTTGCCCATCAGGGTGAAATCCATGCTCGTGATGCCGTTCGGCTGCACTGCGATATCGACCTTGCTGACCAGCTGGTCGATGAAGCAACGATTCACGGCGATGCCAGGATCCTGAACTTCCGCGGTGAACCAGTCCGTGGCGTGTCCGGTCAGCGGGGTGAAGCTGCGCTTGCCGGTTGCGGTCACAGTCACTGGATCGCCCTCTACCTTCACCGTCATGGCGCTGCCGTCCATGAACTGGCCCGTCAACTTAAGCGCAGTGACGGACGTGACGAAGAAGTTCTTGCCGTTGTTGGCGGCGCCGGTGGTCAGAAAACCGCCGATGCGTATGACGGTCCCGGCGCGGTGTCCGTCAGCCAGGAACGAGCCGGCGCTTCGCGTCAGGCCCGTTGCGCCCGACGCGATGATGTTTTGCGCTGCGGTGACGCCGCCGGCCGTGAAGTCACGGCGCAGCAGCGCAGCCAGCAGCACGGCGTAGGTACCGCAGCTGGCCTCGCCCTTGATTGCACCGGAGGTGCGGAAGTTGCCCAGGCGCGTGTCGCTTTGCTGTTGGCTGGGGTCGATTTCAGCCGAGGAGTATTTGTCGGCGTCCGTGTCGAACGTCGCGGTCACGCGCGGATAGAGGCGGCCAGCGGCGGCCAGGGCCTTCGTGCCTTCCGCTGGTTGCTTGCCGATAACGAGCAGGCTGTCGATGCCGTTTGCAGTGGTCATGATGTGGATTGCCTTTCTTTGGTCGAAAAAAAAGACCGCCGAGGCGATCTGTGTGGGGTGGTGCGGGTTACAGGTTGCAGAAATACCTGATCTTGACAGGGACCATCCAGCGGTCGCCGTCCTCGCGGCCGTCCTCGATTTCGGGCGTGCGCTCGATCTGCACGGTCACTTCGCCCTTCGTGAAGCTTGCGCCGCGCTTAAATAGCGCCGCGATCATTTCGGCGCGCGCACCGGCCGTCGCGGTGCCCTGCCCTGGCGGATACAGCAAGCTGACCTGGAAGATGCCGCGCTCCTGGCGTGCGCCATCACCCATTGAATGGTTGTTCGGCTCCACTGGCAGCAGGTAGGCGGCTTGATACGGCCGGCCGGTGACTGGTGCGTACGGCGTGTTCTGCCAAGCAGTGTCGATGGGAGGCGCGAGGCTGGCCAGCGCGGACTCCAGCGCTGCGCGGATGGTTTGTTGGCTCATAATTTATATGTCGAATAGCCTTGTGCGAAGTCACTTTCACTCGTACCGCCGCGCAGTTCGAGCACCGCTTTGTCCACGATCTTTTGAAATTCCAAAACGGTCAGGCCCACAACCCCGATAGGCGCCTGACGGGACCAGCCCTCTTCAATTCTCTTTGCGTAGGGAAGATTGTTCACCAGGTAAATCACATCGCCCGCCTTTGCAGCGCTGATAACGCTGCCGTGCGCGGCGATCGTGGCACTGCCGTCCTTGTCGATCAGATCACGCACACCGGCAGACGGGGAGCCAATGGAAAGCTGCCAGTTGGCGCGGAAGCGGCCGCCGGCGTAACCAGGAGGCGGCTTGTGCTTCCAATACTTCGCGTCACCGACCGGCGAACGCTGCACCAGCTTGTTGTCGATCTTCATGGTGATGGCGCGCACCACCAGATCCTGGTTGGCTTTCGTCTTGGCGATGAACTCGGCAATCTGCATGGAAAAGGAGATATTTGCCATCAAAGCCCCCTGAGTTGCAGCGTGTGCAGCACGGCCACGTCGACCGGCGCTGTCGTCTCTACGGTTTTCACCGTGTAGCTGGCGCCGCCGAACAGCACCAGGTCAGCCGAGGTCGGCGCTGGCATTGGCGCGCCGTTGCGCTGCAGCGGCGACAGCAGCAGCTTCTGGTCGCCCGCCTGGATCAGCGTGCCATCGATGTTCTCGGCCTCGTAGGCGATCTTCACGCCAGTGCCTTCGTAGTCCGTGGTGGTGGCGGGCGCCGCGCCCAGGCCCGGGTCGTATTCGCCGGTCACGACCTGGCGCAGCACCACGATGCCGCCCTTTCGGCGCAGGGACTGGTCCGCGCGCGCGGCGGTTTTGGTGTAATCGGTCATAGCCTATGCCGCTTTCAAGTAGTCATACGGCGGCGTCTCCACGAAGCGTACGGCCTTGATCGTGGTCTTGCCGTCGATCAGGGCACGCAGCACGCGATGCCAGCCGTCCATGATGAAACCCTGCTGGCACATGATGATCGGGTGGCTGGTGTCAACGTCCAGCGCGCGCCGCACGTGATGCGCAATGCCGTATGCGGATCCGACTGCTGGCCAGACTTCCGACCCGCTGTAAATCGCGGCCAGCGGCAGGTCGAACGGCACGAGATCCTTGGCCCGTGCGATCAGGTTGGTCACGTTCCATACCTTGCCGCCATCGCAGTAGGTGTTGTCCGCGACGAAACAGCCGTCGATCTTCACTGCCGGATATGCGCTCATGCCCGTGTCACCTTGATCGAATTGCCGCCGCCTGCCGAGCCGAAATAAGGCGCAAGGAGCGCGTCCACGGCCACGAAGCGCTCGCGGGCGTCCGTGGTGTTCTGGAAGTACTCCGTTTCCAGCGGGCCGGTCTTGTCCTTCTTGATCGCGTTCGAGCCGGTGTCGAGGTCCGGGAGCAGATCCTCGCCACGCCCTGCTCGCACGGCCAGGTCGATGCAGGCATTGACCACGTCCGCTGGCACGATGGTGCTGGGCACGATGAAGCCGTCGACCACCACGTTGTTGCGCGGCCAGTCCAGCGCCTGGCGCTGATAGACGCGGCAGCCGGCCCAGCGCGTGCGGTAGGTAGCCATGAAGATCATCGCCTTGCGCAGCGCGATTTCCTTATCAGCTTCCGCCAGCGCCGCCCAAGCTGTCAGGCCCAGGCTGGCGCAGCGCGCGTCTGCTGCGGCGATGCTGGCATAGGATTCGGCGTCTGGTGCGCCGGTGCCGGTTTCGATTATGAACATGATTCTCCTATGAAAAAGCCCGTACGCGACGGGCTATTTGGCAAATTCATTGCAAATATTACAGTTATTTATGTTATAAGTTTGTTTTTTAAAAAACCACATCACATTAGGAGCATCATGAAAAAAATCATCGCTTCCGCTGCAATTACCACGGCCCTGATGGCCAGCGCCGCAGCACATGCAGAAGCTTACAGTTTCACTTACAGCATGTTAGATGGCACAGCCGTAACAGGCACGTTTAATGGTTCACCCAATGGCAATCTAGTCTCGGGACTGAACCACATCTCGGTGTACGTTAATGGCATCAACATGACAAGAGGCTCCCCTTTAGAGGCCTATTCGTATAACAATTTAGCTGAGCCTGGCATCATTGTCTGGGGACATAACGCGGTCGCATCATTTGATGCAAGTTTAAATAATTTTATTCTCGCCGACTCCGATGCGTACAATGTCAGCCGTTATTTCTCAATCTCGCCGCTGAATCGATTTTCGACAATCGCAGATTCCACTGACCTTCGACTTATAAACAGCTTCCACCGCGATCGCGATCCGGCGGGTATAGCAGCTCGCTGGTCCCTCAGCGTGAGCGCTGTTCCCGAGCCAGAGACATATGGCATGCTGCTGGCAGGCCTGGGCCTGATCGGTTTTGCTGCGCGTCGCAACGCCAAATCGGTTTAATCAAAGCGAGCACCAGCCAGACATTGGCTGGTTTCGGTTGTAATAGTCATGCTCACAATTTATCAGCGGATGCACAGGCGATTTCCAGCGCCATCGTCCCCGCCACATTCGCGGTGATACGGATCGTGGGCTGGAAGACTTGAGGGGCGCCATGCACGGAAAGCGGACTCCGGACCGGAATGTCGGCACCCATCAATACCGAAAAGTTTTCAGGATATGGCGCCATCTGCCCTGTCGCCAGTTGCATGTCCGTCACCAGGTTGTTGCCCGACATAGCCGTTTGACTATTGCAGAAAAAGTAAAACTCTTTCACAAGGTTGCCGCCAACCGCCAGGCGCGCTTGGACTTTAAAGTCCACCACGTCGCCGTTGCTCACTAATGTGTGCATCGGCGGAAACGTGACGGTGAATTGATCCCCGGATGCTGTGGCGGCCATGCTAAACCCCTGCCAGTTCCCGCCGAGATCGCCATCCGCTGCAACAGTGCGTGCCGTTTGGTACGGCGTTATGGTCGGAGAGCCTGCGGTAATCGCCAGCCCCAGCCCATTTGCGATGGGGCCGGCAGCGATGGTGCCCGTGCCAGCGCTGGGCGTGCCGCCGGAACCGAGCATCGTAGGGTTGGAGAGCAAGCCACCATCGGTCACCATCCGGCCGCTGGTGCTGCCGCCCGTGGGATAAATGGTGCTATAGGCCGCCGCCATGCGCTTGGCAAGGCAATAGTTTGCGGAATTTTTTGGGTGAACTAGGTCCGAGTTATACATCGTCGCCGTCGGGTTTCCCGTAGCACTGACAGGGTCCTGCACCTGGACAGTTCCAGCTGCGGCCGCGCCCCAGCTCTCGCATATGAGGCTGTTTGCCGCGGCGAACTGGGGCAGCCACCGGCACCACTGCAGGAACACCAAGTTCTTTGCGCTGCTCCAACTTCCCCGCGTGTTAATTTGTGGAAATGGTGTCACGATGTCCAGCTTTGCACCGATTTGCTGGCAATACTGCAGCAGAGTTGTGACGTTTGCTTTCATTTGTGCCAAGGAGTAGCTGGCAGCATAAGCGTCGTTGATGCCGCCGCAGAAGACAACGCGATCAGGGTTCCAGCTGGCAACGTCAGTCCCGAAACGGGCGAGCATCTGCGGGATCGTATCGCCGTTCCGGCCTGCATTGATGTGGCGAAGCTTACGTCCCGTCATGTTGTGCGTCAGGCCAATAGGGCCGGCAGCGCTCGCCTTGAGTGGGTAACACAAGAGAATCGAGGTCCCGGTATCCGGCGTCGTCACCGGCATGGTCGGGTTGTTGATCGCGTAAGTATATGCATTGCCTACCTGCGCGACACATGCCGTCGGGCGCGATGTATTGTAAGCGGCATCAGCGGCCCCCTGAACGGTCATCAGGTCTCCGACCCGGATGCCTTGATCTCCACTGAACGTAATGGTTGCAGTGCCATTACCGTTGTAGACGAGCGACGACGCATTTCCACTTTGCGCGTTAGAGTACGCAGTTGTTGAATCACCTAACCAAACGATTACTGGCAGTGTCTTTGCAGATTGCGGCTTTATCTGGGACAAAGCACTTTTAATGGCCACGTCCATACTCCCCGTCGAGCAGGTCGCCAGGAAACGCTGCTCCCCAGCATAGGGGCCGATCGCTGCCAATGCACCAGCTCCAACAGCCCATGATTCCAGCGAGTTCGTGCCGCCCAGGGCCGGATCAAGACGATAGACGACACCAACCGTACCGACCGAGCCACTGATATTCAGGACTTGGCCTTCAGGCAGGCTGATGGTTTGCGGCGTGCCGCCGGCGGTGATGGTTGGCATAGTGACTTTCGGGAATGCGGTTTATGGAATACCCCGGCGCGCGGGGCGGTGCTGGCCAGGAATTACGCCTTGGCAGCCTTTGCTGGCTTTTCGGCCGAAGTAGCAAGAGTTGCGGCCGCAGCTGCATCTTTCGCAGCCTGCAGGCTTGCGGCTTCGTCGCGCAGGCGCTGCGCTTCGACTTCGTTGGCCTGAGCTTGATCGGCCAGGCGCTGCTCCTGCGCGACAATGCGCTCCTTCTCGGCTGCCAGTTCACGCTCGCGCTCCAGCAGTTGATCGCGCGCGGCCAGCAGTTCGGCCATCGTCGGCGCGCGCTCGGTGGGTGCGCCCAAGTCCTGATCGCCGTACAGCTCATGCACGTCGGGGTTGAAGTCGGATTTATTGATGACGACGAACGGGCCCTGCGTGTGCGGGTCCGTCGATACGATTTTGAGGGTATCCATGGTGAATTCCAGGTGAGGCCCGGCAGCACCGCAGTGCTGGACGGGCCAGGTTGATAATTATCCCAGCAGGATGCCGAAGTGCTCGTCCTTGGCGGTGCCGCAGCCCCATACCAGTGCGATCTCGTACTGCACCTGACGGTACTGCATGTACATGCTCACCTCGAACGACAGACCCGACACCGGATCGGTGATGATGGTGCGGTCGACCGCTGAGTCACCTTGCGCAGGCAACGCAGGCACGCGGGTGGCCAGCACGATCGCCGAACGAGCGAAGAACAGGTTGCGGAAGCCGACGTTGGCAACGGTGATCGCCGTTGCGGCAGCAGGGATTGCCTGCATCAGGCCGGGAGCAGCCAGGGTGATGGTGCCGCCGTTCGAGGCGTCCGCATCACCGGAGGCAACCACATACTTGTTTTCCGGATCGCCGGCAATGCTGACCACATCGCCAGCAACGAACGTGCCGGTACCAGCTGCCGCCAGCGTGATGACGGTGGCGCCGAAGGCATAGCCAGCCGCATTGGTGGTTGCGCCGGCCGCAGTGCCCTTGGCTGGGCGCTTGATCTGGGACGACTGGCGCAGCGCCAGATTTTGCAGGCGGTCGGTGATACCGTTGCGCAGCATATCTTCGCGGCCAGCTTCATTGACCTTGAACAGGCCCGACTGCTTGCTGCGCATGTTTTGCATGGCAGCGCTGCCCAGCACCAACTGGAAGTCGAGGCCTTGAGCGCCGTTGTCCTCCAGAATGCGCAGCGCGCCGGCGGTGTCATTCAGCTCGTTGGCCACGCCAAACGGAGCAGTACCTGGCGTGCCGTAAGCACGCGACGCCTTGACGTGCAGCGCCGTCAGGTCGCTTTCGACTTCATTAGCCAGCGTACGCATCGCTTGCGCGAACTGGTCGCGCAGAATGATGTTGTAGCTGTTACCGCTATTGTCCAGCGCCAGTTTTTCTTCACCGTTCCAGCGGATCGGGACGCGGCGCGCTTTGGTCAGCGTGACGCCTTTGTTGCCAATGTTCTGGTTGCCGTCATCCGGAGGCGTAACGGCCGGCACGATATCAGTCGCCGTGGCAGCCGGTGCGACTGGGGAAGTCACGGTCTGGCCTACGGCAGCACGCTCGAAGGTCATGTCACTCGACACAGCCGGGATCATGCCGATCTGCTCGCGGGAAACCACATCCATCGCGTTATACAGCGTATTGATGAGGCCCGTCAGGTTGTTGGCGCCGAGTACCAGGCCCGTCTTGGCGGCGTAGTTCCAGACGTAGCCATACGCAAGCTCGCGCGCCACGCGTGCGCAGAAGACTGCCTTGCTGATGGCTGGCGCAGCGAAGCCCCACACAGCTTGGGCGCTGGCGGTTGCGGCCGAGGTGGCTGTGGAGAATGCCATGGCGGCGAGCGCCACGGCAAAAGCGAACATTTTTTTCATGTTGATTGCCTTAAAGGTAAGTGGTTTGGGATTTCCAGCAGCAGGCCATCCGGCCCAAAGCACCGACTTAGCCCATCCAGGCGCCGGCAAATGTATTGCGGTGATGCGGTAGTGCATATACGAAAAAGCCTGCACACGGCAGGCCATTCGGAGAAACAAGGAAATCGGGATCAGTCGACCAGCACGGCGCCGCCACTCAGCAGGCCGGCGCGTGCCGATGGATCGGCCGCTTCGTACTGGGCGCGCGTGACCTGCTTGGCGCTTCCGCTGCCGCCAGAGCCACCGCCTTGCGCGCCGCCGCCAGATGCGCCGGAGCCCTTCAGGATCTGATCTTTGAATGGGCAGGCGGCCACCAGCTGCGCCAAGCCTTCATCGAAGTCTGCCACTTCACCCGGGCGGGTCGGCGAGAAAATCTTGTTGCCGGCGGCGTCGTACGGCACCATCTTGCCGTCCTCGACCTTGAAATGGCTGCCGAAGTAGGCTTTTGCCATCTCGGTCGGGATCGCCAGGCGGCTCGGGTGCTTGTCGTCGGTCAGCAGCTTCGAACTGGCGAAGCCGCCGCCGATCATGTGGGTGTTCAGTTCACTGGTACGCTTTTCCAGTTGTGCGGTCAGTTCTTGCAGCTGCGTCGCACTCGCCTTCGCCTGCGCGGCGACCTGCTCCTGCGCAGTCTTGGCAGCGGCGTCCTGGATTTCCTTTACCTGGGCGGCTGTCTTCAGTTCGCCGGAACTGAGGCTCTTCACGGTGTTCAAGGCGGCCAGAGCGGCCACGCCGTCTTCAATACCGTCGAAGGACTTCAGGCGCTGCTCGGCAGCCTCCTTCGCCTCGCGGTGCGTTTTGGCCTCACCGTTCAAGCGGGTGATCGTACCCAGCGTGGTATCCGCGTCGAATGGCGCTTCGGTGCCGTTCGGGTGAATGAAGATCGGCAACTTCTTCTCGCCGTCGATGGCAATGGTTCCGTCCGCGTTATATTTGAATGGCATAGTCGTTCTTTCCGGGCATCCGCCCTATCGATGGCCTTCCGGCCGTGCACCGCGTCGCGTCCGCTTGCGGCAATAAAAAAGCCGCCTGGTTGCCCGGGCGGCCTTCATTAGCAATAAAACATCTACTTGTACTTCGCCTGCAATTCCTCCAGGGTCAGCTTGCGCCCCTTGAGGTTCATCAGGTCATTCAGCGTGATCTTGCCTGCCTCGTACATCTCAGCTCGGCCCGGGCCCAGGTATTCGGCGCGCCAGGCCTTGTCCTTGCTGGCCAGGAAGTCCTTGAAATTCAATTTGCTGCTGACCGGGCCGCCGTCGCTGGGTCGCGTGCTCCCACCCGGCTCGTCCAGCTCAATGCCCAGGTCCTTGAATGACTTGGTGCGCGTGCTGAGCACGCATCGGCAGCTGAAATGGATGGCACCAGGGCCGCCCGCCCACTCGTGGGTATGGTTAATAGGCTCCTGGTCGTGCAGCGAGTACTCGTGCAAGTCGCGCATGGCGCACAGCAGGCAGGTATGCGAATCCAACGTGGCCAGCCACACCAAGCACTCGATCAGGTCGCTGTTCTGCTGGAACGACGCCAGGCGCGCGGCGTTGGCTACAGCCTGCACCGAGCTGTGCACCAGCGCGCGGGCCTTTGCTGCCGACGTCTGCAATATTCCAGTGACTGCCTCGGTATCGCCGCCTGCAGCTTTAGCACTGGTGCCGATAACACGCGCAACAATCTGCGAGGTCGTCTCACCCTGCGATGCACCAAGCTCAACTTGCCTTGCAAAATTGAATTGGGTGCTGCCCTCCTGGCGCTTCCACCATTTAGCAGACGCCGCGCCGTCAATCAATGTATTTCCTACCAACTTTTCGAGATACGCCGCCGGCGGCAACTTGGCGCCCAGTTCAATTTTGAGCGCCTGCGTAAGCACCTTGGCCGTGTAATCGGCCTCGATGCGGACCATGCCGCTCAGGTTATGCGCGACCTCGGCCTGCATTCCACTGTAGTGCGACGCAATAATGGCATTCGATTCACGCAGCAGCACAGCCATACGCTGCGTTCGGAGCGCCGGAATCTCACTTTCCGCCAGCTTGGCGGCCAACTCCTTCGACATGGCGCCCATGAGCGCGACGATCTTGCCCTGAACGTCCGCGGAAAAGCGCTGCAGATTCAGGGAGTGCACGAGGAACATCTCGGCAATCCACTCTTCGAGCGCGCCCATTTATGCCCCCATCAAGTCAGGCAAAGCGGACTGGATGCGCTCTTGCTCCGTCTCCCAATCCAGGTCCGGCGACAGGATGCCGCGGCGCTGCAGCTCGTTGAAGTACGTCTCGCCGGAAATTTTCCCACCGGTGGCGCTCTTAAATAGCAACTCTGCACTGGCCTCGGCCAGCGAAGCGGCACCGAAGTCTTTGAAAATGGTGATGTGCCCGCCTTCGCCCTCCCCCACCCATTCAGCCATGAATTGCAGCGCCTGGTCGCCGGCGTCCTCGACGTTGCCCGCGATCTTCTGCAGCGCGCATGCGCCCTGCTCGTTGTCGGCCAAGGTCTGCGATTCGGTGACATTACCCGGCTTGATTACCAGCAGCTCCGCGCCAGCCTGGCGCATGCGGTCTTCCAGGTCGAGGATGGACAGGCGCCCGGCCTCGATGGCCTTGCCACCGTGTTCCACGAATTTCAGGTCGCCTTCTGGCGATTCGGACTTGACCGCGCTGCCGGCGCCGACCGTGATGCCGCCCTCGCCCAGCATCTTGGCAAACAGGATCGGCACGCGCGCGACATGCAGGATGTTCTGCTGGTCGCTCTTGCTCTGCCAGTGCTCAACGTTGCTGTGCGCCAGCTCGAGCAGCGGCGGCGTGGCCTGCATGTAGCCTAGGCGCTTGCCGTAGACTGGCACAAAGGGGATAGTTTTCAGGCTCGTGACACCTTCCTCGAACAGTGCCCATTCCTTCTTGCTGCCGGCCTCGCGCTGGCGCCAAGTCTGCCAGGTGCCGCGCCCCAGTACGCGCACCTGCTCGATTTCCTTGGTGTCGAAGTCGCCATTCGGCTCGGACACGCTTTCCAGCAGTCGCAGCTGGGTCAGCCCGTCAAGACTGGTCGCATTCTTGGGCAGCCAGCCCAGGACGTTCTGTACGTGGATCTGGACGAAGTACGGGCGCACGCCTGCTGCCTGCTCATCGGCCTTCGTGATCAGGTTGCCAGCCTTGGGGAAGTCGACCAGGATGCCAGCGAAGCCGTAACCCATCGCTTCCTGGGTAATCTCCGACAGGAAGCTGTGCAGGTCACGGCCAGACAGGTCGACATTCTGCAGCCAGGGTTTGAGGCGCTCAGGGACGTCCTCGCCCAGCGTCACCGGCTTACTGAACGGCTTGGCCGACAGCACGTCGATGGTGCGGGCGTAGGCTGGGAACAGCGTGGCCACGGCCAGGCGCAGCTTGTAGGTCTCGTCATCCTCGCCCGGCCACAGCGGCATATACGCCTTGCCGGCGGCGCGCATTGTCTTGGTGCCGCCCAGCAGCGCAGCGACCAGGGCGCAATCCTCGTTCAGCTTCGCGGCTTCGGCTGATTGTTTGCGTACATCGGTCATGGATATCCTTGTTGTTACATGCGCAGTGGTGCGGTGGTCGTCGTGCTCTTCACGATCGGGTAGCGCTTCACGAGGAAGTAGCCGTTCGCGTCATTCGGGTGATCATGGCCAGATTTCTTGTCTGGCTGGCCGTCGGCGCCCCACACCTGCTGCTCCAGCGCCTCGGTCGTCGTCGGGCATTGATCGGTGTTGATCTTCCAGCGGCGCTCGCCCTGGGCATTCAGGATCATCGCGTTATAGGCGTTGACCCTGTCCTTGACCGCAGGGTTTGAGTGGTTCACTTCGAGCAGAAAGCCCGCCTGGCGCAAAATGGACAGGTCGGACTCGCTGGCGTTCTTGCTGCTGGTGTTCTGCCCGGACGCATCCGGGAAAATCTTCACCTGGTGGCCTTTGTCCTTGAAGTCCTCCTTCAGGATCCTGGCCATGGCCGGTGTGTCTCGCACTTGCACGCGCTCGGCCAGCGTGCGCGGCAGGCCGTCCCGCACTACGTTGACGCAGGCGGTCATGTTTTGCACGTTGAAGTCGAGGCCCACCATCAGCGGCTCGCCGGGCAGGATGATCTCGTTCGTGTGATTCAGCGCGCGGTCGAAATCAGCGTACACGCTGCCGCTGGTCAGGTTGGTGAACTTGCCGCGCAGATAAGCATCGATCAGCGCCGGCGGGTAGCTGGCCATCAGCGACGGGATATAGTCGTCTGGCAGGTTCAGCTCGTTGTCGAAGGTGCTGGCCTGGATCAGGCCGTACAGGCTGGCCAGCTCCGGCTTATCCCGGATGGCCTTCACGAACTGCTGGTAAACGAACTTGAAGCCCTCGGGCGTCGTCGTCACGTCGATGCCGTTCATGAGGCCCGGCACCTTGTAGCGCATACGGGCGATGATCTTGCGCCAGGCCGTCTGCGCCTTCTTCAGCGGCATCACGTCCAGTTCATCGATCAGCGCGTGGCCGATCTTGAAGCCGACGATGGTTTCCGGCTTCTCCATCGAGCGGCAGATGACCGTGCCACGGTACCGGCGGCCCTCGTACACCTCGACCTCGTGATCGCCCTGCTTCACCTTGATGCGCAGGCCCATCGCGTAGGCCACCTCCTCCATCGTGGGATAGAAGATGTCGCGGATCTGCGGATAGGTCGGCGCGAAGTAGCCCTGGTTGATGCCCGGCCATTGCCAAAAGTGGGCGCAGATGCCCGCGCAGCCCACAAAGGTCTT
>RCMZ01000764.1_pt1 | contig 13511 bp, 10 predicted proteins | sample 2041141 | NCBI WGS metagenome assembly RCMZ01 (sample SAMN09708263, study PRJNA481090) | Wastewater metagenome, whole genome shotgun sequencing project. | biome: sewage; isolation source: Davis station wastewater (DW) | place: Antarctica: Davis Station | collected 2010-03-01
CATGAGCAAGCAACCCTCCATCAGCTACAAGGACGCCGGTGTAGACATCGACGCCGGCGAAGCCCTGGTCGAACGCATCAAGGGCGTTGCCAAGCGCACCGCGCGCCCGGAAGTCATGGGTGGCCTGGGCGGCTTCGGCGCTCTGTGTGAAATCCCGGCCGGCTACAAGCAACCGGTACTGGTTTCCGGCACCGACGGCGTCGGCACCAAGCTGCGCCTGGCGCTGAACCTGAACAAACACGACAGCATCGGCCAGGATCTGGTCGCCATGTGCGTTAACGACCTCGTCGTCTGTGGCGCCGAGCCGCTGTTCTTCCTCGACTACTACGCCACCGGCAAGCTCAACGTCGATGTCGCTGCCACCGTAGTAACCGGGATTGGCGTTGGCTGTGAACTGGCGGGTTGCTCGCTGGTCGGTGGTGAAACCGCCGAGATGCCGGGCATGTATGAAGGCGAAGACTACGACCTAGCCGGCTTCTGCGTCGGTGTGGTGGAAAAGGCCGAGATCATCGACGGCTCGAAAGTCGCCACTGGCGACACCTTGATTGCCCTGCCGTCGTCCGGCCCGCACTCCAACGGCTACTCGCTGATTCGCAAGATCATCGAAGTCTCGGGCGCCGACATCGAGACCATCCAAATCGACGGCAAGCCGCTGAGCGAACTGCTGATGGCACCGACACGCATCTACGTCAAAGCCCTGCTGCAACTGATCAAAGACACCGGCGCCGTTAAGGCAATGGCCCACATCACCGGCGGTGGCTTGGTGGATAACATCCCACGTGTACTGCCGGACGGCGCTCAGGCTGTAGTAGATGTGGCTAGCTGGACACGCCCAGCGGTGTTCGACTGGCTGCAAGAGCAAGGTAACGTCGACGAGCACGAGATGCACCGCGTACTCAACTGCGGCGTAGGCATGGTTATTTGCGTGGCACCCGAACACGCCGACATCGCCCTCGACGTACTGCGTGAGGCCGGCGAGAAGCCGTGGATCATCGGCAGTATCGAAAATGCTGCGGCCGGTGCCGAGCGTGTAGTGTTGAACAACCTGAAAAGCCACTGATGCGTTCAGGCGGCGCTTCGACACCGTGCAAGGTGGTGGTGCTGATTTCTGGGTCTGGCAGCAACTTGCAAGCCCTGATCGACAGCATCGCCAGCGGTGAAAACCCAGCACAAATCTGCGCGGTGATCAGTAACCGCGCCGATGCTTATGGACTAAAGCGTGCCGAAGCGGCGGGCATTGCCACTCAGGTACTCGAGCATAAACAGTTCGAGGGCCGTGAAGCTTTCGACGCGGCGCTGGCCGCGTTGATCGACGCCCACCAGCCGCAACTGGTGGTACTGGCAGGCTTTATGCGCATTTTGAGCCCCGGCTTTGTGCGCCACTTTCAAGGCCGCCTGCTGAATATCCACCCGTCTTTGCTGCCTAAGTACAAAGGTCTGCACACCCATCAACGGGCGCTGGACGCCGGTGACCGCGAGCACGGATGTAGCGTGCACTTCGTCACTGAGGAACTCGACGGCGGACCGTTGGTCGTACAAGCAGTAGTGCCGATTGCCGTAAATGACAGCGCAGACACCTTGGCCCAGCGTATTCACAAGGCCGAACACCGTATTTATCCGCTGGCCGTACGTTGGTTTGCCGAACAACGGGTACAACTGCAGGAACAAGGCGCTACCTTTGACGGGCAACTACTGCCCGCCAGCGGCCAAGTGCTGCACTACACCGATTCGTAACCTAGGAGACTGTATGCGCCGCGTTTTGCTGCTTGTTCTCGCTGTTTTGAGCCTGTCGGCTCAGGCCATCGAACTGAAACCCTTCGCCGCCAGCTATACCGCCGACTGGAAGCAACTGCCCTTCAGCGGCACCGCTGAGCGCAGCCTTAAACGTCTGGACGACCAGCGCTGGCAGCTGAACTTCGAGGCCGCCATGCTGGTGGCCAGCCTGACTGAAGAAAGCACCTTCCGCATGGAGAACAACGGCTTCCTGCCCCTCACCTACCGCCTCAATCGCAGTGGCTTGGGCAAGGGCAAAAAAGTCGAGCAGGACTTTGACTGGGCAGAGAAACAAGTGATCGGCAATGATCGCGGCGAGTCCGTGCACCTGCCGCTTAACCGTGGCCTGCTGGACAAATCGACCTACCAGCTGGAATTGCAATATGCCGTGGCCGCCGGGCAAAAAAGCATGAGCTACCAAGTGGTCGATGGTAACGAAATCGAAACCTATGACTTCCGCGTCTTGGGCAGCGAGCGCGTGCGTACCAAAGCCGGCCTGATCGATGCGATCAAGGTCGAGCGCGTGCGCGATCCGACCAAGAGCAAGCGCAAAACCGTGCTGTGGTTTGCCAAAGATTGGGACTACTTGCTGGTACGCCTGTATCAGGCAGAGACCGACGGCAAGGAATACCAGATCATGCTCAAAGACGGCAGCGTCGACGGCAAGCCCGTGGTCGGTATCGCCGAGTAAGGCATACGCAAGACGTAAAAAAGCCGGGCATGCCCGGCTTTTTTACGTCTGCTATTGGTGCGCAGTTACCACATCAGGTCATCCGGCACCTGATAGGCCGCGTACGGATCATCCGCCTCAGGCGCTTCGGTCTGGGTGTTGAGCAGCAGCACGCGGCGCGGATCGCGCTCTTGGATTTTCAGCGCCGCCTCACGCGGGATCACTTCGTAGCCGCCGCCATGCTGCACAATCGCCAGCGAGCCGCTGCTGAGCTTGTCGCGCATCAGCTTATTGACGGACAGGCGCTTAACCTTTTTGTCGTCGACAAAGTTGTAATAGTCCTCGGTGGTCAGCTTGGGCAGCCGCGACACTTCGATTAGCTGCTTAATCTGCGCCGCACGAGCCTTTTGCTCGACCTTTTCCTGCTGCTGGCGATTCAGTTCCTGATCACGCGCGAGCTTTTCAGCCTTGGCTTGCAGCGCCGCCTGCTGCTGCGAATCATCGACTTCGACCTGGCCTTTCTTTTCCAGGCGCTGCTGTTTCTGCTTTTGCTTACCGGCTTGTCTGGCCTGCTTTTCATTGACCAGCCCGGCTTTGAGCAGCTGATCGCGGAGGGAAATACTCATAACCTATGCCTTACACGTTGAAGGGTGAGCAGTATCAGTCGCAGCCGAAGCTGTGCTTTTCCTGTTTTTTGGCTTCGCCCCAAAGGGCATCCAGTTCATCAAGGGTGCAATTCTCAATGGGGCGCTGGGCCTCGCGCAATGCTTGTTCGATAAAACGAAAGCGCCGCTCGACCTTGGCGTTGGCGGCGCGCAAGGCACTTTCCGGGTCGACCTTGAGGTGGCGAGCCAGATTGGTGACAACAAATAATAAGTCGCCGAGTTCTTCAGCGATGGCCTGCGGATCGTTTTCGCTCATGGCTTCGAGCACTTCATCCAGCTCTTCGCGAACCTTGTCGACCACTGGCAGCGCCTCCGGCCAATCAAAGCCGACCTGAGCCATACGCTTTTGCAATTTAACCGCTCGGCTCAGGGCCGGCAGGGCCTGGGGCACATCATCCAGCAACGACAACTGCTCAGGCACAGCCACCTTAGCGGCCCGCTCTTCAGCCTTGAGTGCCTCCCAGCGCTGTTTAACCGCCGCCTCATCGGCCGTGGTCACGCCCGGTGTGCCATACAGATCGCCATCGGCAAACACATGGGGATGGCGGCGCAGCAACTTGCGAGTGATGCCATCGACCACCTCGGCAAACTCAAAGCGCCCTTCTTCTGCGGCCAACTGGCTGTAATACACCACCTGAAACAGCAGATCGCCCAGCTCGCCTGGCAGGTGCTCAAAATCGCTGCGCTCGATGGCATCTGCCACCTCGTAAGCCTCTTCCAAGGTGTGCGGCACGATGGTCGCGTAGCTCTGTTTGAGATCCCACGGACAGCCGGTCTGCGGGTCGCGCAGGCGTGCCATCAAGTGCAGCAAATCATCCAGTTGATACATAGCAACCTCTGTAACTGGTCAATACGGTGCGCTGCGCCAGCGCAGAGCGGGCTAACTCGCCACTCAACTGCTAGCCCGACTACGCCGTGCCTCAATGATATTGGGCAACTGACTGATCCGCCCGAGCAACCGGCCCAAGGCCTCTAGACCTGGAATCTCTACGGTCAGGGACATAGCGGCAGTGTTGTCCTCTTTATTCGAGCGGGTGGTCACGGCCAGCACGTTGAGCTTCTCATTGAGTAGCACTTGCGAGACGTCACGCAGCAATCCGGAACGGTCGTAGGCGCGAATGATAATGTCCACTGGATAGGTCTGGATCGGCACCGGCCCCCAGCTGACTTGAATAATCCGCTCGGGCTCGCGACCGCTCAATTGCAACACCGCTCCGCAATCCTGGCGGTGAATGCTGACGCCACGGCCTTGGGTGATGTACCCGACGATCGGGTCGCCCGGCAACGGCTGGCAGCAACCGGCGATCTGCGTCAGCAGGTTACCAACACCCTGAATCTGGATATCCCCGCGGCTACCCGGCTTAAGCGCACCCGGCCGCCGCGGAATCAGCTCCAGCTGTTGTTCGCCACGCTCAGGCTCCACCAACTGTTGGGCTAAATTGACCAGCTGAGCCAAGCGCAGATCGCCAGCACCAAGGCCAGCAAACATGTCTTCAGCCGTCTTGCAGTTGGCTTTCTCGGCCAGCTTATCGAAGCTCACCGCCGGCAAGCCCAAACGAGTCAATTCACGCTCTAGCTGGGTTTTGCCAGCCGCCACGTTCTGGTCGCGGTCCTGCAACTTGAACCAATGCACGATCTTTGCCCGTGCCCGCGAGGTGGTGATGTAGCCGAGGTTGGAGTTCAGCCAGTCGCGGCTTGGCGTGCCGTGCTTGCTGGTAATGATCTCCACTTGCTCGCCAGTTTGCAGGCTGTAGCTGAGCGGTACGATGCGCCCGTTGATCTTCGCGCCACGGCAGTTGTGGCCGATCTCGGTGTGCACGCGGTAGGCAAAATCCAGCGGTGTAGAGCCTTTGGGCAAATCGATGGCGTGGCCATCCGGGGTGAACACATAAACCCGATCCGGCTCGATATCCACGCGCAACTGCTCGGCCAGGCCACCGATATCACCCAACTCCTCGTGCCATTCCAGCACCTGACGCAGCCAGGAAATCTTCTCTTCGTAGTGGTCCGACTTGCCTTTGACGTCGGTGCCCTTGTAACGCCAGTGGGCGCAGACGCCCAACTCGGACTCTTCGTGCATGTCGGTGGTACGAATCTGCACCTCGAAGACTTTACCATCCGGCCCCAGCACTGCCGTGTGCAGCGAGCGATAGCCGTTCTCCTTGGGGTTGGCGATATAGTCGTCGAATTCCTTGGGGATATGCCGCCACAGGCTGTGCACAATACCCAGCGCGGTGTAGCAATCACGCACTGCCGGCACCAGCACGCGCACTGCGCGCACGTCGTAGATCTGGCTGAACTCCAGCCCTTTGCGCTGCATTTTGCGCCAGATTGAATAGATGTGTTTGGCTCGCCCGCTGATGTCCGCCTTGATGCCCGCGGCCGTCAGCTCAGTGCGCAGATGCCCCATCACCTCATTAATGTACTGTTCGCGATCCAGCCGCCGCTCATGCAGCAGGGTGGCAATTTGCTTGTATTTTTCTGGCTGCAGGTAGCGGAAGGACAAGTCCTCCAGCTCCCATTTGATATGGCCAATGCCCAGCCGATGGGCCAGCGGCGCATAGATATCCGCCACCTCGCGCGCCACCCGTAGGCGCTTTTCATCGGGTGCATTTTTGATGGCACGGATCGCGCAGGTACGCTCGGCCAGTTTGATCAGGGCCACACGCACGTCGTCGACCATGGCCACCAGCATCTTGCGCAGGTTCTCCACCTGCACTTGGGAGCCCAGCACCAGCGAATCACGCGAGCTAAAACTGGCGCTGATAGCGGCCATGCGCGAGACGCCGTCGATCAGTTTGGCCACCACCAGACCGAAACGCTGCTGCACCTCGGCCAGAGAAATCTTACCTTCGCGGACGCCGCGGTAGATCACTGCAGCGATCAAAGATTCTTGATCCAGCTTGAGGTCGGCGAGAATCTCGGCAATTTCTAGGCCGACGCGGAAACTGGAGGTACCTTCGGTCCATAAATTTTGCGCCGCATTGGCTTGCTGCTCGGCCTCGCGGGCAAACTCGCAGGCGCTCTTTAGCGCCTCGCGGTCCAGCGCCGGATCAACGCTCAGGGCGTGGTCCAGCCAGGCTTCCAGATTGATACTGCCGTCGGTGTTGATCGGCTGCTGCGCGCGTACCTGTACCATCAGTGTTTACCCTTGCTGATCGACAACCGGCTCGCACCGATTGTCTGCGGTCTTGCCTTGCGGCCCTTAGGGCCACTCAGACTCCAGAAGCTTCCTAGCCTCTCTCGAATAACGCCATGGCTTCGACATGGGCGGTTTGCGGAAACATGTCGAGAATGCCGGCCCGCTTGAGTCGGTAACCTTGCTTAAGCAACTCGGCCGCATCGCGGGCCAAAGTCGCGGGATTGCACGACACATACAACAAGCGCCCGGCGCCCAACGCCGCGATCTGCTTAACCTGCGCGAAGGCACCCTCACGCGGCGGGTCCAGCAGCACCGCGTCAAAGCCCTTGCGCGCCCATGCGCCATCCAGCGGGTTCGACAGGTCAGCCTGATAAAAGTGCAGATTATCCAAGCCGTTGCTGCGCGCATTTTGCTGCGCCCGCGCCACCATGGCCGCCACCCCTTCCACCGCCACCACTTCGCCCACCCGCTGCGCGAGCGGCAAGGCAAAGTTGCCCAGCCCACAGAACAGATCCAGCACCCGCTCACCCGCTTGCGGCGCTAACCAATCGAGGGCCTGAGCGATCATGGCTTCGTTAATGGGCCCGTTAACCTGGACAAAATCCCCCGGCCGATAGGCCAGCTGTAAGTCCCAGCGCTGCAGGCGATAACTAAGTTCGGCAGCCGACTGAAACGGCTGCGGCTCACCTTCACCGTGCAACCACAACTGAGCGTCTTGTGCCTGGCAAAACGCCTGTAAACGCGCGACATCTTCTTCACCCAAGGGCGAGGTATGGCGGACCAGCAGCGCGGTGGCGGTACCGCTGAAAACCTCTACATGGCCTAACGCTTGCGGTTTGCGCAGACTGCGCAACACCTCAGGCAAGGCATTTAGCAAGGTCTGCAAGGGCTGTACCAGCACCGGACACTCGCTGATGGCCACGATGGTTTCACTGGCCGCAGCACGAAAACCCACCGCGAGCTGCTTGCTCTTCACATCCCAACGCACGGCAATGCGCGCACGACGGCGATAGCCAAACTCCGGTCCGACCAAGGCGGGTGCCCACTCTTCGGGCACCACAGCAGCTACACGCAGCAATTGCTCCGCCAAGGTGCGCTGCTTGAGGGCTAATTGTTCGCTGTGCGGCAGATGCTGCAAGGTACAACCACCGCACTGCCCAGCATGGGCGCAGGGCGCCACACGACGCTGACTGCTACTGGTAAAAATCCGCTCGGCACGCGCCTCAACTACCTGACTGCGGGCGCCCAGCACACGCGCCTCAACCTCTTCACCGGCCAGCGCACCGGCGACAAACCACGTGCGGCCATCGACGAAGGCGATGCCGCGACCATCATTGGCCAGCCGTTCAATCTGCAAGCGTTGTTTCTTGCCGGTAGGCACGGCGACCGCCTTGCTGCCGCCTGCCGGTTGAAATCGCAGGCCCGTGTCACGCTTTGCCATGGTCAGTACAACTCATCATCAATCACACAAAAAAGATAACGGCCTAGGCCGTCACGGCAGCCGTTTCACACATCGCTAAGCGGCTGGTCATAAATGCCGGTGGACAGATAACGATCGCCACGGTCGCAAATAATCGCCACCAGCACGGCATTCTCTACCTCAGCCGATACCCGCAACATGGCCGCCACCGAGCCACCGGACGACACCCCGCAGAAAATCCCTTCCTCGCGCGCCAGTCGACGCATGACCTGCTCGGCTTCGACCTGCCCCATGTCGACGATCCGATCGACGCGCTCAGCCTGAAAAATGGTCGGCAGATAGGCGCTCGGCCAGCGGCGGATACCGGGAATCGACGCGCCTTCTTCAGGCTGCAGTCCGACGATCTGCACGGCCGGGTTCTGCTCTTTAAGGTAGCGCGACACGCCCATGATGGTGCCGGTGGTACCCATGGAGCTGACGAAATGGGTGATCCGCCCGCCGCTCTGCTGCCAAATCTCCGGCCCAGTGCTGGCGTAATGAGCCAGCGGGTTGTCGCCATTGGCGAACTGATCGAGCACCTTGCCTTTACCGTCGGCCTGCATCTGCAGGGCCAGGTCACGGGCATACTCCATGCTTTGGACCAGAATCAGCTCGGCGCCGTAGGCGGTCATGGCAGCCTTACGCTCAGCGGTGGAGTTGTCCGGCATGATCAGAATCATGCGGTAGCCCTTGATGGCCGCAACCATCGCCAGGGCGATTCCGGTATTGCCCGAGGTGGCTTCGATCAGCGTGTCGCCTGGACGAATGGCGCCACTGAGTTCGGCGCGATTGATCATCGACAACGCCGGACGATCTTTCACCGAGCCTGCCGGGTTATTACCTTCCAGCTTGACCAGCAAGGTATTGGTAGTCACGCCGGGCAAGCGCTGCAGGCGCACCAGCGGAGTCTGACCGATGCAATCGGCAATGGTGGGAAACTGCAGGGTCATGGCTGTAGACGATCCGCACGCTATCAAGGGGCGCCTATGATAACGGCAAACCGTCTGCGGCCCTATCGCCAGTAGCAACCTGACTATTGCGTCTTGTGACGAGGGCGCGCCTGTTGCGGGGCAAAACCAACCGTTACACTGGCCGGCGGAATTACTCGGCGTTCAGCGCAAACAAGGAGCAGGACTGTGTTCAAGGACCTCGGCATCAAGAGCCGTGTACTCATGCTCTCGCTGCTGCCCACCAGCCTCCTGGCGTTGGTGCTGGGCGGCTATTTCACCTGGATGCAGCTGTCCGAGTTGCAGGCGCAACTGTTGCAGCGCGGCCAGCTGAGCACCGAGCAACTGGCCGCCATCGCCGCCCCAGCCCTGGCGCAAAATGATCGCGCGCTGCTGGAAAAAATCGCCGAAGAAAGCCTAGAACACCCCGATATTCGCTCAGTTCGCCTGTTCGACAGCCGCCACCAATTGCTGGCCTACGCAGGCCCAAACTTGCTTAACCAAGCGCCGAACAACTCAGTTCGGCCATTACAAATACTCAGCAATGACAGCGCCACGCTGTTTCAACTGGCCGTGACCCGCCGCCACTTGACCCACACTGCAGAAACCGGGGCCGAGCATGAAGCGCCGGCATTGGGCTGGGTAGCACTGGAGATGTCCCACGACAGCACACTGCTAAGCGGCTACCGCAGCCTACTGATTAGCTTGCTACTGGTGTTCACCGGCTTGGCCGTTACGGCGCTAATGGCGGCGCGCATGAGTCGCGGTATTAATGAGCCGCTGCGCAAAATCAAACACGCCGTGGACCTGCTCAAGGAAGGGCATTTAGAGACCCGCCTAGAGCCCCTCGGCAGCCACGAGCTGGACCAGCTCGGCGGTGGCATTAACCGCATGGCCGAGTCACTGCAAAACGCGCAGGAAGAATTGCAACACAGCGTCGACCAGGCCACCGAAGACGTGCGCCAGAACCTCGAGACCATCGAAATCCAGAACATCGAACTGGACATGGCGCGCAAAGAAGCACTGGAAGCCAGCCGGATAAAATCTGAGTTTCTGGCCAACATGAGTCATGAAATTCGCACGCCCTTAAACGGCATCATTGGCTTTACCAACCTGCTGCAGAAGAGCGAGCTCGGCCCCCGCCAGCAAGACTATCTAGCCACCATCAGCCAGTCCGCCGACAGCCTGCTGGGGATCATCAACGAGATTCTCGATTTCTCTAAAATCGAAGCCGGCAAACTGGTGCTGGAAAGCATCCCATTCAACCTGCGCGACCTGCTGCAAGACACGCTCACACTGCTAGCCCCGGCGGCCCACGCCAAAGATCTGGAGCTGCTTAGCCTGATCTACCGCGACACGCCGTTGTCGCTGGTCGGCGACCCGATGCGTATCAAACAGGTGCTGACCAACCTGGCCAGTAACGCCATTAAGTTCACCCAAAAAGGCACCATCACTGCCCGCGCAATGCTCGAAGACGAGAGCGAAGACCGCGTGCAACTGCGCATCAGCGTGCAAGACACCGGCGTCGGCCTGTCCGAGGAAGACCTTCGCGCCCTGTTCAAAGCCTTTAGCCAGGCGGACAACTCGCTGTCGCGCCAGGCTGGCGGTACAGGCCTAGGCTTGGTGATTTCCAAGCGCTTAATCGAGCAGATGGGTGGCGAAATTGGGGTAGCCAGCACGCCCGGCGAAGGCTCTGAATTCTGGATCAGCCTTAATCTGCCCAAAGCCCACAACGATGAGCGCGACTTGCCATGCCCGCCGCTGCTCGGTCAGCCTGTGGTCATTTTAGAAAGCCACGAGCTGGCCCGTCAGGCCCTGCAACACCAACTGGAAGACTGCGGCCTCAAGGTCGAGGCTTTCAGTAATATCGACAGCCTGCTCGAAGCCGTTGCGCGCCAGCAGCACAGCAGCACGCCTATTCAACTGGCCGTACTCGGCATTACTGCTCGCGAGTTGCCGCCGGAGCGCTTGATCGCAAAACTCTGGGACCTCGACCGGCTAGCCTGCAAAAGTTTGGTGTTGTGCCCAACTACCGAGCAGACCCTGTTCCACGACAGCCTGCCGGAAACCCACAGCCGACTGCAGGCCAAACCGGCCTGTACACGCAAGCTGCAGCGCAGCCTCAGGGAACTCTGCGGGCCGCGTACACAACGCCATAACAGCCGTGCGCTACAGGTCAGCCGCGCGCCCCGCTTACTCTGTGTCGATGACAACCCAGCCAACCTGCTGCTGGTGCAAACCCTACTAGAAGACCTCGGCGCCCACGTAGATGCCGTCGACAGCGGTTACGCCGCCATAGAGGCGGTCAAACGCAATCGCTATGACCTGGTGTTTATGGATGTGCAGATGCCGGGCATGGATGGTCGCGAAACCACAGCCGCCATCCGCCAGTGGGAAAGTGAGCAGAGCAATCCACCCATGCCGATCGTGGCGTTAACCGCCCACGCCTTAGCCAACGAAAAGCGCTCACTGTTGCAAAACGGCCTGGACGATTACCTAACCAAACCCATCAGCGAGCGACAGCTGGCTCAGGTGGTCCTCAAGTGGACCGGTTTGCCGCTGCGCCACCAGTCCGAGCGGGCTGAAGAGCGCAGCCAGCCTGCGCAAGGCCTAAGCGTGCTTGATCACGCCGAAGGCCTACAACTGGCCGCTGGCAAAGCGGATCTAGCCAGCGAACTGCTCGGCATGCTGCTCGACTCATTAGCTATCGACCGCCAAATCATCCAAGACGCCCGCCGCAGTGATGCCCGTGACGCCCTGCTGGAGCGCGTCCATCGCCTGCATGGCGCAACCCGTTACTGCGGGGTGCCACAACTGCGCGCCGCCTGCCAACACTGCGAAACCCTGCTGAAACAAAACTCGCCGGCCAGTAACGCTGCTCTGGACGACTTAGATGCAGCGATCGAGCAACTGCTCGCAGAGACCGGCAAAACCAGTCAGCCCTTGTAGACACTCAGGAAGCCATTCATGCGCATCATATTGTTCAGCAGCCAACCCTATGATCGCGACAGCTTCAGCTCTGCCTTGCTGCCCGCAGGCTGCGAACTGGTGTTCCAGCATGCTCACCTAGGACTGGATACCGCCGCCCTGGCAAGCGGCTGCGAAGTGGTCTGCGCCTTTATCAACGACGATCTCTCGGCACCGGTATTGCAGCAACTGGCCGCCAGCGGCACACGCCTGATCGCCCTGCGCTCCGCCGGCTACAACCATGTTGACCTGCAGGCGGCACAACAGCTGAGGCTTAGCGTTGTAAGGGTGCCGGCCTACTCGCCCTTCGCCATCGCCGAGCACGCCGTAGCGCTGATCCTGGCGCTGAACCGACGCATCCACCGCGCATTCAACCGCACCCGCGAGGGCAACTTCTCCTTACACGGCCTAATTGGCTTCGACCTGCACGGCAAAACCGTAGGCATTATCGGTACCGGCCAGATCGGCGCCGCCTTTGCTCGCATCATGGCCGGCTTCGGCTGCCAACTAGTGGCTCATGACCCCTACCCCGACGACGACCTGCAAGCGCTGGGCGTGCGTTATTTGCCGCTTGACGCCGTGCTGCAACAAGCACAAATCATCAGCCTGCATTGCCCCCTGACGTCAGGCACTCGCCACCTGATCAATCAACAGTCTTTGGCACACATGCAACCCGGCAGCATGCTAATCAACACCAGTCGTGGCGCTCTGGTGGATACCCCAGCCCTGATTGACGCCCTTAAAGAGGGCCAGCTCGGCTACTTGGGACTGGACGTATACGAAGAAGAGGCTGCCCTATTTTTCGAAGACCAATCCGACCTGCCCTTGCAGGACGATGTTCTGGCCCGTCTGCTGACCTTCCCCAACGTCATCATCACTGCGCATCAGGCCTTCCTCACCCGTGAAGCCCTAAATGCGATTGCCGACACCACCTTGCAGAACATCGCCGCCTGGGCTGCTGGCCAACCGCAGAATCTGGTCAGCGCTTAAATCAGCGCTAAATCACAGGCAGAAAAAAACCGGGCTGGCCCGGTTTTTTGGTTCAGTCAGGCACTCAAGTGCGCGGCAGGGTAACGCCCAACTGGCCTTGATACTTGCCGCCACGATCCTTGTAAGACACTTCACACTCTTCATCAGACTCAAAGAACAGCATCTGCGCGACGCCTTCATTGGCGTAAATCTTGGCCGGCAGCGTGGTGGTATTGGAGAATTCAAGGGTCACATGCCCTTCCCACTCAGGCTCCAGCGGCGTCACGTTAACGATGATGCCGCAACGCGCGTAAGTGCTCTTGCCCAAGCAGATGGTCAGCACATTGCGTGGGATACGGAAGAATTCGACTGTACGGGCCAAAGCGAAAGAGTTCGGCGGAATGATACAAACATCGCTCTTAACGTCGACGAAGCTCTTCTCATCGAAGTTCTTCGGATCAACGGTGGCCGAGTTGATATTGGTGAACACCTTGAACTCATCGGCGCAGCGCACATCGTAACCGTAGCTGGAGACCCCATAAGAGATCAGCGCATTCGCGCCTTCGGTACGCACCTGGCGCTCGACGAAAGGCTCGATCATGCCGTGCTCTTGGGCCATGCGACGAATCCATTTATCCGGTTTGATGCTCATGGCGACTGTCCTGAATTAAAGCGGCGATAAAAGGTGAGCACATATTACCGGTGCGACGGCAGGGTTCAAAGCCTCACGTCAATGGCCGGCACCAGCCCTTCTGGGGCGGGTAATTTTGCGAACGATTAAACTCTTGCAGATAAATTAGCACTACTCTGAAAAATGACGTATGGTGTCTCCACTGTGCTGCATGTGTCACCGTGAATCGCTACCTGATGTAAGATTTCGATCCAATCATCGCCACGACTCCTTTTACTCGTTGCACTC
>RCMZ01000765.1_pt1 | contig 13498 bp, 13 predicted proteins | sample 2041141 | NCBI WGS metagenome assembly RCMZ01 (sample SAMN09708263, study PRJNA481090) | Wastewater metagenome, whole genome shotgun sequencing project. | biome: sewage; isolation source: Davis station wastewater (DW) | place: Antarctica: Davis Station | collected 2010-03-01
TAGATTAAGAGCCTTAAAGCAGTTCGGCTTTTGTATGTGTTTTTTTCGCTAGGCGAAAAAGCAAGGCTGGCTCAATTTGTGTTTATTTTCGCTAAGCGAAAAAAAGTTAGGATTTTGTAATTATGGCTATAGCTCGTTTAAGCGTGAAAGTTGGCAAGAGTGGCAAAGCATCGCCACATGCCAGCTATATTGCACGCGAAGGCGAATATGCTAAATACACTGAACGGGGCGAAAAGCTAGAACATAAAGAGCATGGCAATATGCCAAACTGGGCGCAGCATGACCCCCAAGTATTTTGGAAAGCTGCCGACCAATACGAACGGAAGAACGGCACAACTTACCGAGAATTTGAAATAGCTTTGCCCCGTGAAATGACAGCCGACCAGCGACAAGGTTTAGTTGGCGATTTTGTAAAACAAGAGATAGGGAATAAGTACCCCTATCAATTTGCAATTCACAATCCTAAGTCTCTAGATGGTGACGAACAGCCGCACGTTCATCTAATGTTTTCAGAACGTAGGCTAGACGGTATAGACCGCGACCCAGACCAACACTTTAAGCGATACAACGCAAAGCACCCAGAACGTGGCGGGGCGCAAAAAGACAATACGGGTAAAACTGCTGCCGTTAGAAAAGAAGAACTAATAGCGTTACGTAGCCGATGGGAAACCATGTGCAACGAACACTTAGAAAAGCACGGACATCAAGACCGTATCGACATGCGAAGCTATAAAGACCAAGGCTTAAAACTTGAACCAACAAACCTAAAAATTAGCGACTGGAATAACAAGGAAAAACGCGAGATTGCATTAAAAACCCGCGCTATAAATAAAGAGGTTATAGCTTCCAAAAGAGAATTAGAAAAGACCATACCTAACCTTGGCCGCGAGCTTGCAGGATTCCAAAAAAACAGGATTGAAGCGATACGCGAAAAAGGTGCTGAACTACGGAAAGACAGCCAGAAACGCATGCAAGAAATCATGCAAAAAGGCAAAGCAATACAGGAGAAAAAACCACAACAGGAAAATAAAAAACAAACTGAGAGAGCAGCCGACTTTGTAGCATTAAAAGCGGCTTTAAATGAAAAACAAAACGAGGAACAGACAATGACAGACAATAACCAACAGCAAGAAAAATATGTGACACCAGAAGAAAATCACGAAGAACACTTAGCCGAACAAGCTAAAGAGCAAAAGGCAAAAGAGCTACGCGATAAAGTAATCAAGCCTGATGATAAAGAACAAGCTAGACGACAAGCTAATATTGAATCTGGTATAGCTGCTGCACAGAGAGCTAATGAAAGTATGGGGGCTGATAAAGCTAACCCACAATCCATAGCACAAGACTTTTCAATAAACAGTATGGCCGCACAAGAATGGCGCGGTGGTATTGGTACAAAGTCAGCTGAAGATAAAAAAATAGAATCCGAAATTCTAAACAAACAAGTAGAGCTTGAAATCAGAATGAGGGAGCAAGGCCGCCCCGTTGATTCATTGCAGCAGGTTAAAGATATTGAAGCTAAAGCCAAAACTGAGCAGCAAGCCAAACAAGCGCAACCAGCTCAGCAAGATGACCAGCAGCAAGACCGTGCAAACGCTCATGAACACGCTCATGAAGAACTCGCACAACAACAAGTGCAAGACGCTAAAGCACAGCAGAGCGAGCAGCAGCCAGCGCAAACTGAATCACAAAAGCGTATGCAGAAAATGCTAGATGATTTTGAGAAGAAACAGCCTGAACGTAAACAACAAAAGCAAGCAGAAAAAGATCAAGGCATGGAACATTAAGCCTTGAAACAAAAAAGAGCCTTGCGGTTTTTCCGCTTGACTCTTTTTATGCCAATAGCTTAACCAACTATAATCTTAACTTGAGCATTAACTGGGATGGATAATAGGAGTTCTGAAATATTCCTAACGGAGCCTGTGTAAAGCGGTTTCAGGTAGCTCAAAAACATCAGAGGCAAACAAATTCTCCTGTCCTACATTACTTGCACCATCTCGAATAAACTCAAGTATTCCTGCAGCAACAAATTTTGCTAGATTAACAGGCACTGCATTCCCAATCATTTGCTCTAGGTTTGTTTTAGTACCTTCAAACCTAAAAGACTCTGGGAATGTCTGGATGTATGAGCGCTCAATGGTTGTTAGCGGCCTCACTGAGTCCAAGCTAATGCTTTCAGGGTCGCCTGGATGCTTGGCATAGCCTGCGGGCACAGGTCTGTTTACGCCTCTTACCGTTGGGCTAGGTTCGTCAATTGAAAATACGCCACGACGACTATAATTTCTAGGGTGCCTGTAGTAGAAATCAAGCCCTAAAGAATCACCAAGGTAATCACGTATCGTCATTGGGGTACTATTTAAGTTTTCTAAATAGATTTTGTTTAATTGATTGTGATTACCGTCTAGCTGGCCTATTAGAAAAAATCTTTTCCTTTTTTGAGGAACATCACAAAAAGAAGAATCCAAAATAACAGATGATAAGCCGTATCCTGCGCTTATGAACTGGTCGCTTATCTCCTTTAGGATATGGCTTTTACGAATCCTTTCCACGTTCTCCATAACAAACCATTTAGGCTTATATTCGCATACGATATTTGCAAAATGATAAGTTAAGTCCGCTCTGCCGCCATTCTCATCTCTTTTTCCAGCAGCGGAAAAGTCTTGGCAAGGAGGACCACCAATAATCATGTCTGGTTGATATTTATTAATTATATCTAGGCAGCCAGCCTCGTCTGTAAGGTCATGCAAGTAGCAAGGATGATCAAAGTTTGACTTGTAAACATCTACGGCTTTATCCCAATTATCTACAGATGAAAGTACTTCTATGCCAGCTTTTTGAAATCCAAGACTTAAACCACCACATCCGGAAAATAAATCTACACATTTCATGAGCTAAACAACTCCGGTGAATTGTATATGATCGCATCAAAACGTCTTTCAGGGCTTAGCAAGTCTTGACCACCACCTAGAATAATATTTTTAATTTGATCCTTAGTTACTATTGGCGTTTCAAGCCTGCTACATTTCATATACTTATTTGTTACATTCCCAGATGATGCGAATGCTTTATCATTTTTTGTATTATATGAAAGGCTATCTATTATTTTTTTATGATCGAATTGGTCATGTAAAGAAACTTCAAGAAGCATTTTGTACAACCATATAGCTGATCTTGTTTGGCGCGTGATTTTATTTGCTTTAGGATTTCTATCTGCTATCTCTGTTATGAAATGAGTAAAACCAGCGTCACTCCAAAAGAATACGTCTAAGCAGTTGTATGCTAGTTGTGGAGACTTTCCCTCCGTTTTCCATATAGGTTGCAGCAAAAATGGCGATTGGCTTTTTTCCAGCTCTATGGATATTTTCTTTAAAGAATCTATTATGTCAGGCATAAATGGTAATACTTGGCTTGGGTCAGACCAGTCACTGATGGTCAATTTTTCAGATAAAACAGTGCTGAGTTCACACCCTAGATCCTTGGCAATGCTGCATGCTAAGTAAACGATAGTGTCCGGTCTTACCACTATCTCGGAGCCATAATTTATTTCTTCTAGATTGCATGTCGTGTTGTCAGGTAAAGCAGTTAATTTTACTTCAATACCAGCAAGACACTCATTAGTGCTTAGTCTTTGTATTACTAAGTCAGTTCTTGGTAATGAACCGATCACATATTTATTATATGGTGTATATACAGATTCAAATGCAAAGTAAATATCATCACTTAAAGGATCAATATTAAAAGCGTCTGAAATAGAAAGTTCTTTACATGCATACTTACCATTATGCATTGATAAATAATTTGCCTTCTCTGATAAAGAGTGAATAAAACAACAAAGTGCAGCAGGAAATGAGGAGTTAAATTGGTTTTTACCCCAAGACTCTCTTGAATTAAAATTCCTATTAGAGTTTTTCAATCCAAACAAGTGAGGTTTTTTCTTAGCAATCATATTATTCCAAGTATATATTTTTTAATTTCATTGATATCTTCAGTGCTACATATATCTAACTTGTTGTGGTCAACATAAATTTCATGGTGATTTTCATCACCTTCATTTACCCCATGAGTTAAAATGTAACGATTGCTGTCAGGGTCTTCTCTTAATTTTTTTTCTTTATAATTAACCCATAAAATAAAATAGTTATTATTTTTATTAAAATAAAAGGATGGGCATATATCGTTATGGTAGCTTTTGTCAGTTATTTTCACAGGAAAATCATCTACCTTGAAGCCTAGGTCAAAGCTACTCGAAAACTCTGTTTGATAGCTCATTTTAACCCCTTTGAATCTGTCAGTATCAGCGATACAGCTAATATGGTTAGCTTTAAGTCGGCCTTTGCATGGGTTCGAGCCACTGCAAAAGCATTTTTTACCGTTTCGCCTAGCGAAAAAATCTACTCATAACCCTTTAGGCCACTGGTAATAGCTTTGTAAACCGTAAGCCATAACTGCAACAACATTACCTGCAAGTAGAGCGATAAGGACAGGCATAAAAACCGGCATATTAATCATAGTATTAACCTCAAATTTCAATTAATTGTTTAATCTGGGCGGCTCATGTCAGAAAATTTATCAAAACAACTCATACACATTGCTAGCTCTTCTCTTACGCTAGTATCTAAGTCAGTTATACCATCTATAAGCACAGCGTCTGCCTCCTTACAGACCTCACAAACAGTTTCACCAGCTGCAAATTTTTGTAACAGTTTTTCATCGGTTAAATGATAGTTAAAAATCAAATGCCAATGCTCAGTGTCATCAAAAAAATGTGGTTCATACGCTATATTTAATTTGGGATACCTGTTTGGATTTTTCAGCACTCGTAAAAAAGCTAAAGAGCCTTCTTCAACAATAAAGTCATGTGTGTGCTTGGGTATCCAGCATTCAATATTTACAGAATCTTGCCCCCATATAGAGCGCGTTAGTCGTTGTGTACTGATGCTCCAGCCTCGATAAAGTCTTTCACTCATGCTCATTCGCCTCTAAGCTCTAGGTGTACCCCTGCCCAGCCAAAAACCCTAACCATTAAACCAATGCTTTTAGGCTCGTCTAGATATTCTGACTGCCCACAGGCGCATAAAATTTTAACTATATGTTCATTCACACACTGCGTAACAGCATCACGGCTACCGCACTTCTTACAGAGTACAATGCCTCCATGATTAGAGCCTTCGGGCGGTAAAGAAAATTCACTTTCAATCACACTAACAGTGAAATTTTTCAGCTCGATTAATTTTTCCATTCCCTTAACTTCCTTTACGTTTGTGTTTGTGTTTGTGTTTTTTGCTTGCTGCGCTCTATTGTACTCATTTACTCATTTGATGCAAGCTGTATTATACTCATTTACTCAAATAATTATTCTTATAAAGATAAGCTTCTCTAGTGGTACTTACTTTCGCTAGGTGGAAATAACTACCACTAGAGAAGCTTTGCAAACACTACAGAAGCACCACCAAGAAACTATAAAAAGAAACCCTAGTACTAAACCGTTTAGCACCTAAAGAGCTAAGACACGCAAGCACAGAAGCTAAATTGAAAAGGTTTTTAAAAGCGTTGCACCCTCAAGTACGGAAAACAAGTTTCCGCACTTTCACGCGCTGTAGGATGGCCTGATGTAACGGATATGAAAATAACGGAATGTAGAGCTGGACACGGTACGACAAGCACTCACCTACTCAACTAACAGCAGATAGGAATATCTTTTTAGAAACCTAACGGCAACAGCCCGTAGGCTACGCCATTAGTAATACGGACGGACTTGTCTCAACAGATATTTTAGCCTTGATGCAACCAGATATAAATACGTTTATCTAGGCTACAAGCCAAACCGGAAAAGCTCGCAGGCTACGCCATTAGTAATACGGACGGACTTGTCTCATTTAAAAATGGCGCTACTTTTGGTCTGTAATACAGATGGGTTTTTCTCAATAGCTGGAACTTGTGGTTTACCTGCTCGATACCAACTTGCACGACTCATTCCCAGCGTCTCCCACGGCCTCTGACGACTCAATGACTGGCTTTCGTAGACTTCCCTATCCATTGCCCCTGCTGCACGTCTAACAGCCTGCTTACGGTCTCTGTCGCGTTCTAGTGCCATCGGTTTACTGATAATCGTGCGTAGCTCTCTTTGCTCGTTATCTGTGATTTCAAAAAGGTTTATTAGGGTGTCGTTACGGGGCGTGTAGAGCGCTGGGTACTCTTTACCGCCAAAGCTAATTTTTTGCCCAGCCTCAAACTGTTTAGCCTTGCTGTAGAGTGTCATTAGCTCCTTGCAGTTGTGACCCCAACCACCATCAATGGCGCGGGCTAACGTGGCGGCTTCTTGGTACATCAAGCGGCTGTTGGTTGCGCCCGATAGCAGCAAAAAGTTTAGCTGCCAGTGCAAGTGCCGCATTCTATCGCCCTCGGCCACACCACCGCGCAACGTCATCAAGGTTCTTAAATCTTCCAAACGATGCCAAGCTAATTGTCTACCGCTAAAGCCTCGTAAATTATCAGTCTTACCGCCACCTATCAGCTTTAACTGTTTGCGCTTCTCACGCTGGTCTCGTTGTTGCTTTTGTTTTTCAATGTCCCAACGGGCAACAGGTAAAAGCACTTCGGCTAAATACTCAAAACTGTAGCGCACTGGCTGGCCGTCTGCGCCATTTTCAACGTGTACCACACGGCATACTTCACCGCTTTTGCTGTTTACAGTCTCAATCAGGCGTAGTACTCGGCTTGCATCTTTAGCCCCTACGTCTGCCCCCGCTTCCTTTAAACGGTCTACTAAGTAACGTTGGCAAGCGTTCCAGCGTGGTAATGCATGACGGGGTACAGCCCCTTCCAACAACCATTTAGCCTGTATGCCTCTACCGCTAAAAATCAGAAGCGATGGCGTGGGGATGCCTTCCTGCTGGCAGAAGTACAAAACAGAATCGGCTAATTGTTCGGGGCTGCGATCTGCTGCCCAATCCGTGCGGTAGGTATCTAGATCGGCAAAGAGCAAACCAATACGGGCAAGGTTAACGACTCTGCGATTAGGTTGGTAAAACTCGGCTTGGCTTAACCATGTATCACGGTTCGGGTCAATCAAACTCAACACCTTTGGCATGTCGCTTAGTCGGTGTGCCGATTGTCGTTTATTACCGTTTACATCAACAAGAATTGAGAAGAAACCAGCGCGGTTTGGGTCGTGATACGCCCTTGCTTCCTCTGCTCTATCAAATAATACTAACTGTGTTACAGCCATTTTTTAGCCTCTAGTTCACACACGTTTAACGCTTGCGAACTTGTCAAAGCAAAATCTTGGCCGTAGAATAAGAGTTGTTCAGGTCGCTATGTCTACTAGCCTAGTCTGCGATTGCTGTATGAGCCCGTGCAAAGGTTCATACAGTGTGATTTTGAAAAGCCCCGTCTAAACAGCGGGGCTTTTTCTTTTCTAAGCCCCAAGCTTATCAGTATCTTAACCTTTTCGTGTAACATTTTTTACTGAGTATTTACTCATTTGAGCCATAACTCATTTACTCATTTTGTTACTCGTTCGATGTACTCAGTTAAAACAAGCGCCATGCTCTTACCTTTGCTGGCCGCATACATTTTCAGCTTTGAGTGCAACTCTTCATCTATCTCAAAATTAACCCGTTTCAGTTTAGGTTTATCAGCCAAACTAGCCAGCGTTGCGGCTTTGTCTTTGGTGCTGCTTGGTCGGCCAGCTTTCAATATTCCCACTTTACTCATTTCTATACCCCTACTCATTTACTCAAATATTCATTTGCTCAAACGAGCTTTGCTTTAATCTCTGCTGCTAAGGCTCGCATTTCATTAGCCGCGCTACCTTTTGGCTCTACGTCCATAACGGTTGTTCCGCTTGCAGCTGTGGTTGGGTAAAGAACCCGTTGCATTATGCGTGTATCTAAAACAGGTAAACCATAGCCTGCTAGGACTTCTGCAACGTCCGCACCAATCTTTGTACCTGCAATTGCTCTTGATACAACAAAGGCCGCTTTTAGCTTCCCGTCTGTTATCTCGATGCGCTGTTTTACCAAGTCCACTAAATCTGATGTTGCCCACACATCGTATGGGCTTGGCTGCACAGGTATCAGGATAAAATCAGCTGCTTTAATCGCAGAAACTGCAAGGTCTGCCGCCTGTGGCGCACCATCAATTACAACAAAATCTTTACGGGCAATATGTTTTATATCGCGCTCAATCGTTGGGCGATCAATACCAACAACGGCTAATGGCTGGTCTTCTCTGACTGCTGCCCAATCTCTAGTGCTGCCCTGTGGGTCTGAATCCACTAGCAAAACGTCTGCACCGTCCAACTGTAAAGCCCGTGCTAAGTGGGTTGCTATTGTTGTTTTGCCCGAACCGCCCTTTTGATTTAACACTGCAATAACGTACATATTTAAACCCCTGTGTGTGATGCAGCCTTAGTGCCTGCGCCTCATTATACTCATTTACTCATTTGATGCAAGAACTATTATACTCATTTGAGTGTTTAATTTAGCCAGCAAATGCACGGTACAAGGTAGACCGATGCACACCCAGCAAACCCGCCACTTCCCTAACGCTACGGCCTTGCAGCTCCACTAATTCTCGCGCATGGGCAATCTGTGCAGGTGTAAGCACTGGACGCGCCCCAAACTTAACCCCGCGCTGTTTAGCCGCTTCACGCCCACTTCTGGTGCGCTCAATGATTAGCGACCTCTCAAACTCTGCAATGCCAGCAAACACCGTTAGCACCATGCGCCCCGCTGGGCTTGTGGTGTCAGTCCACGGTTCAGACAAGCTGCGCAAGCCAGCCCCTGCTGCCTGTATGCGCTCTGCAATGTCCAGTAAGTCGCGTGTGCTTCGTGCCAAGCGGTCAAGCCTTGTTACCGTCACAACGTCACCAGACCGCAAATAATCCAGCATGCGGTTTAACTCTGGCCGCTGGGCATGCGAACCCGTCACCTTTTCAGAAAAAATACGAGTGCAGCCAACCGCTATTAATTCGTCTCTTTGATTAACAAGCTCTTGGGCTTCTGTGCTGACTCTGGCATATCCAATGTTTTTCATAAGCACTCTTTGCTCTGTTGCAAATATAAAGATACTCATCTTAAAGCTGCGACACATAAAAGCGACACATTGGGGCTAGCAAGAATACTGCTTAAACTCTTGTCGCATAATTTAGAACTTACGCGACACGCAAGACAGTTTCAGCGTGGAATATCAGCCCGTACTGGTCGGAAATCCGACCACATTAAGCCCACCGCAAGGGGGCGATTATGCGTATAAGCTTACGTTTATCTAGTGCCTTTTTAGCCTAGCTAAAATGAAACAAGACAGTTTCAGCGCAACAAATTCAAAAGGAGGGGGGCTGATAATCGTAGGGCATTCAGGCTGTAAGCCAGTGTTTACGCGAGGTTGTTAATTTTAGCCTAGCTAAAAAAGGCATTTAGAGCGCTTAAATTGTATTGTACAATACAAATAAGAATTGTTTTTTTTGTGTTGTTTTCATTATCATTGAAACAAGCCGCGCGGTTTTAAAGCTGCACGGCCTGTGGGTGACTTGTTACTTTGTCTGGCAAGTCACCTACCTTTTGTAGCCTGTAAGTGGGTTATACCCTTGGGCTGTACACTTCAAACCAGCCGCAATACCTGACTGACACTCTTTAGCTTTAGCCTTTGCCTGCTGTTCAGCTCGTTGCTGTGCTTGCTGTGCTTCCCGTTGTTTGCGCTCTTCTGCCTGCTGCGCCTGCTGTGCCTCACGTTGCTTCTGTTGTTCGGCTTGCTGTGCTGCACGTTGCTTTTGCTGTGCTGCCTGTTGTGCCGCACGCTCTGCATTGCGTTGCTTTTGCTGTGCTTCCCGCTCAGCTTTTTGTACTTCCATTTCAGCCGCTCGAATAGCCTGCTGTGCTTCACTTTGGGCTTCTGCCTGCTGTATGGCCTCCTTTACTTCCATTTCAGCTAACAATTTTTCTGCTGCTGAAACGGTCGGAGCTGCCTCTACTTGTCGTCCAAAAAATGACGGGGTATAACCATCATCAATGTTTTCACTTGGTGCTGGCCGTTGAGTCGCACCGCTTGTGCGCTGCTGTTGCGCTGGTTCTTCTGTTGCTTCAAATTGAAAACGTGTAGCCTTTTTATTGGCTTCCGCTTCTTTCAGTGCTGCAACTTCGGCCTGTAGTTCTTCACGCGCTTTTTCAGGATAAAGAGTTGCATGTACCTGTTTTTGATAGTTCGCTAATAAAATTAGTTTTTGGCTAGCAGAACGCATCACATCGGAGGCATGAACAATTGCATGATGCACTTGCACATACTCAAACCGTGGTGGTGCAGTAGCCTTGAGCGCCTTTAGGTACTCGTTACCCTCTTCTGTTGCCGGAACATAACGATGGTCAATATCCTTAAAGGGTGACTCAGCAATCAACTTTTGAGCCGCGTTATAGTCCGCTAATTGCTGGTTAGCTACGTCTAAAATCTCTTGCCTGGTCAATGGCTTTACTTCATTGATTGCGGCTTGATATTTAGCCAATTCTCTATCAATAAGCGTTTTTAAGTCTGCCTTTTCTTCAGGCAGTGCAGCTGCTGAAGCTGCTACAGATTTTATTACTTGATTAGCGTTATCTAAATAACGGTTTGTTACCCCGTTGATCGTATCCAGTAGCGCGTTAGCTTCGCTATTTTTCATCACTGGATAAAGTGCAGCAAGTACCAATGCACCGATTAAAACCAATAGGGCAATGATGCCGCCTATTGAGCTATTACGAGGCAAATAAAGCTTACTTTTACCCTCGTTTAAAATAGGTAAGTAGCTCATTTTGCACCTCCAAAATCAATCACATCACGTCTAGCAATACGTCCTCGATTAAGCACCACAAGCGCTGTGGCTGGTTGTGCTAGCAGCATGTCAATCTCATTTGCATCAACCAAGCTAACAAGCTCAAATTGCAATGTAGGCTTAGAGTAAGAACCCATTGCACCCACTTCTTCATCGGTGCTTGGGCTTACTAATTCATCAAGTGAGCTACGCGCTTTAGCAATATAGTTTCTATGCCACAGATTGACGTTGTATGAAAGGCGCGGTGACGCTGCACGCGACTCACGAAACAAACCAATACTTTGTGTAACTTTATCTGCACCTGAATCACGCAAACCAAAATCAGCACGGCTATCAGGCAAACCTTGAAAGTTCAGCGTAGTAGTACGCCATACTTTATTAAATCGCTCTTCAACATACTTGTTTGAATCGGCTGTACGGGGCGGAAATACAACCATGCTGGCAAGGTTGCCCAGCAACTGCAAAGCACCATCTTTATCCAAACGCTTATAAAGGCCATCCACGTTTTGCGTGGCAAACATGAGATACAAACCAAGTGAACGTGCTACTGGTGTTGTCTCTACATCAGCTTTTGTTAACAAGTTTTGAACTTCATCAGCCGATAATAAAACAGCTTTTTGCCCGTCTTGTTTTTTCCAATTATCGCCACGCTTTTTAACAGCATCATATAGGCGACGCATGCACAGCGCAGAAATAGCAACACCACCAATACCAAATTCGGATTCTGGTAAAAGCAGGCCAATTTTTGCACCTGTTAAACAGTCTTCAATTGTCACTGACGTTTGTGATTTTTCAGTTTCTACCCACTCGCCCAATGACTCATGCAGCAAGATATTACCTAGCCATGTTCTAACCATGTTTACGATGCTACCAGCGGTTTTTTCTGGCATATCAGGGTATTCAACTAGCCAATAATGCATAGCCGCCTCAATGCGCTTACCGCCAGCACTGCTGCTTACTAATTCCATAATTATAGCTTTGCGTTCATCATGCCCAATTAAGCAAAAACGCTGAATTTCTGGAAGGTTATAGGCCGTTGTTTCCAGTTCATGAATAACGATGGCCGACATACGAAGCATGAGACGTGCCGAGTCTGCCCAAATCGGGTCACCCGTTGAATCACCATCAAAAATATCTGTTAGAACGTCTGCAACTGCGTCAGGCTTCATACCCTCGATAGGGTTAAAACTTCCGTGGTTAGGACTAATCAAAAAATAGTTTGGGTTTTCTGTAAATTCCAAAGGTAAAGCGCCTTTACCGTCAAGAACTAAACAACCACCATAATCATTGTCTAACCATTGCGTAGTAATGGGGCGAACTACGTTATAAGTTTTACCAGTACCTGATGCACCTAGCACCCCTATATGGGTCGAAAGGTCATTAACAGTAAGGCCAACGTCTAAACCACTTTCTGTTGGTGCTAGCGGGTCTCTGCGTTGCGCTAAGAGGCCAGTAGATTTACCCAGCTTAATAAATGGACTTGTATCAGCTTTAGCATTTTTTACCTGTTCAGTACGCGCCACTTCTTGCATTTTAAAATGCATTTTACCGACTTTATCAATCAGTAATTCAGTACCTGATTCTTTTACCGCTTGGTCAATCATCACTCCACGAATAATCAAAGGTGATTGTATTTTTGATATGTGTGTATAAGCCATAAAATATAAGAGGCCGATGTACATCCAAGCGGATGTAGCAGTACCAACATTAGCAACATCATTTAACATTGGTAAGCTAACAACGCCAGAACCTGAAAGGATAATAAACGGCACGATAAGCCATACAAGAATTTTATATAGTACTCCGTCCTCTTCTTTCTGCTGTTCTGAAAAAACTCCTTTAATAAATGCAAGCATTGCAAGATAACCCAGCACTGCAATTGTCGGACTGGTCATAATCAATACAGGCGCTGAAATAGTTAAGCCTAAGCAAAACAAAACACCTTTTATTGAACGCCACTGTTCACGAACATAACTAAATTCAAGGTCTGTTGCTAGCACTTGACCAGTTACAGAATTACCGTTTGAGTCTGTTACTAAAAGCCGTGGACGGTCTTTTAAGTCTGCTGGCGTATCTTCATCATGTTCACGTATTACACTGCTTTTTATTACAGTCGTAATTGCGTCAATTTCATCCTGTCTAACAGGCGTAACTGGCAGTACTAAAGGCGCAACAATTGAGCTAAACAATGTGGCCGATAAGATAAGTAAACCAGACACCCATAAGACAATGCCGTATAGAACAGGAGCGGCATATTCATTGCCAAACATTCCTGAAAAATTCACCAGCATAATTGCCGTTACTAATGCAAAAATCATTAGCACAGGTGTGACAATAAACTTAACTTTAGACCACATACGCTGAGCAATAAAAACGCCAATTTGTGAAAGCGTTAAACGCTGTACTGTACGTTCAAAAGGCTCATTTGATAGCCCGTCATTTTCTGTCTCTGTTCCTGCTACCCAATAGACGTTAGGGTCTACAAGATTTGTATATTTTTTAGAAAGAATATTCCGCATCCGCTTTTGTTCACGCGAAATAATACGGGACTCAATCCAGCCTTTAGGGTTGTCTAAAAACTTAGTTTTATTACTCATTATAATTAACTCGCTTTGTCCGAGAAATAATAAGATTACTTTTTATTAGCAATCATTAATTGTTCACCCTTGGCTTTCCATTCTTGGCGCTTCGGGT
>RCMZ01000766.1_pt1 | contig 13494 bp, 11 predicted proteins | sample 2041141 | NCBI WGS metagenome assembly RCMZ01 (sample SAMN09708263, study PRJNA481090) | Wastewater metagenome, whole genome shotgun sequencing project. | biome: sewage; isolation source: Davis station wastewater (DW) | place: Antarctica: Davis Station | collected 2010-03-01
CTTGGTGGTACGGGACCGCGACGCCCTCATGCGCATAGCTGAAACAGACAACTGACTCCCTACACCCACCCATGAGCAACTTTGACCATTTCGTCGGCACCCGTCCTGTTTCAGAGCAGCACGCGTTTGATATCGAAAAACTGACCGCCTGGCTTGCGCAAAACATGGCAGGTTTTGCGGGCCCGCTGACTGTAGAAATGTTCAAGGGTGGGCAATCCAACCCGACATACAAGCTCATCACCCCCGGCGCCAGCTATGTCATGCGCGCCAAGCCCGGTCCGGTGGCCAAGTTGCTGCCTTCGGCCCATGCCATCGAGCGCGAATTTGCCGTGATGAGTGGCCTCTATGGCACCGATGTGCCCGTGCCCAAGATGCACGTGCTCTGCGAAGACGAATCCGTCATGGGTCGCGCGTTTTATGTCATGGAATGCATGCAAGGCCGGGTGCTGTGGGACCAGTCGCTGCCGGGCATGACGCCCGCCGAACGCAGCGCGATCTATAACGAAATGAACCGCGTGATCGCTGCGCTGCACACCGTGAAGTTTGCGGACCGGGGCCTGGCCGGTTACGGCAAACCCGGCAATTACTTTGATCGCCAGATCGGCCGCTGGAGCAAACAATATGTGGCCTCCATCACACAGCCTATCGAAGAAATGGACCGCCTGATGGAATGGCTGCCCGCCAACATGCCGGCCAGCGCACGCGACGAAGGCCATGTGTCCATCGTTCATGGCGACTACCGGCTCGACAACCTGATGTTCCACGCGACCGAGCCCCGCGTGATCGCCGTGCTCGACTGGGAACTGTCCACGCTGGGCCATCCACTGGCCGACTTCAGCTACCACTGCATGAGTTGGCACATCCCTGCCTCAATGGGCCGTGGCATTGCGGGACAAGACATTGCCGCACTTGGTATCCCGGACGAGGAAAGCTATATCCGGCAGTATTGCGAGCGCACGGGAATCACAACCCCTGAGGCGCTGCGTGCCGACTGGAGCTTTTACCTGGCCTACAACATGTTCCGCATCGCAGCCATTCTGCAAGGCATTGCCAAGCGGGTGGAGGCGGGGACAGCCTCCAGCGCGCAAGCCAAGGCCTCGGGAGATACCGCTCGACCCATGGCCCAGCTCGCCTGGTCTTTCGCAAAGCGCGGTTGACCTGTTGGATGCATTCACCCACGCCCTGATTTTTTGACGGAGACCCCCCATGGACTTTGATTACTCGCCCAAAACCAAACAACTTCAGGCAAAACTCCTGCAGTTCATGGACGACCACATCTACCCCGCCGAGGCCGTCTACACGGCAGAACTGGCGGCCAACACGGCAGCAGGCAAACGATGGAGCGCATTGCAAACGGTTGAAGAGCTCAAGACCAAAGCGCGGGCTGCGGGTTTATGGAACCTGTTTTTGCCAGTCGACAGCGCCGCGGCATCAGGCTATGACGGCGCCGGACTCACCAACCAGGAATATGCCCCCCTGGCCGAAATCATGGGCCGCGTGCCGTGGGCCAGTGAAGCCTTTAACTGCTCCGCGCCCGACACCGGCAACATGGAAACCATTGCTCGCTACGGTGACGACGCCAACAAAGCGCGATGGCTCAAACCCCTGCTTGAAGGAAAAATCCGCTCGGCCTTTGCGATGACAGAGCCCGATGTGGCATCCAGCGACGCCACCAACGTCGCCACGCGCATCGAGCGCGACGGCGATGAATATGTGATCAATGGGCGCAAATGGTGGATCTCTGGCGCGGCGGATCCGCGTTGCGCGGTGTTCATCACCATGGGAAAGACCGATCCTGACGCCCCCCGCCACTCCCAGCAGAGCATGGTGCTGGTGCCTGCGGACGCCAAGGGCATCAACATCATCCGCCCCCTGAATGTTCTGGGCTATGACGATGCGCCCCACGGACACGTGGAAATGACGTTTGAAAACGTGCGCGTACCGGTCTCCAACATTTTGCTGGGCGAAGGCCGCGGCTTTGAAATCGCACAAGGGCGCCTTGGTCCCGGACGCATTCACCACTGCATGCGCCTCATCGGGCTGGCAGAGCGCGCGCTGGAGTTGATGTGCAAACGTGCGTCGTCGCGCACGGCCTTCGGTAAGACCGTGGCCCAACAGACAGTGACGCAGGAGCGGATTGCGGAAGCACGCTGCAAGATCGACATGGCCCGCTTGCTCACGCTCAAGGCCGCCTGGCTGATGGATGTGGCAGGCAACAAGGTGGCCAAGACTGAAATCGCGATGATCAAGGTGGTGGCCCCCAGCATGGCCTGCCAGGTCATCGACTGGGCCATGCAAGCGCATGGCGGTGGCGGCATGTGTGATGATTTTCCGCTGGCCTATGCCTATGCTGGTGCACGCACGCTGCGTTTTGCGGACGGCCCGGACGAAGTACACCGCAACGCCATTGCCAAGTGGGAGCTCGGCAAATACGGGGTCTATGGAAGGGACGCTGGCGTGCCCATTACACGCGGCGGTTGAGTGCACCACACCCATCCTGTCCATGTCACAACGGGCGGCCTGCAGGCCGCCTTTTTTACGCCCGCATTGACACCCATAACCGCACCAAAGGCAGCGCTCGTTTCCACACAGTGACACTGTCAACGCCAGTGTCGGGCAGACCCGGCATTCTCTGATAAAACCTTGCCTCTATAAGCACCCACCGCCAACTCGGCATTCAGGTGTAGACGTAGATATAGCTGCAGATGCACATTCAGATGAGCGGGCGGCTTTTTCACCACGCGTTGCTCCAAGGCTTGTTCATGCCCCTCATCACCGACTCTGACCCGAATCTTGGGCTGCCACGCCGCCGATTGATGCAGAGCGTGGCGCAAGCAGTGGCTGCACTGGTACTGGTGAGTCCGTCGGCGCAGGCGACGGAAGTCGCATCCACCCCATCGACCGACACTTGGCCGCCCCCTGAAGCCTCGGCAGCAGCGCAACGCCTGGTGCGCTGGGTGGCGGCGACGGCGGACCACCAAAGCATGCCGTTTGCAGTCATCGACAAACCGGGAGCACGCATTCATGTGTTCTCTGCGCACGGCCAGTGGCTGGGCAGCTCCCCCGTTCTGCTGGGGGCGGCCCGGGGCGATCGCTCTGCACCAGACATTGGCTCGCGGCCGCTGTCCCAAATTCAACCCCACGAGCGCACAACCCCGGCGGGCCGCTTTGTGACGGAGCCGGGTCGCAACTTGAAGGGTGACGACATTGTGTGGATCGACTACGACGCGGCTGTTTCGCTGCACCGGGTGCGCAGCGTAACCGCGTCAGAACGGAGAACTCAGCGCCTGGCAAGCCCTACCCTGCCAGACAAGCGCATCAGCTACGGCTGCGTCAATGCGCCCGAGCACTTTTACAACCAACTCATTGCGCCGCTCTTTGGCCGCGCGCAAGGCGTGGTGTACATCTTGCCAGACACAGAGCCATTTGCTACATTTTTTAGAGCAGCTAGCGCTTATGAATAAAGCGCAAGCGGCTCTTTTCGTCAAAAACTCTCTGCACCTGCGCGGGGGAATGCCTCTGGGTCCCCACGCTTTTGAATGGGGCCCGTGCGCAGCAGCCAAACGCGCCTGCACTACCCCAAATGGACGTTGGCGCCCGCCACATGAAAGTGCATGACCGGTGCACTGGGTTCTGAAAACGACACGCCTAACGCAACCTGGCCGGTGCCGTGAAGGATGCACGCATCCCGGCGCAACCGCACGGGTGAGTCACTTCCCTCAAACCGCACCCAGGTGCCAAAGCTGCTCATATCGGTCAGCACAAAACCGCTGTTGCGCCAATCGATACGCGCATGAAGGCGCGACACCCTCGGGTCATTGATGCACAACTGGGCATTCGTGGCGCGCCCAATATGCACTGGTGCGTCCGACGATGTGAAAGACATGTCCAGCCCGTGCCACGAGAACTGGATCTGGCCGAGGATCGAGTCCGCCGGAGCAAAGCTGCTGACCAGCGCGGCTTGCATTGTGAGTGAGTCGGGCTCTTCGTTTTCGCGCCATTCCACCTGGTAGAGCATCAGAGACTCGGTCTTGCCACGGATCTCCATCATCCCCAGTTTGCGGTACCAGACGTCTGGTGCGGCGCCTGCCAGCAGCACGGCCGTTTCGGTAGCCCAAATTTCGGCCGGGCCTGCACGCTCACACAGTCGAGACGCCACGTTGACGGCATCCCCATAACAATCCCCGCCGACATCGACCACTTCGCCACTGGCCACGCCAACGCGGATATCCATGCGCAGGGGCAATGGCCAACGATTCAATCGATCCTGGTGGTGCCGCAGCATGGAGGAGATCGCTGAAACAGCCCCAGAGGCATCTCCAAAGATGGCCAGAACGCCATCCCCGAGCTTCTTGACCACCCTGCCACCATGCGATTCGATGGTGTCGCCAATCCACTGTGTGACCTGCGTCACAGCGTCCGTGGCGCGCTCGTTACCCAGCGTTTCATACAACGAGGTACTGCCAGAGATGTCCGCAAACACCACCGTGGACAACACGCTCATGAACACGCACCTGTTAGTAACATCATGTGATTCAGTTTAGTGCAAGCCACGCGAAGACGCACTCAACAAAGCGTCAACAATCTTGCGCAGAATCCACCACCGGCGAGCTGCCGTGGAGCCGCTCAGGCCCCACCTCGCCGATGGCGTGGTCCCATGCGCGGCCAATTTCTCAGCAAAATCGCGTCAAACCGGGCGACCCGCACACATGCGCAATAAATCACAACCGTCAAAGTGCGCGTGTTGTCTTTATGCGAAAGCAGGAGCACCACCCTTGCGCCCAGCCTCGCTCCAGCGTACTTTAGACGGCCCCGCCACTCACGACACTTTGCACACTGCCCATGCGCTGGAACAAGCCCGATATTCGCGACGACCTGCACGACCTGCTCGGGCGTGACAAGCCGTCATCGACGGCGTGGGTGCGCGACCAGGGGCTCGAAGCCGTACGGCAGGCCATGTTGCAAACCCTGATGGGCCTGACAGGATGTGAAGTGGCTCGCATGAGCATGCGACTGCGTTATGCAAGTGACATTGAATCGCTCTGGTATTTGCGCACCGACCTCTTCAATACCTTAATGCCCTATCGCGGGCCAGCCGTCACACAAACACTGCTGGATCAGGTCACGCCGCTATTCCACGGGCTTTTTCCCATGTCGCTGCGTGCGCAGCTTACCCCTCATTCGCAGTCCAGCGACCACTGAAAGTCTCGTCGCGCACAGTGAGCGTGGCAACGCATTCAGTGCTGGTGCCCCCAGTAGATCAGCGCGTCGCGCTCCTCCACGGACAGCGATACGGTTCCGCCCACCGGCAAAAGCACCTTGGTCGCAACATGCCCATACGGCAGGTTTGTGAGCACTGGTGCCTTGATCTGCGTGCGCAGCCAGTCAACTACCGACTGCAGCTTGTAGCCCTTGTCGTGGGGCGATAGCTTGTAATTGGTGAACTGCCCCAGTACCACAGCCTTTTGCTTGGCCAGAACGCCTGCATGCAGCAATTGGGTCAACATGCGCTCGACGCGATACGGGTGCTCATGCAAGTCCTCCACAAACAACACGCCACCCGACACATCCGGAAAATAAGGTGTTCCGACCAGCGATGACAACACCGCAAGGTTGCCCCCCCACAGCGTGGCACTCTTGACGTACAGGGCGGGCACGGCCGGCTTGCCGGTTACGGCATGGGGGTTTTCGCGGTTCATGCGCCAGCCCGTGCCCTCGCCGTGGCCCGTGAGCAAGTCATCAAAACACGCTTCCATGATGTCGTCGGGTTCACCGTCTACGCCAAAGTCAGCCCCCAGCGATGGGCCAGCCCAGGTGGTTGCACCTGTTTTGGCCAACATGGCCAACTGAAACGCGGTGAAATCGCTCACGCCCACAAAGTGCGTGCCCTTGGCAATGGCTTTGGCCACCGTTTTGTAGCGAATGCCCGGCAAGATGCGCGACAGGCCATAACCGCCCCGTGAGATCAATGCGACATCTGCACCGCTGGCCGCAGCGCGATGGATGGCCGCCAGGCGCGTGGCATCGTCCCCGGCAAAACGGGTATGCACCGCCAGCGCGTCGACATCAACCTCCACTTCATGCCCGAGCGCCTTCAGGCGCGCAATGCCCCGTTTGAAGGCCGCCTTGTCGCGCACGGCGCCGGAGGGCGAATAAATGTAGATGTGCTTGGAACCGTGGTCGTGGTCACATTGGGAATGGTCGTGATGGTCGTGCAAAGCGCTCAAGCCCTTGACAGGCCTGCTCCGTAAACAAGGTCTAACCGGCACTCGGTGCGATCAGCACCCGGCCAGTATTCAATGGCCGAAGTATTCCACAGCCTGCGCGGCAATGGCTTGCCCATGCTCGGGCACGAAATGCCCGACACGGGGCAAAACGCGGGGCTCGGGGCAACCATGCATGTCACGGTGCAGCGTTTGCATGGTGGACAACCCCAGCACCGGGTCTTGGCCTCCCACCACCATCAAGCTACGGCCTTGCCACCGGCTCTGCCAGAACTGTCGGGCTTGCCGCGAAAGAGCGGCACCGGGGTCATCCCAGGCCGCAGGCACGCGTTCGGGAAACGCCCGCAACGCCGCACGATAGCCCCGATCCGGAAACGGCGCATCGTAGGCGGCACACTCCGCGGGCGACATGTGGGGGTTGCCCCGCGCAAAAAGGCGCCCAACGCCATACAGGGGCTTGTCGCGGCACATGGCCCGCCACTGTAAAAAACCCGGCGGCAAAGCGCTGTCGCCAGTGGCCAGCAAGGTATTCATTGCCAGCAGACCTTCAAACCGGTCCGGCGCCGCCATGGGCAGCGTCAGCCCCAGAATGCCCCCCCAGTCCTGCACGACCAGCACCGTGCGGCGCAGGTCCAGGCGTTCGATCAGCTCCAGCAGTACCTGGCGGTGCCATTCAAAAGTGTGCGCGCTGTCTTTTTTGGGTTTATCGCTCTTTCCAAAGCCAATCAGGTCCGGCGCCACCACCCGGTCTCCCGCCGCCAAGAATGCAGGCACCATGTGCCGGTAAAGATAACTCCAAGCCGGGTTGCCGTGCAGGCACAGCCAGGTGCGCGGGGCGCTTTGCGGATCTTTGGGCCCCTCGTCGAGGTAGTGCAATCGCAGCCCGGCCAAGCTGGGCAGATCGCTGACGTAGTGCGGTGCCCAGGGGTAGCCTGGCAGGTCGGCAAAAGCGGCATCGGGGGTCCGCAACGCGTCGTCGCGCAAGGGGTGGCGGGCACGGGCCTCTTCCTTTTGCAGCCTGCGGCGCTGCCGGAAAAAATCGCTCAGCGGCTGACCGCATTCATCAGCCAACACCCCGCCCTGCACTTGTGTTTGGTGGTTGATCTGTGTGATGGAAAAAAGGTCCAGCACCGACCCGGCAGACCCGGTTTTCGGTTCTGCGGCGCCGTACACCACCCGCGCAAGCCGGGCGTGCAGCATGGCGCCGCTGCACATGGCACAAGGCTCCAACGTCACGTAAAGCGTACACCCATCAAGCCGATAGTTGCCCAGCCGCGCCGCCGCCGCCCGCAGCGCCACGATCTCGGCATGTGCGGTGGGGTCATGGTCTTGCAGCGGGGCATTGCGGCCAGTGGCGATCACCTCGCCGTCCTTCACCACCACTGCACCCACGGGAACTTCGCCAGCGCGCGCAGCCTGGTCCGCCTGCGCCAGGGCAAGGCGCATCCACTGCACATCTTGGTTCACGCTCATTACTATGATATTGATAGCTGTATGCGCTTATAAATCAAGCGCCAGAGGCCATTTTTATTGATTTTTCCCATCTTCAGGCATGGGCCGTACCTGCTGCATCAAGCCTTCCATCTGCTGCTTGACCTGCTGCTGCATCTGCTGGCTCTGTTGGCGCACAGTGGCATCAGACGCCGCCGGGGCCACACCGGGCACGCCCTGCAATGCGGGCACGGGCGCGCGCGTGGCTGCCAGTTGCTTTTTGACCAGCACGCCCACAAGGGCCAATGCCACCACCAGACCGACCAAACCGAACGCTGCACGCATGTCATGGCTCCTTGCCGGGAAAAACCAGCACGATTGATATGGGCCAGACTGTAAAGGATGGCTGGTGCCCCCAGTGCCACCCGCGCCCAGCACCGTCAACCAGACGCAAAAACGGCCGCACAAGGCGGCCGATCAATACCCAAGCAGCTCCCTCACTCAGTTCAACGCTACGCGATTGCCATCTTTGTAGGTGTACAGGGTCACGGCGGGCGTCGTCAGCTCGCCCTTGGCAGTAAAGGCGATGTTGGCCGTCACCCCCTTGTATTCGGTTTTGGAAAGGAAGGGGATGAACACCTTGGGGTCGACCGAATTGGCGCGCTTCATCGCGTCGGCGAGAACCATGGCGGCGTCATAGGCGTAGGGGCTGTAGATCTGGAACTGACCAGGAAACTTGGCGTCATAGCGCTTCTTCCAGTCGCCGCCGCCTTGCATCTTGTCCACCGAAGCGCCGCCCGTGGCGCAGGTGACGTTCTTCAGCGCCGGGGTCTTGCCCGACAGCTCGGGCAGCTTTTCCGTGCACAGCGCGTCCCCCCCAAAATACTTCACATGGCCCAGCCCGAGTTGCTCCATCTGGCGCAGCATGGGCCCGGCCTGTGCGTCCAGGCCACCATAAAAAATCGCATCAGGCTTCTTGCTCTTGATGGCGGTGAGGATGGCCATGAAGTCGGTGGCCTTGTCATTGGTGAATTCTTCGCCCACGACTTTCAGGCCCTTTTGCAGTGCCGTCGCCTTGAACACGGACGCCACGCCTTGCCCATAGGCGGTGCGGTCGTCAATGATGGCTACCGACTTGATCTTCAGGTGATCCGCGCCATACAACGCCAGCGCCGCGCCCAGGGCGTTGTCGTTGGCAATAAGGCGGAACGTGGTTTTGTAACCGGGTTTGGTCAGGTCTGGGTTGGAGGCCGATGCCGTGATGTGCGGCAGGCCGCACTTGTCATATATCGAAGAGGCCGGAATGGAAGTACCCGACTGCAGGTGGCCGACCACGCCCGCCACCTTTTGGTCACACAGCTTTTGTGCCACGGCGGTGGCTTGGCGGGGGTCGCCTGCATCGTCTTCGGCCGCGATCTCGAACTTGATCTTCTTGCCGCCAATCACCAGGGCCTGTGCGTTGAGATCATCAATCGCCATGCGCACGCCGTTTTCCGTGTCCTTGCCGATATGGGCGATACCACCGGAAACAGGCCCCGCATGGGCAATCTTGACGATCTGCACATCTTGGGCCAACGCACTGGCAGAAACCAGTGAGCAAGCCGCCAGAGCAGCCGCGGCAGTCAATGAGAAACGGGGCGAAGAAGAAAAACGCAGCACGGTAAAAATCTCCAGAATCGGTACATGAAACACGTCGCCGCACCATATCGGGGCATCAACGCAGCCTACATCGTAGCAACTTGCACCACGATGGATGGCGATTGGCTACGCACACATAGCGACATCCAAAGCCATTAACTCCGCTAATGAAGTTGAACGCAGAAGCCCGGTTGCTCATGGTTTGACTTGGCGCAACCTGAGGGCGCGAACAACAAGCGTGCACCGACCCCAGCAAAACAGACGACCGTGGCGCAAGGCCAAACCCCTCACACCCCACCAGACGCAAGTCCACGGGGTGTCGACAAGCGTTTGCCGTCCTGCCCCCCGACCACACGCCTCACCCTGGCATGTTTGAGAAATGGGGCCTCCTCTCACCCAGACCAGATCACCACCACCCGCGCCTGCCTCCGCGATATTTCGCCCTGCAGCGACACCACGCAAGCCACCATGACAAAGACCAGACTGCCCTGACGCAACACGCGCTCTGGCCTGAACGCTTTTCGCACGCGCTGCAAGGGTGGGACAACGCAGGGCGGCCCACATGGACAAACGCGGCATCCGCACATCTCCCTGACATCACGCAGCGTTTGGAACACACCGCCAGTGAAACCACCGCGAGATACGCGCCTCCTTCGCTGCCCGCCATAAGCTCATCACAAACGATTGGATGCGCCCGCAGGTGCTCCCGTGCAAGAATGCCCGCCGCGGCGCCGTGCCGCGCCCCACCCCATTCAGGAGGATGCGAGCCCCATGAAAATCGAGACCCTTGCCGTCCATGCTGGCTACAAGCCAGAGCCCACCACCAAGTCTGCCGCCGTGCCGCTGTATCAAACCACCGCCTATGCGTTTGACAGTGCGCAGCACGGCGCGGACCTGTTCGACCTGAAAGTGCCAGGCAACATCTACACACGCATCATGAACCCCACCACCGACGTGCTGGAACAGCGCGTGGCAGCGCTGGAAGGTGGCATAGCGGCACTGGCCGTGGCGTCAGGCATGGCGGCCATCACAGCGGCGATCCAGACCATTGCCGAGGCGGGCGACAACATTGTCTCGACCAGTACCTTGTATGGTGGCACCTACAACCTCTTTGCCCACACCTTTCCGCAACAGGGCATCGAAGTGCGATTTGCAGATGCCAGCAACCCGGCCAGCTTTGCCGCGCTGATCGACGCGCGCACCAAGGCGGTGTTTTGCGAATCCATCGGCAATCCATTGGGCAACGTCACCGACATCGCTGCCCTGGCCCAAGTCGCGCACGAGCATGGTGTGCCGCTGATCGTGGACAACACGGTGCCCAGCCCTTACCTGTGCCGCCCCATCGAGCACGGCGCCGACATCGTGGTGCACGCGCTGACCAAATACATGAACGGCCACGGCAACAGCATTGGCGGCATCATTGTGGACAGCGGCAAATTCCCGTGGGCCGAACACAAGGCACGCTTCAAGCGCCTGAATGAGCCCGACGTGAGCTACCACGGCGTCGTCTACACCGAGGCGCTCGGCGCAGCGGCGTATATCGGCCGCGCGCGGGTTGTGCCACTGCGCAACATGGGCGCGGCGCTCTCTCCCTTCAACGCCTGGCTCACACTCCAAGGCATTGAAACCCTGCCGCTGCGCATGGACCGCACCTGCGACAACACACTGGCGCTGGCGAAGTTTTTGCAAAACCACCCCAAGGTCGAATGGGTGCGTTATGCCGGCCTGCCCGACCACCCCGACCACGCATTGGTGCAGCGCCAGATGGGCGGCAAGGCATCGGGGATTTTGTCGTTTGGCCTCAAGACCAACGATGCCGATCCGCGTGCCGCTGGCGCCCGTTTCCTCGACGCCCTGAACCTTTTCACACGACTGGTGAACATCGGCGATGCCAAGTCGCTCGCCACACACCCCGCATCGACCACACACCGCCAGCTCAACCCACAAGAACTGGCCAAAGCTGGCGTGAGTGAAAACATGGTGCGCCTGTCGGTGGGCATCGAGCACATTGACGACTTGCAGGCCGATCTGGTCCAGGCACTCGACAAGGTTTGACCCCTGCCCGCCCCGCCCTGGCTCAACCCAAGCCCGGCGGGGTGAGTTCGAGGCATTTAGGGCTGCAGCGCTTTATCCATAAGCGCATTAAGCTATATTTTTGATAGTGAGCACATCAAAAATACACCGATCACCGCAGCGCGCTATGCACTCACTCCAGGTCACGTGCCAGCCGCAAACCGGCAAACTGCCACCGCGCCGTGGCCGGAAAGAAGTTGCGGTACGTCACCCGTTCATGCCCCGGCGGGGTGGCACACGAGCCGCCACGCAGCACGTACTGGTTCACCATGAACTTGCCGTTGTACTCGCCCACGGCGCCCTCGGCCACACGAAAGCCGGGGTACGGCGAGTAGCTCGACTGTGTCCACTGCCAGGCCGCACCAAAGAATTGTGAAAACGCCTCGAAGGATGCGGGTTGCGAATGCGCCTGTGCCGCAGGACCTGCGCCGGAGTCATGACGTTCTGTGGGGTGGAGTGCCCGTGCGGCCGCATGCTCCCACTCGGCCTCGGTCGGCAAACGGGCGCTCACCCAACGGGCGTAGGCATCTGCCTCGTAGTACGACAGGTGCACCACGGGCAACGCAGCGTGCAATGGCTGAAGCCCCTGGAGGGTGAATTCCATCCAGCCGCCGTCCACGTCCGAGCGTTGCCAATACAAGGGCTGCGTCAACCCCAGGTTCACACGCCAGTCCCAGCCTTCCGCCAGCCAAAGCGAAGCGTCCAGATAACCACCGCCCTCCACAAAGTCCACAAACTCCGCGTTGCTCACCAGGCGCGACGCCAGCGCATAGGGTTGCACAAACACCCGATGGCGCGGGCCTTCGTTATCAAACGCGAAACTCTGGCCTGCATGGCCGATCTCGATCATCCCAGCGTCAAAAGCGTGCCATACCAATGCACCTGCACCGCCAGAGGTCTCCGACGTTTGAGACACAGAAGCCGGCGCAAGGATGCCAGACGCAGCGGGGTCGTGCGCACCACAGCCCGCTTCATAGGCGGGGAAAAGCGGGTTGCAAAACAGCAAATGTTTGATATCGGAGAGGATCAACTCCTGATGTTGCTGCTCATGCTGCAGGCCCAACTCGATGAGCGCGTTGATGGCGCGGTTCTGCGCCACAGAGGGAATGAGGCGCGCCATGCGTTGGTCCACCGATGACCGATAGGCCCAGACGTCGGCCAACGGCGGCCGCGTGAGCAAGCCGCGCTGTGCACGCGGATGGCGGGCACCCACGCCGTTGTAATACGAATTGAACAGCATCCGAAATGATGGATCGAAGGGCGCAAATCCCGGCTCATGGGGCTGGAGCACAAAGGTTTCAAAAAACCAGGTGGTGTGCGCAAGATGCCATTTCGTGGGGCTGGCGTCGGGCATGGATTGCCCACCACAGTCCTCGGCCGACAAGGGCGCTGCCAAGGCCAACGACCGGGCACGAACAGCGGCATAACGCGCAAACAATGGTGAGATGGTCATGAAGTGGGCCTTGCATCAAGGGCGGGCGTGCACCACCGCAAACCAGCCGCGCTCGTCGGTCCAGGCCTGCGTGCGCGCAAACCCTGCGCTCGCCAGCATGTCGGTAAACGCGGTCAGCGGGTATTTGTAGCTGTTTTCGGTATGAATGCGCTCGCCAGCGTCAAACCATCGCTCTCCACCGGGCCAGCGCACCTGCGCGCCGTGCAGGGACTCCAGGTGCATTTCGATGCGGGACTCTTCGACGTTGAAAAATGCGCGGTGCTGCCAATGGTCCACATCGAAGTCGCTACCGATCAACCGGTTCACATGCGTGAGCACATTGCGGTTGAAGGCTGCCGTGACGCCCGCCGCATCGTCATAGGCGGCCTCCAGCACAGCGACATCCTTGGGCAGATCAACACCGATGAGCAAACCTCCATCTTCATCCACCAGCTCACGCATATGGGCCAACAACTGCAGCGCGTGGGGCGGATCAAAATTGCCGATGGAAGACCCGGGGTAGAACACCAAGCGACCAAAGCGCGGTATATCGTCTGGCAAAACGATGCCCTGCGTCATATCGCCCGCCATGGCGCGCGCATCCAGCCCAGGGAACTCCTCCCGCAGGCCTTGCACGGCTGTTTGCAAAAAATCAGCCGAAATGTCCACCCCCACAAAACACGCGGGTTGCACAAG
>RCMZ01000767.1_pt1 | contig 13443 bp, 12 predicted proteins | sample 2041141 | NCBI WGS metagenome assembly RCMZ01 (sample SAMN09708263, study PRJNA481090) | Wastewater metagenome, whole genome shotgun sequencing project. | biome: sewage; isolation source: Davis station wastewater (DW) | place: Antarctica: Davis Station | collected 2010-03-01
CGTAAACAGAGGCAGGCACAGTGGTGTTCATGGCGCGTTGGAAGAGGTGAGATTGAGTTCCGCCAGCCGCGCGGGTGTGCCCACATCCGTCCATCGGCCGGTGTAGAGCTGCGCACTGACACGGCCATTGTCCATGGCGCGCCGAAGCAGCGGGGCCAGGGGGGCTTTGACGCCGGCAGGGTTGCCCTCCGGTATGTCACACCACGGCGGCGCGAACAGCTCCGCACGCAGCAAGGCGATGGTGCTGTAGGTGTAACGCGGCGCGCGGTCGTCAGCCGACAGATTCAACGCCAGCCCATTGGCAGAGAGGCCAAAGTCGCCGCGCGCGTTGTGCGCAGGGTTGGGCACCAGCCACAGGTGGGCCAGATGATCGCTGGCGACGAAAGCCGACACGGCGGCGCCATCGAAGACAAAGTCGGGGGCAAACACATCCCCCGCAGCCAGCCAGAACACCGGCCCCAACTGGGGCAGCGCGCGCGCGATGCCGCCGGCCGTCTCCAGCGCACCGCCAAAGTCAGCCCCCTCGTGAGAGTATGAAATTGATAGCTGCTTGCGCTTATCAGATAAGCACTTGAGGCCAAAAACACTCAAAAAATAGTCGCTGATCTTCGACCCCAGCCACGCGGTATTGATCACCACCTGCTCCACCCCCGCTGCTTGCAGCGCTTGCAGGTGCCATTGCAAGAGCGGTTGGCCCTGCACCAGCAACAAGGGTTTGGGCGTGGTGTCGGTCAACGGGCGCATGCGCTCGCCGCGCCCGGCAGCCAGCAGCATGGCGGGCACTTGCGATGCGGTTGGCACAGGGGCTGGCGCCGAGAAAGCCGAAGAAAACGAAGAAATCGGTGTGGTCATGAAACGACCTGCGCCACCATCGCGCCCCGCTCCAGCGTGTTGCGTTCAACGGTTGCGGGATCAAACAGTGCCAACAAGGCCCCCATCAGCGCATGCGCCTTGCCCGAATGATCGGCGCCAAAGTTGCACACATACACATCGAGCGTCACCGCGCGTTGCTCCGGCCAGGTGTGCACACACAGGTGTGATTCAGCGAGCAACACCGTGGCCGTGACACCGCCGGGGCCGTGCACCGTGGAGGGGAAGGAATGAAAAAGCTGGGCCACCGCTTGCAGCCCCGAAGCCAACACGGCCTCGGTACAAGCGCGGCCAAGCGCATCAGCGTCAAGCAGCCAGTGGGGGGCGCATCGGCAGCCATGAAGATCGGCAGTGAGGTGCAGTCCGTGCATGGGGCTGCACTGTAGTGCATTGGCTCGGCGCACAACGCGTCAAACACGGCAATTCCCGGGCGTTCAAAGCGGCCCCGGTAAAATACCGGGTTTCCCCTGAACCACTCCTCTTCTTGAACCATTCCCCCATGGCCACCACCCAGCAATCTCAACAGATGGCAAATGCGATCCGCGCATTGGCCATGGACGCAGTTCAACAAGCCAACTCTGGCCACCCCGGCGCCCCCATGGGCATGGCCGATATGGCCGTGGGCCTGTGGGCCCGCCACCTCAAGCACAACCCGGCCAACCCCCAATGGTTTGACCGCGACCGTTTTGTGCTCAGCAACGGCCACGGCTCGATGCTGCTGTACGCGCTGCTGCACCTCACCGGCTACGACCTGCCGATTGGCGAACTGAAGAACTTCCGCCAACTGCACAGCAAGACCGCTGGCCACCCCGAAGTGGGCGTGACCCCTGGCGTGGAAACCACCACCGGCCCGCTGGGCCAGGGCATCACCAATGCCGTGGGCTTTGCCCTGGCTGAAAAGCTGCTGGCCAGCGAGTTCAACCGCGACGGCCATGCCGTGGTGGACCACCACACCTACACCTTCCTGGGCGATGGCTGCCTGATGGAAGGCATCAGCCACGAAGCCGTATCGCTGGCTGGCGCCTGGAAGCTGAACAAGCTGATCGCCCTGTACGACGACAACGGCATCAGCATCGACGGCCAGGTCGCCCCCTGGTTTGCCGACAACACGCCGCTGCGTTTTGTGGCCTGCGGCTGGAACGTGATCGGCCCCATCGACGGCCATGACGCCGACAAGGTCGATGCCGCCATTGAAGAAGCCAAGAAGCAGACCGAGCGCCCCACCCTCATCGTGTGCAAGACGCACATCGGCAAGGGCAGCCCCAACCGCGCCAACACCTCCAAGGCGCACGGCGAGCCTTTGGGCGCCGAAGAAATTGCGCTGACCCGCGAAGCGCTGGGCTGGACCAGCGAGCCGTTTGTGATCCCTGAAGACGTGTATGCAGACTGGGACGCCAAGGCCAATGGCCAAGCGTTTGAGTCGGTGTGGAATGAGCGTTTTGCGGCCTACAGCGCGGCCTTCCCCGAGCTGGCTGCTGAATTCAAGCGCCGCATGCAAGGCGACCTGCCCGCCAACTTCGCGCAAGTGGCGGTAGACACCGTGGTCGCCGCCCACACCAAGGGCGAAACCGTGGCCAGCCGCAAGGCCAGCCAACTGGCGCTGGAAGCTTTCACTGCGGCCCTGCCCGAGTTGCTGGGAGGCAGCGCCGACCTGACCGGCTCCAACCTCACCAACACCAAGAGCACGCCCAATCTGCGCTTTGACATGCAGGGCAACGTGGTGCAGACCGAAGTCGAAGGCGGCAAGAAGATCGGCGGCCGCCACATCAACTACGGCGTGCGCGAGTTCGGCATGGCCGCGATCATGAACGGCATTGCGCTGCACGGCGGTTTCATCCCCTACGGCGGCACCTTCCTGACCTTCAGCGACTACAGCCGCAATGCGATTCGCATGGCTGCGCTGATGAAGCAGCGCGTGATCCACGTGTTCACGCACGACTCCATCGGCCTGGGCGAAGACGGCCCCACCCACCAATCCATCGAGCACGCCGCCAGCCTGCGTTTGATCCCCAACCTGGACGTGTGGCGCCCTGGTGACACGGCAGAAACCGCCGTGGCATGGAGCGTGGCGTTGACCAACAAGGACAAGCCCACCGCCCTGCTGCTCTCGCGCCAAAACCTGCCCTACGCGCCTAAGCGCGACCTGGGCGACATCAGCCGCGGCGCCTATGTGCTGAGCGAGCCTGCCGACGTGGGCCTGAACAAGAAGGCCGTGGCCGTGATCATCGCCACCGGCTCCGAAGTGCAATTGGCCCTCAAGGCCCAGCGCCTGCTGGCCGACAAGAAAGTTGCCGTGCGCGTGGTCTCCATGCCCAGCACCACCACCTTCGACCGCGAAGACACCAAGTACAAGAGCAGCGTGCTGCCCGCTGGCGTGCCCCGCGTGGCCGTGGAAATGGGCGTGAGCGACGGCTGGTGGAAGTACGGCTGCGCCGCCGTGGTGGGCATCGACACCTACGGTGAATCGGCCCCGGCCCCGGTGCTGTTCAAGCACTTTGGCTTCACCGAAGAAAACGTGGCCGACACGGTGCTGGTCGCCATCGGCGCTGCCCGACGCAAGCCCGCCAAGAAGGCCCGCTAAAACGCATCCTGCCCGCTGAGCCCCGCTGCCAGCGGGCGCGCGGCGGCAGGTCCCTGATTTCGACTTTGCAACTTTGAAGAGGCTCCCTATGACGATCAAGATTGGTATCAACGGCTTCGGCCGCATCGGCCGCAACGTGCTGCGCTCGGCCATCCAGAACTTCAGCGACATCGAAGTCGTGGGCATCAACGACCTGCTGGAGCCCGAGTACCTGGCCTACATGCTGCAATACGACTCGGTGCACGGCCGCTTCGACGGCACCGTGGCCGTCGAAGGCAACACCCTGATCGTCAACGGCAAGAAGATCCGCCTGACGCAAGAGCGCGACCCTGCCAACCTGAAGTGGAACGAAGTCGGCGCCGATGTGGTGATCGAATCCACCGGCCTGTTCCTCGACAAGGTCACCGCGCAAAAGCACATCGACGCAGGCGCCAAGAAGGTCATTCTGTCGGCCCCCTCCAAGGACGACACCCCCATGTTCGTGTTTGGTGTGAACCACGACACCTACGCAGGCCAGGCCATCGTGTCCAACGCCTCGTGCACCACCAACTGCCTGGCCCCCGTGGCCAAGGTGCTGAACGACAAGTGGGGCATCAAGCGCGGCCTGATGACCACCGTGCACGCGGCCACCGCCACGCAAAAGACCGTGGACGGCCCTTCGAACAAGGACTGGCGCGGCGGCCGTGGCATTCTGGAAAACATCATTCCATCGAGCACTGGCGCTGCCAAGGCGGTGGGCGTGGTGATCCCTGCACTGAACAAGAAGCTGACCGGCATGTCGTTCCGCGTGCCCACCAGCGACGTGTCTGTGGTGGATTTGACGGTGGAACTTGAAAAGCCCGCCACCTACGAAGAAATCAAGGCCGAAATGAAGGCGCAATCCGAAGGCGCTTTGAAGGGCATTCTGGGTTACACCGAAGACAAGGTGGTCGCCACCGACTTCCGCGGCGACACCCGCACATCGATTTTTGATGCCGATGCAGGCATCGCCCTGGACGGCACTTTCATGAAAATTGTGAGCTGGTACGACAACGAATGGGGCTACTCCAACAAGTGCCTGGAGATGGTGCGCGTCGTCGCGAAGTAAGATAGCTGGTATTTTGAAGAAGCGCTAAGACTGCAACTACCCGTTCAGGCCGGCCACCCGCAAGGGTTGCCGGCCTTTTTTTCGCCCGACGGATAAGTGCCATTGAGCCCGGTAAACGTGCCGCGCCCGCACCGCGGCTGCGAACCACAGCGCCCGCTGGCGGCGGCGCCACACAACGGCGGCACCGCCGCCTTGGGCCGCGCTTTTACTGCGCGGCGGGCTGTGCCGACATACCAGGCGGGACAGGCGCAGCAAGCCCCACGTCCGGCAGGGCGCCCATCGCCGGTGCCGGGGCCGAGGCAATGTGCACAGTGCGCACCGGGAGCGCAAACTTCACACCCAGGGCTTTGAACTCGCGCAACATCGCAAGGTTGATGGCTTGCTGCATGTCCATGTACACCGCGTAACCCGGGTCCTGCACGATATAGACCACCTCGTACTCCAGGGCATGCGTGCCAAAAGCTTTCAGATGCGCGCGGTCAAACTTCACCTGTGGCAGGTCTTCGATGATTTTGCGCACGACCTGCGGCACCTTCTCGGCCTGCTCGGGTGTGGTGTCAAACGTCACGCTAAAACCAAAGACAATGCGCCGCGTCTCCAGCAGCCGATAGTTGTTGATGGTGCGCTTGAGCAGCTCGGTGTTGGACATGACAACCTGTTCACCCTGCAAGCTGCGGATGCGGGTGGTCTTGAGGCCAATCACCTGCACCGTGCCTGCGATGTCTCCCACCACGATGAAGTCGCCCACTTCAAACGGTTTGTCCACCGCGATCGCCAGCGATGCAAACAGGTCACCCAGAATGTTCTGCACCGCCAGCGCCACCGCAATGCCCCCCACACCCAGGCTGGCGATAAAGGCGGTGATGTTCACCCCCACGTTCGACAAGATCGCCAGCAGCACCACGCTCCACAGCAAGGTGCGCAACGCCCACGACAGCAACGTGGCGGATGCGCTGACCTGCGTCATGCCGGCACTGGCATGCCGATCCACATACCGGCCCACGCCCAGCCCAATGGCCCGCATGCCCCACATCCCCATTTGCAAGGCCACAGCCACAAACCACAGCTGATTCAAGCGGTTTTCCCATCGCCCCGGCAACTCCAGCAGGCTCGCGCCCACCAGCAATGCCACCATCAGCACCAGAAAGCGGCTGGTGCCAGCCAACACATCGGCCACCGCCTTCGCCGTGGCATTGGGGGACTGTGCCGCCCAACTCTCGGCTCGGCGGGGGAGCACACGCAGAACCATCTGGATCGCCACATAGGTGGCCGCCGCAGCCGTCACGGCCAGGATCAGGTTCCACAAGGGTATGCCGAGAAATGAGGTCTCCCGAACCCAGGTCGAGAATGCGAAATCTTGCATGCGGTAAATGCTCCTTTTGAAAGGGGTTGGGGAAAGAATGGTGGCGTTGGCACGCCTTCCAATCACCACGGTGATCGAAAAAGATCGCCGCTTGCAAAGGCCTAAAAAGGCCTGCCAAGCGCAGCGCCGGTGCACACGCATCCGAGCAGCGGCTTGAGCCATGGCGGGACCAATCGGCCTGCGTGCGCCCAAATACCGGCTTACGGGCGCACGCGCTTGGCGCACACGGGTATTGATCGAGAACCCAGGGCCGGCAGAGTTCCCCAATGCACCGCCTCAAGGGGTGCGACGGGATGGAGGCCCATGCCAAAGGAATGCGTTTCAGACACAAGAAGCGCCCCACGTCTCTGGCGCAGTGCCCACCGCGTGGCCCGCCTGCGCGGCCCATGCCATTGCAGCCGTTGGAAAGCGCTGCGCGTAAGACTTGGACCACACCGATACAGAGGCAGAGCCTACGCCCGCTGCGGGGGCCTGTCCCCACAATGAAAACACGCCAGTACACAGGCTGGCAAACCACCCGCACGGGTGTGCCGATGCGCCAAGTGCACCGACAGCACCTTGTGCATCTGCAGCACGTTGTGCGTGCATTGCACGGCGGGTCGTTACACCGAACTTGCGCACGGCACAGCCGGACCAAGGCCACCCCATTTTTCAGAGGAGTTCAGAACACCATGCACACAACCGCATTGATCCGTACCACCGCCGTGGTCCTTACGCTAGGCGCCTTGGCTGCCTGCTCGTCCACGCCCAAGCCTACGGAGCAGATGGCGGTGAGCCGCACCACAGTCAACCGTGTTGCCGCAGAACCGGAAGTCTCTGCCAACGCACCGGTTGATATCCAAAAGGCACGCGACAAGCTCATGCAGGCCGAAAAGGCCATGGCCGACAAAGACTACAAGATTGCGCGCCGCCTGTCTGAAGAAGCCGAAGTGGACGCCCGTGTGGCCGAAACCCGCGCCGATGCCGCGCAAAACGCCAACAACCTCAAGCAGGTGCAAGACAGCATTCGCACGCTGCAAGAAGAGATCAACCGTCGCTCGCCCCGCTAAAGGCTCAAGCCCACGCTCTGCCACCGCGCCCGACACCGACTTTAGAAAGAACCACACACCATGCGCCATCTATTTCATCGCACCACCGCTCTGTGTACCAGTCTGATCGCCGTAGGCTTGCTCGCCGCGTGTGCTAGCACCGCGCCGCTGCCCGCCCTTGAAAACGCCCGCTCTGCCGTGAGCACGGCAGCTGGCGACCCGGCCGTTAACCAGTACGCACAGCTCGAACTCAAACAAGCGACCGACGCGCTGGCCAAGGCGGACCGCCAGTGGGCCGATGACCACGATGCATCGGAGACCAACCACCTGGCCTACCTCGCCACCCAGCGCGCCGAGATCGCCACCAACACAGCCCGTTCGCGCCAGCTGGACGCCAACATCAAACAAGCCGGTGGCGATGCCGACCGCATTCGCCTGCAGGCTCGCACCCAGGAGGCCGACCAGGCCCGAATGCGAGCCGATGCCCAAGCCCGCAACGCCCAGCTTGCGCAGCAGCAAGCCATGAGCGCAGAGCAGCGTGCCGCACAGCAACAGGCCAACGCCACGGCGGCGATGGCGCAGGCCAGCGCAGCGCAAGACCAGGTACGGGCGCTGCAAGCCCAGTTGCGTGACATGGAAGCGCAGCAAACCGAACGCGGTTTGCTCGTCACCTTGGGCGACGTGCTGTTTGCCTTCAACAAGGCCGAATTGTCAGCACAAGCGGGCCCGCGCCTGGACAAGCTGGCCAACTTTCTCAAGCAGTTTCCTGATCGCAAACTGTTGATCGAGGGCTATACCGACAGCGTGGGTTCTGAGTCGTACAACCAAGAGTTGTCCGAGCGCCGCGCCATGGCCGTGCGCGACGCGCTGGTGCAGCGCGGTGTAGACACCAGCCGCATCGGCGCCCGTGGCTATGGCAAGGCGTACCCCGTGGCCGACAACGCATCACCCGAAGGCCGCGCGATGAACCGCCGTGTCGAAATCGTGATTGCCGACGAAAAGGGCACGCTGCGCGGTCGTTAATACAAAGACGGGGCGGTGTGACCCATCGCCGCCCGGCCAGCCTCTTTGCCAACGCGTTGGCGAAGGTGAGTGGCACGCATCATTTAAAAAGCCGCGCCGCTTCTGCTGCGCGGCTTTTTGCTGGGTGGGCTCAGAACGACTCGGTATCCACTTCACTCGCATTTTGTGGGTTGTAGCGATGGCCCACCACCGTGCGCTCGTTGATGAGCCCGTTCAGGCGCTCTATCACCGCCGCGCTCAACCGCACATCCATCGCGCCCAAGTCATCGTGCAAATGCTCCACGCGCGTGGTGCCTGGAATCGGAATGATGTGCTCGCCCCGGTGCAACAGCCACGCCAGCGCCAGCTGGGCGGGCGTGCAGCCCACCTCGCGCGCCACCTCGATGTAGCCACTCAGCAGCTTCAGGTTGGCCACATACGCGTCGGGCGCAAAGCGCGGCATCGCGCGGCGGATGTCCTTGGCGTCTAACGTGCTCACATCGTGCAGGTCTCCACACAGGAATCCACGCGCCACCGGGCTGAAAGCGACGAACGCTGTGCCCAGCTCGCGGCAAGCGTCGAGCACCGCGATCTCGGGGTTGCGTGTCCACAGCGAATACTCCGTTTGCAACGCAGCAATAGGGTGCACCGCATGCGCACGGCGCAGCGTGGCGGCCGACACTTCCGACAAGCCAATGCTGCGGATCTTGCCGGCGCGCACCAGGTCTGCCAGCGCGCCCACGCTGTCTTCAATGGGCACTGACTTGTCCCAGCGGTGCAGGTAATACAGGTCGATCACATCGGTCTGCAGACGGCGCAGGCTGTCTTCGCAGGTCTGGCGAATGGTGGCGGGGCGCCCGTCGATCACACGCACCAGTTTGCCATCACCATTCACATCCACGCCCTGCATGCCACATTTGCTGGCCAACTTGAAGCGGCTGCGGTGGGGCTTCATCACGCGGCCCACCAGCGTCTCGTTGGCACCAAAACCATAGAGCGTGGCCGTGTCGAACAGCGTGACGCCCGCGTCCAGCGCTGCCAGCAGCACACGCTCGCCCTGCTCGGGCGACACAGGCGCGCCATAAGCGTGTGAGAGGTTCATGCAGCCCAGGCCGATGGCCGAGACGTTGAAAGGTCCGAGGGTTCTTTTTTGCATGGTGCGAGCTTACGTCAACCCGTGCCGCCTACCAGTCCAGTCGGGCTTGGCGTGGGTTGTGTGCGCTATCGATCTGCATCAGGCACCGCAGCCAACGGCGACCGCTTCCTGGCCCACAGATCCACCCGCTCGCCCGCCACACAGGCCGCCAAAAGTTGGGCAAATCGGGCCTCTCGCGTTTGGGGCCGCTTGGCCGATGAGACCCAGTGCAGCAAAGCTTTTTTTGTAGCTTGGCGGCGTGGCCTCAAAAAACTGCCACGCCTTCCTATGACGTTGAAACTCGCGCAGTTGCAGCGCAGGCAGCTCGGCCGGTGCCACCTGCTCGTGCGAATAGATGGCCGACTTGTGGGCCTTGCGGTGCGCAAAGGCCTGCAACCCGGCGGGTGTCATCCGGCCAGCGGCCTGCAGTTGATCCATCTTGGCAATGTTCACCGCGCTCCAAATGGATGACGGCTTGCGCGGCGTGAAGCGGATGGAATAGGTGCGGTCATCCATGCGCCGCCGCACGCCGTCGATCCAGCCAAAACACAGGGCTTCGTCCACCGACTCGGACCAGGTCATGCACGGGTGGACAGAGCCGACTTTGTGGAAGCCCACGAGCCGTTCGGCTGAGTGCGCCGCGTGCGCTTGTAACCAGCGGCGCAAAGCAGTGGAACTATCGAAGAATGCTGGAGTGACCATACGGCGGCATTGTTGCCAAGATTCTTCGCAGTGCCTCGCCGTGCCCCCCACCAGTGGGCCCAATGGAGCTTCATCGATCCAAGGCAGGCAGGCGATGGGACCCGATTCCCGATCTGAACCAGGCTCGTCGCCTCAACGCTGGACATCTTGTCCAGTCGAAGAAAAATCTGATTTTCCCGTCAAATGTTCACGTTAGACTCGCTCACGATGGCTGTTTTGAAAGCGATGCATTCATGCGTTGAGCATGGCGGCATGGGCTGTTGCAGCGAACTTTTCCGGGCTTAGCGACAGAAGAAGAGCGCCTGCCATCTCCATAAAAAATGCCGTGGGTCTGCGCTTGCAGATTCAACACTGTTCAATAAGTAATCGCGATAGAAGGAGAGGGAAATATGGTTGAGGTGCAAGGTGGCGTTGTAGGTGTTTCTGACTATGCAGTTTTCTTCACCACGCAGAAAGATCTGCAGCCGAATGTCGTAGCGACGATCAGCAAAAAGCAGAAGTCGCCGTTGGGCGAGCACGGCAGGGTCATTGAGAAAGACAAGGTGGCATCAGTGCACGCGGCCAAAGACGCGCTGTTCACAACCGTCATCACCGCCAAGGGCCTCGGCGACGACATCGGGGTGCACGCCTTGTCGGAAGCCGCGCAACAACGCATTGTGTCCAGCGTGCAGGCGCTGGTCGGGCGGCCTGGCAAGGTGGACCAGGTGCAACCCGGGTTGCTCCAGCGCTCGGGCAAGTCCTTGTTTCTGGCGATTGCAACGCTGGTGCTTACAGGCCTTTTCTACTTCATCGTCTCGTCGATGAACAATGCCTCCGTTGACCTTTCGGGCAAACATGCGCGCAAGGAAGAATTCCTCTATTCCATCGCGCACACACTGGGGCCCGTGGGCACGCTGGCGGTCGGCGGGTTCATCGCCGCACTCTTCCTTTTCAGCGCGTACAAGAACAGCAAGAAGAGCTGGGTGACCAACCGGTACTCGTTCTAGAATTTTTTTGTGTCTGGTTGGCCAAGGCCACGAGGTCAGGCTGCGCAATCCCCGTGACCCGCCGAAAACAGGGGGTGCGGTATCGATTGGACGAAGGATTAGACCACCCGAATCCGGCCGAGAACTACGTGATTTTGAAAACGATCAGGCTCTTTTTGGAGCCCGACTTTTCTTCGAAGGCCGCCCACTGCTTGATGCCTTTGACCAGCACCTGCGTACTCACGTCTCGCACGGCCTTCTTCGCTTGCAGTTTGGCGGTCAGCCAATCCTGGATGTGGGCAAAGTGTGCACCTTCTTGCCCGGTGGGAATCAGCATGTCGAGGCCCGCCACTTTGCCGGCGGAGGTCACTGTGATTTCGGTGGCAGGCATGTCGGTGCGAAAGGGAAGAGTTGAGGAAGGGGTGGGCTGGCTGCGGTGTGAAGTCCAGCAAACCGGGCATCGGGATGGCAGGGGCGCGTTTCATCGTGCCAAAGATTGGACGGAAAAACGACGCTGGGGCAATTCTATGCCTCGCCGCGACGGCCTTCGCATGGCTGGCTGCGAGGGCCGCTGGTGCGGCCGGGCACCGCACCGCGCCTATGCCGCCGGTCCCCGCACACTTCACAGCGAAAGAAAAGCTATAAATTTTATAGCTAGTGGCGCTTTTCTCATAAGCGCTAGCGACCCATTTGGCTTGTACCGCGCTGGGCAAGTGCCTGTGATGAGCTGCGTTGCATCAAGCAATGGCGACACGACGAAGTGAACTTTACGCCGATACCCGAGAACCTGAGCGCGCCAAGGGCGTCGTCAGCGACCGCCTGCACGCAAAAGCGATGCATGAGAGACCCAGCCCTGCGGTCCAGGCACCCCGATCGATGCCAGCGCCGGCGGGTCAGGATCGGCAGACGCTGCCCACAGCAACCCACGCCACGCCACCACCCCCTGCGGCGTCCGCGACAAGTTCCGCCAGCCATTGCATGGACAATCTCGGCATGTCTGGCGCACCTCATTCACACAATTCTTCGCCCCGCCCCGTGCTGATTGCCGGCGGCGGCATCGGTGGCATGGCCACTGCCCTCACCCTGCACCAGATCGGCGTGCCCTGCATCGTCTTTGAATCGGTGCCCGCGCTGCAGCCGCTGGGCGTGGGCATCAACCTGCAGCCCAACGCCGTGCGGGAGCTGCACGACCTGGGTTTTGGCAACGATGTGCTGGACACCATTGGCCTGCAGGCGCGCGAATGGGCGCTGGTGGGCCGCAACGGCAACGAGGTATACGCCGAGCCGCGCGGCCTGCAGGCGGGCTACCACTGGCCGCAGTATTCAGTGCACCGGGGGCAACTGCAGATGATGCTGTTCAACGCCGTAAAAGAGCGCCTGGGCGACAGCGCCGTGCAACTGGGGCAACGCGTGGTGGGCTATCGGCAGGATGCGGACGGCGTGACCGCGATCATCGAGGCTCGCAACGGTGAGCGGCATGAGGTGGCGGGTTCGCTGCTGGTGGCGGCCGATGGCCTGCACTCGGCCGTGCGGGCGCAGATGCACCCCACGCAGCCGCCCATTCAGTGGGGCGGCGCCATCATGTGGCGCGGCACCACGCCAGGGGTGCCTGTGCGCACGGGCGCTTCGTTCGTGGGCGTGGGCTCACTGCGGCACCGCGTGGTGTTTTACCCCATCACGCCGCCCGACCCGGCCACCGGCCTGGCCACCATCAACTGGATCGCCGAGATCACGGTGGACAACCAGGGCGGCTGGCAGCAAGGCGACTGGAACCGGCGCGTGGCGCTGGAGGAGTTCAGCCACCACTTTGACGGCTGGAACTACAGCTGGCTCGACGTGCCCGCCATGCTGCGTGGCGCCACTGACATTTTTGAGTACCCCATGATCGACCGCGACCCCGTGCCCACCTGGGTGGAGGGCCGCGTGGCGCTGCTGGGCGATGCAGCGCACGTGATGTACCCCGTGGGCTCCAATGGGGCGAGCCAGGCCATTGTGGACGCGCGCGTGCTGGGGGCGCAGTTGGTTGCGCATGGCGTGGGCCCGCAGGCGCTGCGCGCGTATGACGACAAGCTGTGCAAGGACATCTCGGCGCTGGTGCTGCGCAACCGGGGCTCGGGCCCGTTTGGCCTGCTGGGGCTGGTGGACGAGCGTTGTGGTGGCGTGTTCGACCACATCGACGACGTGCTGCCGCGCGAAGAGCGCGAAGGCTTCATGGCCCGCTACAAAGCGGCGGCGGGCTTTGCCATCGAGACGCTCAACGCAGCGCCGCCCACCATTGCGCCGGGGCAGCGCGTGGCCGCTGGCTGAGCCCCCCATTCCGGGCATGCATCATCAATGCACAAGGCGGGGCTGAGGGAATGACACAAACCCCGCCAATATCAAATTGATAGCTGCTGGCGCTTATTGGATAAGCGCTAGCAGCCTATTTGGCTTGAAATCATCCTGCGTTGAGCTGCAGCTCCAACTGATGCAGCACCTGGTAGCACGCCAACACCCGGCCCACGCTGGCGTTGGGTTCGCGGCCTTCCTGGATGGCAGCGAAGAACTCGCGGTCTTGCAACTCGATGCCGTTCATCGACACGTCCACTTTCGACACGTCGATCTTCTCGTCCTTGCCATTGAACAGGTCGTCGTAGCGCGCCAGGTAGGTGGCGGTGTCACCGATGTAGCGGAAGTACGTGCCCAGCGGCCCGTCGTTGTTGAAGCTCAA
>RCMZ01000770.1_pt1 | contig 13404 bp, 13 predicted proteins | sample 2041141 | NCBI WGS metagenome assembly RCMZ01 (sample SAMN09708263, study PRJNA481090) | Wastewater metagenome, whole genome shotgun sequencing project. | biome: sewage; isolation source: Davis station wastewater (DW) | place: Antarctica: Davis Station | collected 2010-03-01
CAGCGTCGTCTTGCCATGGTCCACGTGACCGATCGTGCCCACGTTGACGTGGGGCTTGGTACGTTCGAACTTACCTTTTGCCATTTTTCAATCTCCAAAGAGCAGTGCCTGTGTCAGGGTTTAACGTCTGCACCCGATTGCTGATTCGTCCCGCACAGGGCAACAGGACGGCACCGGGTCGCAGATTGCAAGAATCTTGCTACTAATTAAATAGCTACCAGCGCTTTATAAGCAAGCACTGGCAGCCAATTTGAATCAATCCAACATAAAAAGGACTGCCGGGGCAATCCTTTTCGCTGAACTATCGAAACCTTACTTGGCGCGCGCAGCCATGATGGCTTCAGACACGTTACGAGGCGCTTCGCTGTAGTGCTTGAATTCCATCGAATACGTGGCACGACCTTGCGTTGCCGAGCGCAGTGTGGTCGAGTAGCCAAACATTTCCGACAGAGGCACTTCAGCACGGATGGCCTTGCCACCGCCAGGAATGTCTTCCATGCCTTGCACCATACCGCGACGGCTGGACAGATCGCCCATCACGTTGCCGGCGTAGTCTTCAGGCGTTTCCACTTCCACGGCCATCATGGGTTCGAGAATCACGGGGCCGGCCTTGCGGCAGCCTTCCTTGAAGCCGAAGATGGCAGCCATCTTGAACGCCAGTTCGTTCGAGTCCACATCGTGGTACGAACCGAAGTGCAGCGTGACTTTGACGTCCACCACGGGGTAGCCGGCCAGCACGCCTTGCGTGACGGCTTCATTGATACCCTTTTCCACGGCTGGGATGAATTCGCGAGGAACCACACCACCCTTGATCGCGTCGACGAACTCAATGCCCTTGCCAACTTCGTTGGGTTCGATCTTGAGCACCACGTGGCCGTACTGACCCTTACCACCCGACTGACGCACGAACTTGCCTTCGGCCTCTTCCACCGTTTTACGGATGGTTTCGCGATAGGCAACCTGGGGCTTGCCCACGTTGGCTTCCACGCCGAATTCACGCTTCATGCGGTCAACAATGATTTCCAGATGAAGCTCGCCCATACCGGCAATCAGGGTCTGGCCCGATTCTTCATCGGTCTTCACGCGGAACGATGGATCTTCAGCAGCCAGGCGTTGCAGCGCAATGCCCATCTTTTCCTGGTCAGCCTTGGTCTTGGGCTCGACGGCCTGTGTAATCACAGGCTCAGGGAATACCATGCGCTCCAGAATAATGGGCGAACCGATATCGGACAGCGTTTCGCCTGTCGTCACATCCTTCAGACCCACACAAGCAGCAATGTCGCCGGCACGGATTTCGTCCACTTCGACGCGATCGTTCGCCATCATCTGCACGATACGACCAATGCGCTCTTTCTTGCCCTTGATCGAGTTGTAGACCGTATCGCCCTTGCTCAGAACACCGGAATACACACGCACGAAGGTCAACTGACCCACAAAGGGGTCGGTCATGAGCTTGAACGCCAGTGCGGAGAACTTCTCGCCATCATCGGCCTTGCGGGTGACGGGCTGCTCTTCTTCGTCGGTACCCGTCACGTCTGGAATGTCCACAGGCGAAGGCAGGTAATCGATCACGGCATCCAGCATGCGCTGAACGCCCTTGTTCTTGAAGGCCGTGCCACACAACATCGGGTGAATTTCAGTCGCAATCGTGCGCGTACGCAGACCGAGCTTGATTTCGTCTTCTGACAGCGTGCCCTCTTCGAGGTACTTGTTCATCAGCTCTTCAGAGGCTTCAGCCGCAGCTTCAACCATCTTCTCGCGCCACTCTTCAGCCAAAGCCTGCAGGTCTGCAGGGATCTCTGCATAGTCGAACTTCATGCCCTGAGAAGCCTCATCCCACAGGATGGCCTTCATCTTGAGCAAATCAACCACACCCTTGAAGCCTTCCTCGGCACCAATCGGGATCACCACTGGCACAGGGTTGGCCTTCAGACGCAGCTTCATCTGGTCATGGACCTTGAAGAAGTTGGCACCGGTACGGTCCATCTTGTTCACAAAGGCCAGACGTGGCACCTTGTACTTGTTAGCCTGACGCCAGACGGTTTCCGACTGTGGCTGCACGCCACCCACGGCACAGTACACCATGCAAGCGCCGTCAAGCACGCGCATCGAGCGCTCGACTTCAATCGTGAAGTCGACGTGGCCGGGGGTGTCGATGATGTTGAAACGGTGTTCTGGGTAGGACAGATCCATCCCCTTCCAGAAGCAGGTCACAGCAGCCGAAGTGATCGTGATGCCGCGCTCTTGCTCTTGCTCCATCCAGTCCATGGTCGCCGCGCCATCATGCACTTCACCAATTTTGTGGTTCACACCGGTGTAGAACAGGATACGTTCGGTCGTCGTGGTCTTGCCAGCGTCAATATGGGCCGAGATACCGATATTGCGGTAGCGCTCGATGGGGGTCTTGCGAGCCATGGTGAATCCTTGGATGGGTCGTGTTACTTGGGGGAGAGGGCGGCAATTGTGATGCCGCCATCCGTCAATATTGGGGCCGCCTCAATCGCCACAAGGCTGCAGACACAAATGTCGGCAGCCTTGTTGCGCTTAGCGACGAAAAATCGTCGTTTCGATTAGAAGCGGAAGTGGCTGAATGCCTTGTTGGCTTCGGCCATGCGGTGAACCTCATCACGCTTCTTCATGGCACCGCCACGACCTTCGGTCGCTTCCAACAACTCGTTGGCCAGGCGTTGGGCCATCGACTTTTCACCGCGCTTGCGAGCGGCTTCCTTGATCCAGCGCATGGACAGAGCCAGGCGACGGACTGGGCGCACTTCCACAGGCACTTGGTAGTTTGCACCACCGACGCGACGGGACTTGACTTCGACCATGGGCTTGACGTTATTGATAGCAACAACGAAAGCCTCCAGAGGGTCCTTGTCTGGATGCTTCTTCTCGATCAGTTCCAGAGCGCCATAAATAATGCGCTCCGCCACTGCTTTTTTACCGCCTTCCATGATCACGTTCATGAATTTGGACAGCTCTACATTGCCGAACTTAGGATCCGGCAGGATTTCACGTTTGGGGACTTCGCGACGACGTGGCATTTTTCACCTCATATTGCTTCAGTTGGCATCTTTTCAGACACCGCGAGATTCATTCAGAACCCCACTTACTCGACCCACACGAAACATTCGCGCTTGGGGTCACTTCGTTTGACAACGCCAGCCAGGCGCATCAAACACCGATTTCTTGCAAGCCAGGGCTTACTTGGCCTTTGGCTTCTTCGCACCGTACTTGGAGCGCGATTGCTTGCGGTCTTTCACGCCTTGCAAGTCGAGCGAACCGCGCACGATGTGGTAACGCACACCGGGCAAATCCTTGACACGACCGCCGCGAACCAGCACAACGCTGTGTTCCTGCAGGTTGTGGCCTTCACCGCCGATGTAGGAGATCACCTCAAAACCGTTGGTCAGGCGCACCTTGGCGACCTTACGCAGAGCGGAGTTGGGCTTCTTAGGCGTCGTGGTGTACACACGGGTGCACACACCGCGGCGCTGTGGAGAGTTTTCCATCGCAGGGCTTTTCGATTTGGTCTTTTCGACCTCGCGCCCCTGACGGACCAGTTGATTGATGGTTGGCATGAAATACGTCCCTAAACGTGAATTTTTCGTAAAAACGAAAACGTGAATCCCCTCGGAAATTCCGAAAAGCCTTCTAATGTAGCAGCTTGCCCTATTTGTGGCAAGCCGCCGCTACGATGATGCAATGGCCGCAGATCAGCCCAAATGCGTGCATCCATCGGGTTGCAAACCGGGGTCGCGCCGGACGAGCGGAGCGGCACCCTGAGGCGCCAGCAGGGAAAGCGCGCTGACGGGCCTCAGCGCCCCCTCGAGCAATCCCCCGATTTATTTGATCCAGAGGCGGATGGCATCCCAAGCGCGACCCAAGATGCCGGCCTGCGCAACGCCTTCCAGCGCGATGAGTGGCACCTCTGCCAAAGTCTGGTCTCCCAGCAAGACCTTGAGCGAACCGACCGACTGCCCCTTGGCAAACGGCGCCACCAGCGGGTCGGGGCGCACGATCTGGGTCGTGATCTTGCCGGAACTGCCCGAAGGCACGGTCACCACGATGGCTTCTTCCCGGCCCATTTTGAGCGTGCTTTCTGTGCCCTTCCAGATCGCGGGCGTCGCCACGGCCTTGCCCGCTTCAAAGAGCTTGACGGACTCGAAGGCCGTGTAGCCCCAATTGAGCAGCTTCTGGCTTTCATTGGCGCGCGCGTTTTCACTGGCAGCGCCCAACACGATCGACAGCAGGCGCCGTTGGCCCACCCCTGGGAAATCACGCTTCGCCGTGGACACCAAGCAGTACCCCGCCGCAGCGGTGTGCCCGGTTTTCAGACCATCCACCGTCGGATCGCGGAACAGCAGCGAGTTGCGGTTGGTGCCGTTCGACGCAGGAGTGCCCGGGTAGCTGTAGTGTTTGGTGGAGTAGTAGTGCATGTACTCCGGGAAGTCCTTCATCAACCGAGAAGCAATCACACTCAAGTCACGCGCGGTCGTGAGGTGGCCGGGCTCGGTCAGGCCCTCTGGGTTCTTATAGCTGGTTCCCGTCAACCCAAACGCCTTGGCCTGGTCGTTCATGAGCTTGACGAAATTCTCGGCGGTTCCGCCCACCCCTTCCGCCAGGGCCATGGTGGCATCGTTGCCAGACTGCACGATCATGCCCTTGATCAAATCGTCGACTGGCACCTGCATTTTGGGATCGATGAACATGCGCGAACCAGGCATCTTCCAGGCGCGCACGCTGACAGGCAGCTTTTGTTCGAGGCTGATTTTCTTGGCACGCAGCGCGTCAAACACCAGGTAGCCCGTCATCAACTTGGTGAGCGAAGCCTGCTCCACCGGCGCGTCGATGTCCTTGGCCGCCAGCACCTGATTGGCGGTGACGTCCAGCAGGATGTAGTTGCGTGCCGCAATTTCAGGCGGCTGGGGTGCCTGGGCATGGGCAACACCAAAAGCAGCAGGCGCCACCGCGGCAAAAACGGCAAAAGATCGCAACGCAGACAGGATTCGTTTCATGGGGCAATAAGGGGCTGGAGAGGCTCAAAAAAAAAGGGGGGGAGGAGAAAACAATGAAGTGACAGTCGGGCCCTGCGCGAACGCAGGCCGGGGGGCGCTGTCAGACGCCCGATTGGAGGTGGCGAACCACCAAGCTTTTCAAGAGCGGCAATTGTCCGTGAAAGAAATGTCCCCCTGCAGGGATGACTGTGACAGGCAGTATCTGGGGGCGGGCCCAATCCATCACGGCGGACAATGGCACGGTGTCATCCATCTCGCCATGGAGAACGAGCGTGCGCGCGTGCGCTTCGGCCGGAACGGGCGCCACGTTGAAACGGCTGGCCGCCGTGCCCACCAGCACCGCCTGCTGCACCCGGCCTTCGGGCCAGAGCGCCGCCAGCGCATGGCTGGTCACAAACGCACCAAATGAAAAACCCGCCAAAGCAAGGGGCAGGCCCTCGCCCTTGGGCGCCACCTGCTCCACCACGGCCAGCAGATCCTCCAGTTCGCCCCGCCCCTCGTCGTAGCTGCCTTCGGTGCCGCCCACGCCTCGGAAGTTAAAGCGCACGGTGGTCCAGCCGCATTGCACAAAGGCACGCGCCAGCGTCTGCACCACTTTGTTATCCATGGTTCCGCCGAACAGCGGGTGGGGGTGGGCAATGACCGCCACGCCACGGGAGGCGGCCGCCAAGTCGGCCAAGTGGGCGCCGTCGCGCACGGCTTCTATCGCGCCTTGGGCGCCTGACAGGGTCAGGCGTTCGGTCTGGGCATTCACTGATTTGCTACTCTATTAATAGCTAGCAGCGCTTGAATATCAAGCGCTAGAAGCCAAAATGATTCAAAGACCGGAGATGGAGCTGATTTCAGCGTCCGAGTTCCGCTGGCGGAACAAGCCGCTCCACGATCTTGCCGTTCTTCAAGTGCGATTCGACGATCTCGTCAATGTCTGCGTCGTCGACAAAGGTGTACCAGATGCCCTCGGGGTACACCACCGCGACGGGGCCGGCGGCGCAGCGGTCCAGGCAACCGGCCTTGTTCACGCGCACCTTGCCCGCGCCCGCAAGCCCAGCCGCCTTGACCTGGGCCTTGCAGCGGTCAAAACCCGCCTGGGCATTGTGGTGGGCGCAGCTGTTTTCGCCGTTGGGGCGGTCGTTCAGGCAAAAGAAGATGTGGCGCTGGTAGTAACCGGGCGCTGCAGCCGGTGGGGAGAGGGTGTCGCTCATCCCTGTATTTTAGGGACGCGCAAAATACCCCCCGGCAACATCAGACTCCGCGACCGAGAGAAGAGGGCTCGCGGCGTGAGACGAACACCACCACATACAGCAGCGTGGCATAGGGCCACAACCAACCGAGCCATTGCCCCAGGCCATAAAAACGAATGAACCGGCCCTGCTCCCATATTTGCAGAGTCTGCGCAAAATAAGCGCTGGTGGGGGCCTGGTTCAGCAACGCCAGATGCCAGGCCAGCACCAGCAGCAAAATCGCCGCACAGGTGCGACGCGGCAGTGCCAGCATCAGCAGTGCCAGCGCCAAAGCGCCCCACACCCCGATCCGCGCGGGCAACCCCATCCACTCCCAAGCGTGCATCGGGCCCCAGCTGAGTGCAGCCGATAGCGCCGTGAGCGTGACACCCACAGCCACCACACCCACCGCAAACAAGGCACGGCGCGGCGCCTGCCGAATCACGCAGTAGCCCAGCAGGCAAGGAATCAGCAGCCCCAACGTCACGCACAGCAACTCGCCGCTAAGTGACAGCGGCTCCAACGGCTCGTCGCGCAACGGCAGCCAATCCAAAAACGGCGTGTCGGCCAACACATCGACAAGCGCCGCCTCTAGCCGCTCCAGCACCTGGCCCAGCCCGAAGGGCAGCGCCGCCGGAAACAGCAACGCCGTGGGCCAAAGCGCCAGCAGCACCATGCCCCCCGTGGCATCGGGGACAAACCACCGCGCCCGAAAATGGCTCCAACGGTCCAGCGCCCCCATGCGCTCCAGCAGCGACGCACACAGCGCCCCCACCAGCGTGCCCGCCACATTCAGCGCCAGATCCATGTTGGAGGGCACCCGCCGGGGCAGGTAAATCTGCAAAAACTCCATGGACAGCGACATGAGCGTGCCCAGCAGCGTGGCCAGCAACACCACCCAGCGGCCCCAGCCCGAGCGCAACATGGCCAACACCAGCAAGAAACCAAACGGCGCGTACCCGACGACATTGATGGTGACGTCGAACCCCGTCCAGTACGGCGGTGGCAGCGGGGCCAGCAAAAACACCAGTGGGTCGATGCCCTGCGCACGCCAGCCGTCAAAGGGGAACAGGCTCGCAAAAACAATCAGCGCCGTGTAGATCAGGGCCAGCGGCCAGGCAGAGGTCTTGTGCATGGGGCCCCTTGCGCCCCCGTCAGAAGGGTTTGACCACCACCAGCACCACCGCCATCAGCAGCAGCAGCACAGGCACCTCATTGAACCAGCGAAACCAGACATGGCCACGGCGGCTGGTGCCGTCGGCGAGTTTGCGCAGCAACACCCCGCACGCATGGTGGTAGCCGATCACCAACACCACCACGGCCAGCTTGGCGTGCATCCAGCCGTTGCCCTGCGACGCCGGGCCACGCCCGATGCCATAACCGAGCCAGAGCCAAAGGCCCAGCGCCACGGCAGGCACAGCCAGCAAAGTGGTGAAACGCATCAACTTGCGCGCCATCAGCAGCAGGCGCTCGCGCTCTGCCACAGAGCCTGGGGCCACCATCGCCATGTTGACGAAGATGCGAGGCAGATAGAAAAGACCGGCAAACCAGCTGGCCACGAAAACGATGTGAAAGGCTTTAACCCAGAGCATGGGCGCAGTTTACGTGGCTGCGGCCCCTCCGAACCCATTCACAGGGCCGGGCAAAAAAAACCCGGCACATTCGCCGGGTCCGAAAAGCCTGTTGTGCATTGCTGCTGCGCAGGCCCCGCTCAGGGAGGAAAGCGGGGGGCGGCGAGCCGCCCGGCGCCAATTTATCACCGGGCAGGGGGCGATACAAGTGGCGGGACAAGCAATCTGTCACCCGCACTGCAGCGCGCCGCGCCGGTGTGGCATCTGGCACACCGGTTGGCCGCCCCCCCCCCCTTGAATTCAGGCTTTGCAGGGATCCCGCACGCATGCGCGTTGGATCAAGTGGAGCATCGCTCTCAGGGGGATAATCTTTCGATGCACCTCCAAAGCCCTGCCCCATTTCCGCAAAACCGCCCCCGCCGCCTTCGCCGCGACGCCTTTACCCGCCGCCTGGTGCGCGAAAACGCGGTGTCGGCCGACGATCTGATTTACCCGGTGTTTGTGCACGAAGGCCAGAACCGGCGCGAAGCCGTCACGTCCATGCCCGGCGTGGACCGCCTGAGCCTGGACCTGCTGCTGCCGGTGGCCGAAGACTGTGTGAAGCTGGGGATTCCGCTGCTGGCCCTGTTCCCTGCCATTGAAACGCACCTCAAGACGCCCGATGGCAAAGAGGCACTGAACCCCGACGGCCTGATCCCGCGCGTAGTGCGGGCACTGAAAAAAGAATTCCCCGACTTGGGCGTGATGACCGACGTGGCGCTGGACCCCTACACCAGCCACGGGCAAGACGGCGTGCTGGACGACACCGGTTACATCATCAACGACGAGACCGTGGAGATCCTGACCGGCCAGGCGCTCACGCATGCCGAGGCGGGCGTGGACATCGTCGCGCCCAGCGACATGATGGACGGCCGCATCGGCGCCATCCGCGAGGCGCTCGAAGTGCAGGGCTACATCCACACCCGCATCATGGCCTACAGCGCCAAGTACGCCAGCGCCTTCTATGGCCCCTTCCGCGACGCCGTGGGCACGCGCGGCGCCCTGGGCAAGGCCGACAAGAACGTCTACCAGATGGACCCCGGCAACAGCGACGAGGCCCTGCGCGAGGTGGGCATCGACATCGCCGAAGGCGCCGACATGGTGATGGTCAAACCCGGCATGCCCTACCTGGACATCGTGCGCCGCGTGAAGGACGAGTTCCATGTGCCCACCTTCGCCTATCAGGTCAGCGGCGAGTACGCGATGCTGAAGGCCGCCGCCGCCAATGGCTGGCTCGACCACGACGCCGTGATGATGGAAAGCCTGCTGGCCTTCAAGCGCGCAGGCGCCGACGGTGTGCTCACCTACTTTGCGCGCGACGCTGCGCGTTTGCTCCTGAAATAAGAGCTGCTAGCGCTTATATATAAAGCGTTAGAGCCCTATTTGGCTTCAATTTTCGGGCACAGCGACTCCATGCGCATCTTTCACATCCACCCCGGCGGGGCGCAGGAGCTGCTCTCCCTGCCCGCGCAAATGCCGCCGCAGGGTTTTATCTGGATCGCCTGTGCACGGCCAGCTTTCCACGACCGGCTGGCCGAAATCCAGGGCCGGCTCCAGTCCCTGGTGGGTTTGCAACTGGTGGACCTGCACGTGTCCGACCTGCTCAATGCGCAACTGCCCTCGCACTACGACTACACCTCGCAATACGACCTGCTGGTGTTTCGCCGCCTGGCCACCGCGCAGGCGGGCCCCCACCAGGCGCTCCCCGAGGCCACGCTGGACGCGGCAGCCAACCCCTCGCTCAAGCGCACCGGCCCACCCGTGCTGCGGCGCATTGACACCAACCCCGTGGGGTTTGCGGTGTTTGACCAATTGCTGCTGACGGTGCACCCCACCGATTGCGCCGTGCGCGACGCCTACGCCACGCGGCTGCTGGCTGCACTGCCCGCCAGCACACCTGCCGTACACAACGAGGGCCGCAGCAGCCCCGTGCCCGGCGCCCGCGTGCCCACCAGCCCGGCCGACCTGATGCTGCGGGTGGTCAACCTCATGGTGGACGGCTACCTCGACCTGCGCCGCGAACTCACGCGCCAGCTCGACCACTGGCAAAACGAGCTGCTCAAGCCGCGCGCGCGCTATGTGAACTGGACATCGCTGCTCGAAGCGCGGCTGGCGCTGCACAAACTCGATGAAATCTGTGAAGACCAGCGCTCTGCGGTGCAAGACTGGATTGACGCGCTCGAAACCTGGGCCCTGCCCGACACGCCCACCGGGGTACGCGAGCTGGATTTGCTCAAGGTGCGCAGCCGCGACGTGCTGGAGCACATCGAACGCGTGGTGCACCATGTGCGCCGGCTGGAGCAAAGCACCGAGACCGCCGTGCAAATGCACTTCAGCGTGCAGAGCAACCGCACCAACGACATCATGCGCACCCTCACGGCGCTGACGGCGGTGTTCCTGCCGCTGAACCTGATCGCCGGCATCTTCGGCATGAATTTCGAGTTCATCCCGCTGGTGCACAAAGCCGATGGTTTCTGGTGGGCCATGGGCTCCATGGCGTTCATTGCGGTGGCACTGGTGCTGCTGTTCTGGCGCAAGCGCTATCTGGCACGCACGGCACGCTGATTCACGCCCCAAACGGAGGACGGGCGCCCCTGCGAGAGCGCTCACCGAGGGCGTCGAAGGCGTCCCCGGCGGATGCCCTCTCAGCCCAGGTGCTTGGCAAAAAATGCCAGCGTGCGCTCACGCGCCGTGTTGGCAGCAGCCTCGTCGTAGCTGCCGCGCTGATCGCAGTTGAAGCCATGGTCGGCCGCATACACATGCACCTCGACGTCGGGGTGCGCCTTGGCAAAGGCCTGCACGCTGTCCAGCGCAATCCAGTGGTCGCGCTCGCCGAAATGGGCCAGCACGGGCACCTGGGGGGTGCGGGCCACCTCGTCCGGTGTGGTCACACCACCGCCGTAATAAGGCACCGCAGCCGACAAGCCCGTGAGCGCACACGCCGCGCGCCACGTCAACAGGCCGCCCCAGCAATAGCCCACGATGCCGACTTTGCCACCACATTGCTGGGCAGCGTAGTCAATGGCCGCCTGGATGTCCGGCATCACGCCGGGGGCAGGCAGGTCTTCCACCGCCGCCTTGAGCGCCATGCCCGCCTGCATGTCATCGCCGGTGTAGCCCAAATCCACCCCCTGCTTGACGCGGTGGAAGGTAGACGGCGCCACGGCCAGGTAGCCGCTGGCCGCGTAGCGGTCGGCCACCGAGCGGATGTGCGAGTTCACGCCAAAAATCTCCTGCAGCACCACCACGGCGCCCCGGGGTGTGCCCTCGGGCCGGGCCACCCAGGCGGGCGCCACAAAACCGTCACGCGACGTCAGATCAACAAACTGTCCCATGCTGAATGCTCCTTGAAAAGGGAATGAAGAGAGGGTGGGGTTCAATACAAGGCCCTTGCACACAACTTGCACACCCGTACACGACCGTGCACGACACTCGCACGGATGTTGCCCGTTGCTTGCGCGGTGCGGTGCGGTGCGGTGCGGTGCGGTGCGGTGCGGTGCCCCGCGCAGTGTGCGGCCAGACAAGGCAAAGAACCTGTTCCAATGCGCCATTTTTGCAGGAGACCCGATTCCATGGAGAAGATCGCACTAATCACGGGCGCCAGCCGGGGCATTGGCGCCGCCACCGCCCTGCTGGCCGCAAAACAGGGCTGGGCCGTCGCCGTCAATTACCACAGCAACCACGCGGCTGCCCAGGCGGTGGTCGATCAGATCCGCGCGCAGGGTGGGCGAGCGGTTGCCGTGCAGGCCGATGTGGCCAAAGAGGACGAGATCGTCGCCATGTTCCAGTCCGTCGACGCCCAGCTGGGCCATGTCACCGCGCTGGTCAACAACGCCGGCGTGGTGGACGTCACAACCCGGGTCGATGCAATGAGCGCTGCGCGCCTGCGCCGCATGTTTGACACCAACGTGGTCGGCAGCATCGTCTGCGCCCGCGAGGCAGTGCTGCGCATGAGCCCCCGGCATGGCGGTGCTGGGGGCTCCATCGTCAACGTGTCCAGCGCAGCGTCGCGGCTGGGCTCGGCCCACCAATACGTGGACTATGCGGCCAGCAAAGGCGCTATCGACACCTTCACCATCGGCCTGGCGCGCGAGGTGGCGGCAGAAGGCATCCGCGTGAATGCCGTGCGGCCGGGCCTGATCGAGACCGACATCCACGCCAGCGGCGGCCTGCCCGACCGCGTGCGCGACCTGGAGCACCAGGTGCCCATGCTGCGCGGGGGCACCGCCGATGAGGTGGCGCAGGCCATTGTCTGGCTGATGTCACCGGCAGCCAGCTACACCACCGCCACGCTGATGGACGTCTCTGGCGGGCGCTGAAGACAGGCCCCTGCCCGGCGCAAGCCCGCTGCAGCGCAGCATGCCCGAGGGCCCTACCGTGCAGAAAACACCGCATACTCGCGCACAGCCCGGGCAGCGCCACCCCGCCTGCCAACGGCCCCGCGCCCGACGAACCACCCTGCCCTCTTGCCCTTGGGAGCTCCCTGATGGACCTCAAACCCCTGATCACCCTGCTGGCCATCGTCAACCCGCTGGCCATCGTGCCCTTCTTCATCCACTACACGCAGGGGTTTTCGTATCCACAGCGGCGGCGCACCATCCGGGTGGCCAGCTTCAGCGTGTTCTGCGTGATCGCGGCCTGTGCGCTGCTGGGTCTGCAAATCCTCGACTTCTTCAACATCTCGCTGCAGAGCTTTCAGGTGGGCGGCGGCATGCTGCTGCTGATCAGCGCGATGAACATGCTCAACGCCCAGCCCGCAGAGGCCAAGCCCAGCACCAACGAATTTGAAGAAGGCGCCGAAAAGGCCGCTGCGGGCAGCTCCATCGCCGTGGTGCCGCTCACCATCCCGCTGCTGACCGGCCCGGCGAGCATGTCCACCGTGGTGATTTATGCCGACCGCGCGCAGGGCGTGTGGCAGACGCTGGCACTGGTGGGCTATGGCGTGGTGATCGCGCTGGCCACCGCCGTGTGTTTCTCGCTGGCCGACCCGATTGCGCGCGTGCTGGGCAAGACCGGCATCAACGTGATGACGCGGCTGATGGGCCTCATCCTGGCTGCGCTGGCCGTCGAGGTGATGGCCGACGGGCTGGGCAAGCTCTTTCCGATCCTTGTAGCGCGCTGACCCACACATGTCTGCACGGCTTTTGCTGCTCGAGGACGACCCCGCCATCGCCCGCACCGTGGCCTATGCGCTGGAGCGCGACGGGCTGCTGGTGACGCACAGCCTGCTCGTGCACGACGCACGCCAGCAGATGGCATCGCACCGTTTTGACCTGCTGGTGCTGGACGTGGGCCTGCCCGACGGCAGTGGACTGGACCTGCTGCGCGACGTGCGCAACGCTGCGCCCACGGCCGCCCTGCCCGTGCTGATGCTCAGCGCCCACGGCGAAGAGATCGACCGCGTGCTGGGCCTGGAGCTGGGCGCCGATGACTACCTCACCAAACCCTTCAGCCCGCGCGAGCTGGCGGCGCGCGTGAAGGCGCTGCTGCGCCGCGCGGGCCACAACGGCAACGGCAACGGCAACGGCCACAAGCCCCCGCCCGCCTCTGCGGCCC
>RCMZ01000771.1_pt1 | contig 13391 bp, 11 predicted proteins | sample 2041141 | NCBI WGS metagenome assembly RCMZ01 (sample SAMN09708263, study PRJNA481090) | Wastewater metagenome, whole genome shotgun sequencing project. | biome: sewage; isolation source: Davis station wastewater (DW) | place: Antarctica: Davis Station | collected 2010-03-01
GACGGCCAGATGGTGGTGCGCAAGATGATGAACCTGTCCTCCAGCTTCGATCACCGCATCGTGGACGGCCATGACGCGGCGGTCTTCGTGCAACGGATCAAGAACCTGCTGGAGAACCCGGCCACGCTTTGGATGGGGTGAGGGCGTGGCTCAGATCGAACTGGGTGCCACAGATATTGAAATCGTTGAGAGGCTGGCGCTGCTGCTGAAGCGACGCGTCGGGGGAGAGTACACGACCACTGCTGTACTAGCCGTGTGCACAGCGATCTTCGCATGGGTCGCTAAGCGCGTCCGACGGGATGGCGATACGGCCGCCTATGCCATTCGACGAGCGTGGGAGGATCAACTGGGCGCAAGCGATCCTTGGAGATTTCCCAATGATTTAGCCCAGTTGTCAGTGATTGAGGGGATCGTACGGCTGCGAAACGCGACTTCCCATGCTGATGGAGCGTCCGTTCATCCGCTCAATGGTGACCATTGCCTGCTTGGCTTCACGCTCGATGCCGATCAGACCCCCGTCCAACTACACGAAGATGAACTTCGACGCCTCGGCCTTGTAGTCGCAGAGCAGTTCTCTCGTGCCATGAGAAACTTTGAGCCCGGCCAATGACCCAGACCCTGAAAACCAAAGTCCTGATCATCGGCGCGGGCACCGGCGGCTATGTCGCAGGCATTCGTTGCGGCCAACTGGGCCTGGACACCGTGTTGGTGGACGGCGGCGACGGGCTGGGCGGCACCTGCCTGAACGTCGGCTGTATTCCGTCCAAGGCCATCATCCATGCGGCGGGCAAGTTCGAAACTGTGGCCAAGGCGGCTGGCGGTGGGACGCTGGGCATCACGGCGGCGGCGCCCGCCATCGATCTGAAACAGACGGTCGAGTGGAAGGACGGAATCGTCCGTAAACTGAACAATGGCGTCGCGGCCCTGCTGAAGAAGGCCAAGGTCAAAGTCATCAAGGGCTGGGCGAACTTCGAGGACGCCAAGACCTGCGTAGTCACAACCGACGACGGCGATGTGAAGATCACCGCCGAACACGTCATCCTGGCCACGGGGTCTGAGCCTGTCGAAGTGCCCTTCCTGCCGTTCGGCGGCGACGTCATCTCCTCGACCGAGGCGCTGAGCCTGCCCGAGGTCCCGAAGAAGCTGGTCGTGGTCGGCGGCGGCTATATCGGGCTGGAGCTGGGCATCGCCTTCAGGAAGCTGGGCGCACAGGTGGCCATTGTCGAAATGACCGACCGCCTGCTGCCCCTCTATGACAAGGCCCTGACCGATCCGGTCGCCAAGTGGTTAGAGAAGCATGGCGTCGAACTGCATCTGGGCGCCCGCGCAGGCGGTTTCGGCAACGGAACGCTGAATGTCACGACCAAGGACGGCGAGCCGCTACAGTTGGACGCCGACAAGGTGCTGGTCACCGTGGGCCGCAAGCCCCGCACCCAGGGCTGGGGGCTGGAGAATATGGGCGTGGCCATGAGCGGCCCCTTCGTGAAGATCGACCAGCGCTGCGCCACCAGCATGAAGAACGTCTGGGCCGTCGGCGACCTGACCGGCGAACCCATGCTGGCGCACAAGGGCTCAGCCCAGGGGGAGGTGGTCGCCGAGATCATCGCCGGTCGTGATCGTGTGTTCGATCCCGTTACCATCGCCGCCGTCTGTTTCACTGAACCCGAGATCGTCTCCGCAGGCGTCGGCCCGCAGGATGTCGAGGGGCGCGACGACGTGATCCAGGCCGTCTTTCCCTTCGCCGCCATCGGCCGCGCCCTGGCCATCGAGGCGGGCGACGACGGCGGCTTCGTGCGGGTCATCGCATCCAAGACCGATCACCGCATTCTGGGCATACAGGCCGTCGGCCAGCACGTGTCGGAGATGTCCAACAGCTTCGCCCAGATGCTGGAGATGGGCGCGGTTCTGGAAGATGTGGCCGGAACCATCCACGTCCACCCGACCCTGGGCGAGGCCTTCCACGAGGCGTCGCTGCGCGCTCTGGGCCACGCCATCCATATCTAGGCGGCCCAGACCCCTGCGCAATTGCGCTCAGAGTGCGGAGGGCAAGAAAGATGAACCTTTGTTCATGTGCATTAGGTCGCGTTGCCAGAGGAACAGGGGTCGCTAAGGTTCAGGCCACCTGAAATCTTAGGAGACGCCCATGCGTTTCGCTTCCCTCGTCGCCGTCGCCGCCCTGACGGCAGTGGCCACTCCGGTTCTGGCGGTCACGCCGCCCCGGACCGCCTCCGCCCAGGCGCCCGCACCCGCCCTGCGCGCCGCGCCGGTATCCGAGCTGGTCCGTGAAGTGGACATTCCCTACACCCGCTTCACGCTGGACAACGGCCTGACCGTGCTGGTCCACGAGGACCACAAGGCGCCCGTCGTCGCCGTATCCGTCTGGTACAATGTCGGCTCAAAGGACGAGCCTGCGGGCAAGACCGGCTTCGCCCACCTGTTCGAACACCTGATGTTCGGCGGGTCGGAAAACGCACCCGGCAGCTATTTCACCCCGATGCGCAACATGGGCGCGACCGATATGAACGGGACCACCTCGTTCGACCGCACCAACTATTTCGAGACGGTCCCGACCCCGGCGCTTGAGCAGGCCCTGTTCCTGGAAAGCGACCGCATGGGATACATGCTCGGCGCCATCAGCCAGGAGACGCTGGATCTGCAGCGGGGCGTCGTCCAGAACGAAAAACGTCAGGGCGACAACCAGCCTTACGGACTGAACTGGTACAAGCTGCTGGAGGCGCTGTTCCCCGAAGGCCACCCCTACCGCCATTCCACAATCGGTTCGATGGCCGACCTGGACGCCGCCTCGATGCAGACAGTGCGCGACTGGTTCACCTCAAACTATGGCCCGAACAATGCGGTCCTGGTCCTGGCCGGCGACATCACGCCTGCTCAGGCGCGTGAACTGACCGAGAAATATTTCGGACCAATCGCTCGCGGCCCGGCCAACACCCCCGCACAAGCCGCGATCCCGACGCTGTCCGCGCCGATCAGCGAAACCACCCGTGACCGCGTCTCCAATGCACGCATCCAGATCAGCTGGGCTGTGCCCGGCATGCTAGACGCGGATTCCGTGCCGCTGAGCGTCGCCGCCTCTGTGTTGGGTGGTCTGGCCTCCTCGCGCCTCGATAACGAGCTGGTGAGAGGCGAACAGACAGCGGTATCCGTCAGCGCCGCCAACAGCGCACTTCACCGGGTGAGCATCTTCCAGATGCACATGGACGTCAAACCCGGCGAAGACCCCGCCGCCGTCGAGGCGCGGGCGCATGAGATCCTGAACGGCCTGATCGCCAACGGCCCGACCCAGGACGAGATCAACCGTGTCGTCACTCAGTATGCGTCGCGCCGCATCCAGGGCCTTGAACAGGTCGGCGGCTTCGGCGGCAAGGCCACGGCCCTGGCTGAAGGTCAGCTCTATGCCGGCGATCCAGACTTCTACAAGAAACAGCTGGCCGCCTACGCCGCCGTCACCCCGGCCCAGGTCCAGGCTGCCATGCAGAAATGGCTGACCCGGCCGGCCTATACACTGACGACCCTGCCCGGCCAGCGCGAAGCCTATCAAGAGGCGGCCGCATCCCCGTCCGGCGCCAATCACACGCCCGCCCCGCCGATTGAGCGCGTGAGCCGCATGGCCAAGCCTGAAATCGGTCAAGTCGCCAACGTCGATTTCCCCGCCGTCGAACGCACCCGCCTGTCGAACGGCGTCGAGGTCATCTACGCCCAGCGTGACGCCGTGCCCGCCACCAAGATCGCCATCGACTTCGACGCCGGTCTGAGCGCCGACAGCGCCTCCAAACTGGGTCTGCAAAGCCTGATGCTGGACCTGCTGGACGAAGGCACCCGCACCCGCAACGCCACCCAGCTGGCCGAGGCCCAGGAAGCTCTGGGCGCCAACATCTCGACCGGCGCCACCATGGACAGTTCCGTGGTGTCCCTGAACGCGGTGACGCCGAACCTGCAATCGTCCGTGGCCCTGCTGGCGGATGTGGTGAAGAACCCCGCCTTTGCATCTTCGGAACTGGAACGCCTGCGCGCCACTCGCCTGTCGCGCATCGCCGCAGAACGCACCCAGCCGGCCGCCCTGGCCAGCCGCGCCCTGCCGGAACTGATCTATGGCGCAAACAGCCCCTATGGCCGTCCGTTCAGCGGCAATGGCGACGACGCCAGCGTCAAGTCGATCACTGAGGCCGACGTCCGCGCCGACTACGCCAAGTGGATCCGCCCGGACAACGCCAAGATCTTCGTGGTCTCGGATCGTCCGCTGTCGGAAATCACCCCGATCCTGGAAACCGAGTTCGGTTCGTGGCGCGCCGCCTCGACACCCAAGGGCGTGAAGGACTTCTCGGCCCCGATCCCGGCGGCGACGGCCAAGATCGTGTTGATCGACCGCCCGCAGTCGCCTCAGTCCTACATCATGGGCGGCGAGGTTCTGGGCGCGTCCGGCACGGACGACCTGCTGGTGCTGAACGCAGCCAACAACGTGCTGGGCAACGACTTCCTGTCGCGCATCAACACGGACCTGCGCGAAACCAAGAGCTGGTCCTACGGCGTCAACGCCTCGGTTTCGGGCTTCCGCAACCGCGTGCCCTATCTGGTCACCGCACCCGTTCAGGCGGACAAGACCGGCCCGGCTATCGAAGCCTTGACCCAGCAGTTCAACGACTTCCTCAAGGGCGGAAAGGGTGTGACCGCCGACGAACTGCAACGCACCGTCAACGGCAACACCCGCCGTCTGGCAGGCAGCTACGAAACGTCGGGCGCCGTGCTGGGCGCTCTGCGCTCCAACGACCTGCTGGGCCGCCCGGACAACTATCCCGAGACGGTGGCGGCGCGCACCAACGCCCTGACGGCGGCCGAGCTTGATGCGGCCGCGCGTGCGGCCATCGATCCCGCACGGTTCGTCTGGGTGGTCGTGGGCGACGCCTCAGTGGTCAAGCCGCAACTGGACGCCCTGGGCATCCCGGTCGAGGTGCGGGCTGCGGCGACGCAGTAAGCACTTTCACCGCCAGAACGACGAAGGCCCGGAGATCGCTCTCCGGGCCTTTTTCGTATTCCCAATCCGTCAGGCTCGAGCTGGACCCGAGAATGACGAAACTCAGTCCAGCGCCGCGCCGGTCGTGCGCATGATCTCGGCGCGCAGTTCGGGCAGGCCCAGACCCTTCTCGGACGAGGTCAAGGCCACCACCGGGAAGGCGGCGGGACGTTTGGAGATGGCTTTCAGCGTGGCCTCCTGCACCTTCTCGCCCTCGCCCTTCTTCAGCTTGTCGGCCTTGGTCAGGACGATCTGATAGCTGACGGCGGCCAGATCCAGCGCGTCCAGCGCCTCGGCGTCCACGCTCTTGAGGCCATGGCGGCTGTCGATCAGCAGATAGACCCGTTTCAGCGTCACCCGACCGCGCAGATAGTCGCGACCCAGGTCCTGGAACTTCTTGACCGTGGTCTTGGACGCCTTGGCCCAACCATAACCCGGCAGGTCAACCAGACGCAGCTTGCCGTCCAGATCGAAGAAGTTGACCTCGCGCGTGCGGCCCGGCTCGTTGGAGGCGCGGGCCAGCTTGTGCATGCCCACCAGCCCGTTGATCAGGCTGGACTTGCCCACATTGGATCGGCCCGCAAAGGCGATTTCGGGCAGGTCGGGATCAGGCAGCTGCTCGATCTTGGCCGCGCCCATGATGAAGGTCGCGGGCCGCGCGAACAGGATGCGCGCGGCCTCGATGTCTTCGGGCGTGAAGTCGGTTTCGTCGGTCACGCGGGCTTCGGTTTCTTGAACCGGGCGATGAAGCTGTCGATGGGGTTTTCTGCCTTGTAGCGGTGCATGATGACGTACTGCTGCAGGATGGTCAGGATGTTCGACCAGGCCCAATAGACCAGCAGGCCCGCCGCGAACGGCGCCATGATAAAGGTGAAGATCAGCGGCATGAACTGGAAGATCTGGCGCTGGACCGGATCAGCCGCCGGCGGGTTCATCGCCGTCTGTAGCCACATGGTCAGACCATAGGCGATGGCCAGAAGGCCCAGATGCAGCGGACCACCCAGCAGACCGCCGATCAGGGGCGCCGCCGCCGGATCCCACGGGATCAGGCCGAACAGATTCCAGATCGAGGATGGATCACGCGCCGACAGGTCATGAATGAAGCCCAGGAACGGCTGATGACGCATTTCGATGGTCACCGTCAGCACCTTGTACAGGGCGTAGAAGACCGGGATTTGCAGCACAAGCGGAAGACAACCGGCGACCGGGTTGATCTTCTCGGTCTTGTACAGGGCCATCGTCTCCTGCTGCTGCTTCTGCGGATCGTCTTTGAAGCGCTTCTTGATCTCCTCCATCTTGGGCTGGAGGTTCCGCATCTTGGACATCGAGGCGTAGGCGTTGTTGGCCAGCGGGAACATGATCAGCTTGACGATGACGGTCAGGGCCAGAATGGCGATGCCGAAGCTGCCGACCACCGCATAGACGTTCTCCAGAACCCAGAAGATCGGGCGGGTCAGGAACCAGAACATCCCCCAGTCGATCGCATAGACGAAGCGCGGCAGGTGCAGGTTGTCTTCATAGGTCTTCAGAACTTCGGCGCGCTTGACCCCGGCGAACAGGCGCTGGGTCTCGGTCGCGGTCGCGCCCGGCTGGATGGTGCGGGTCGCGCCCAGGATGTTGGCTTCCAGCTGCTGGCCGCCGTTGACGTCACGGACGCGGAACTCGGTTTCGACCGCCTCATCCTGCTGGGGCAGCAGGGCCGCCAGCCAGTATTTATCGGTGATGCCCAGCCAGCCGCCGGTCGAGGCGTTGGCGATGCGCGGCTCTTTCAGCCAGTCCTTGTATTTCTTCTGTTCGGTCCGGTACTCGCCCGGCTTGCCGAAGGTGCCGATCGCGCCCTCGTGCACGATGTGCGACGACCCGGCTGCGGGCGGCACGCCCTGGCGCTGGACGCTGCCATAGGGGGCGATGGTGATGGCCTGGGTTCCCAGGTTCTGGACTGTGTCCTGAACCGAGAAGACATATTTATCGTCAACCGACACCACACGGGTGAAGCGCAGGCCCTGCTGGTTGTCCCAGGTCAGGGTGATCGGCGTGGTCGGCGTCAGGGTCGAGCCGTTGGTCAGGCTCCAGACCGTATTGGGTCCGGGAACGCCGCCCACGACATTGGGTCCGGTCCAGCCGAACTGGGCGAAATAGGCGTTCTGCATGCCCTGCGGGCGGAACAGCTCGACCGGCTCGGGCTTGTCCTGGGTTTCCTTGTAGTCGGTCAGGAACAGGTCATCGATGCGCCCGCCCTGCAGCGACAGCGACCCCTTCAGGGTGCCCGACTGGATCGGCACGCGCGCTGCCGTGGCCAGGGCCTGGCCCCGGTCCGTGACATAGGCCGAGCCTGCGGGGCTCTGGCTGGTCTGTCCGACGTTGATGTCAGTCTGCGCCTTTTGCGCAGCCTGCGTCTTCTGCTCGATGGCGCGACGTTCGGCCTGCGGACGCAGGACGGTCAGCCAGTAGATCCCCAGGATCAATACCGAGCACACGATGAAGATGATCGTGTTGCGCGAATTCTCGTTTTTCATGGATTCTGGCGGTCCTGGCCGGAAGGGGCGCGGGCGTTGGAAGGCCGATCAGCCCCCCGATCGCTTCTGGGTGTCGCCAGCCTTGTAAGCGTCGTTTTCACGTCGTCAAGCAAACGGTCCCACGCACGCTCCGTCGTGCCCATGCGGGCGATGAAGACATAGTCGCTTCCGGGCACGCCGTGGACGGCGAGCATGGCCCGCGCAGCCTCACGCAGACGGCGTTTGGCGCGGTTGCGAACAACAGCGCCGCCGACCTTGCGGGTGGCGGTGAAACCCAGGCCGATGTGCGACGAACCGTCGCCGCGCTCCAGCCTCTGAATCACCACGGCGCCACGCGCCTCGGAAACGCCTTTGGCGGCCGCCAGAAACTGGGGCCGCCGCAACAGACGTTTGATCTGTAAAGGGTCGCTCATGCGTCCAGATGTGCGGACGCGGAGCCGCTTACGCCGTCAGGCGCTTGCGGCCCTTGGCGCGACGGCGCGCAACAATCTTCTGGCCGTTCTTGGTGGCCATCCGGCTGCGGAAGCCGTGACGGCGCTTGCGCACGAGTCGCGACGGCTGATAGGTCCGCTTCACGGTCGGCTCCTGACGTTAAAGGGTTGGGCGGCGGGGCAAGAGGCGTCCGTCGCAGGAAGGGCGGGCGTATAAGTCGCCTGTCCGAATGAGTCAACGCTCTGTGGATAGACATTTCGAGGATGACGGCCTGATGGCGAAAAGAACGGCGAAGGAATGGGGCCTGCGGCTTGCGCCGCTCGTGGCCATCGCCGCGCTTGTGGTCCTGTTCTTCGCCATGGGCTGGAACCGCTATCTGTCGATGGAGATGATCCGCGAACACGGCCTGGGACTGCAAGCCTACGCTCATGATCATTGGTGGATCGCCCTGGTCGGGTTCATCGCCGTCTATGCCCTGGCCACCGCGTCCACCATTCCCGGCCCTGTCTTCCTGACCCTGTTGGGCGGCATGATGTTCGGCCCCTACGTCGGAGCGTTGGCGCAATCAACGGGAGCGACCATCGGATCGGTCGTCATCTATTGCATCTACCGCACCTCGATCGGCACATGGCTGCGGGCCAAGTTCGCAGCGGACGCAGGCTTCATGGACCGACTGGCCAAGGGCATCGACCGCAACGCCTTCACCACCCTGTTCACCCTGCGCGTCATCCCAAGCGTGCCGTTCGTGCTGGTCAACGCCACGGCGGGGATGCTGGCGGTGCCGCTGCGGCCCTATGTCATCGCCACCTTCATCGGCCTGTTGCCGTCCACCTTCATCTACACCTGGATCGGATCGCAGCTGGGCGACCTGCTGCGCGCGGGCGTGCGGCCGGACCTGCCGATGCTGGTGCGTGAGTTCTTCTGGCCGCTGATGGGGGTGGTCTTCCTGTCCCTGCTGCTGCCCATCGGCATCAAACTGTTCCAGATGGCCCGCGCGCGCCGTGGAGCGGGAGAAGCGCCCGCATGAGCGCCCTGTTCGACCGGATTGCCGAAAGGCTTAAACTCTCGCCTGAGCAGACGGCTCTGTGGCGCGAGCGTCTGCGCCCCCGTGCACCCGATGGCCTGTCGGCGCGGCTGCTGCTGCTGACCGTGGCCTTCACCCTGGCGGTGGAAGGGTTGATCATGGCCCCCAACCTGGCGGCCTTCCACGAGCGGTGGCTGCAGGACCGGCTGCAGGCCGCCGAACTGGCCTCGGTCGGGGTCGAGGCCCTACCCTATTCGGCCGTCGAGGACGACACCGCCGCCGAACTGATGCGGATCGGCGGGGTGCAGGCCGTAGCCCTGACGGAACAGGGCGTGCGCCGCCTTCTGCTTCAGGCCCCCAACCTGCCCCGCGCGCCTGAACTGATCGATCTGCGGCGCGAGAACATGGGGTCGCGCCTGATTGACCCGTGGCGCACCCTGTTCGGGCACCCCGACCGCTCGCTGCGGGTTCAGGCCAAGCCGCGCTATCGCTCCGGCGACTTCATCGAGATCGTCACCCCGGCCCAGCCGCTGAAGCTGGAGTTGAAGGCCTTTCTGCTGAACAGCCTTCTGGTGTCCCTGCTGATTTCGGCGACGGCGGGGGCCCTGCTGTACGGCGGTCTGATCCTGCTGGTTCTGCGCCCCCTTCGGCGTGTGACTCGGTCGATGGAGCGGTTCGCCGCCGATCCCGAAAGCGATCCCGAAACCCCGTCCGACCGTCACGACGAAATCGGCCGGGTCGAGCGCGAACTGGCGCGGATGCAGGAAGAGGTGCGCCAGTCCCTGCGTTCGCGCGCCCGCCTGGTCGCGCTGGGCGAGGCGGTGGCCAAGATCAATCACGACCTGCGCAACATGCTGACCTCAGCCCAGATGGCGTCCGAGCGTCTGGCCACCTCGGCCGACCCGCAGGTGGCCAAGGCCCTGCCGCGTCTGGAGCGCGCCCTGAGCCGCGCCGCCAATCTGTCACGCAATGTGCTGGAGTACGGCAAGAGCGAGGAGCCGCCGGCGCAGAAGACCCGCGTGCCCCTGAACGCCGCCTTGACCCTGGCCGCCGAGGATGCCGGTCTGGCCCCGGACGGGGTGAAGCTCGTCAAGCAACTGGCCCCGCGCTTCGCCGTAGAGGCCGACCCGGACCAGCTGTACCGCATCCTGGTCAATCTGATGCGCAACGCCCGTCAGGCGATCGAGACCGACCCCGCCCGCCCGCCGGAACAACGCGGCAAGGGCATCATCACCGTCAGCGCCTATGCCGACGATGGCTTCTGCGTCCTCCGCATCGCCGACGACGGTCCTGGCATCCCACCGCGTCTGGCCCAGCGCCTGTTCGAACCCTTCGTCAGCTCCAAGGCGTCAGACGGCACAGGCCTGGGCCTGACCATCTCACGCGAGCTGGCGGCCCTGCACGGCGGCGACCTGCGGTTGATCCCCACGGAAGGTCAGGGCGCGGTCTTCGAGCTTCGCCTGCCCGCCTGATTTCCTATTCCAGCCCGTCGGCGGACACCACGAAAGACGCGCCATCTTTCTTGGCCGCGGCGGCCAGTTCGTCCTGCACCAGATGCCAGCGCCGCAGCCGCTCATAATCGATGACATGTTCCGGCGAGGCGTCCAGCCAGTGGCGAAAATCCTCGATCTGCAGCCGGGCGTTCGGCCCATCGACATCCGGCAGCGCGGGGACATTGGGCAACTGGCGCGCGACATCGGCTGGGATCGGATAGTCGCCCGATGAGGTGACAAGGATCATGGCGGCTTTATCCCAATGCAAAAACGGCGTCAGAACACGACCATGCCGCCAACCTGGGCCATGCGCCACCTTTTCATCCGACAGGCGTTGTTGCAGTCCAAGCCGCTTATGGCCAAGGTCGTCCCGCCCTGCCTCGCTCCCAGGAGAGCCAGATGAAGCTTCGAATGTTCCACGCCGCGACTTTGGCCGCCGCCCTGACGGCGGGCGCTGCACTGGCCCAAACGTCGGCCCAGACGTCGGCCCAGACATCGGCCCAGACATCGCAGCCCGCGCCCTATGTGTCGTCTGACGCCTATCGCGATCAACGCCCCCTGCCCACGCTGGACCCCCGTGATCCGAAATCACGCGACGCCTGGTTGCAGGCTCGGGGCGAGGCCTATCACCGCGCGCCGGATTCCGCCCAAACTGACCAAGAGCTGCGCACCACCCAGGCTCTGAACGACGAGATCGCCGCCCAGAACGCCTTGGCCGACAAGGCGGATGAAGCCGCGCGACTGGACCATGACACGGCCGTCGCCCGCTATCAGATAGAGGTGCGCCAGGCCCAGGAACGCGCCCGCGCCGATGCCGAAGCCACACGCGCGGCCCAGGACCAGTACGACCGCGACTACGCCGCCTGGCGTGATCAGGTCATGCGCTGTCAGGCGGGCCAGCGCGCCGCCTGTGCGACACCCATGCCCGCCCCGCGCACCCGGTAGATCAGCCCGCGACCAGACTCATGTCGCGACGGGCCATCATGCGGTCGAACTCGGTCCAGACGCCGTCTGCGCCGTGCCAGTCGCCTTGCGTGGCCGCCTTGGAATATTCGGTGGCGCGGGCCTCGAAGAAGTTGGCGTGTTCGACGCCCGACAGCAGAGACTGCAGCCACGGCAGCGGGTTTTCCTTCACCCCATAGACTTCCGGCAGCTTCAGTTGACGCAGGCGCCAGTCGGCGATGAAGCGAATATATTGTTTGATGTCCTCAGGCGTCATGCCCTGGACGGAACCCATTTCGAAGGCCAGGTCGATGAACCGGTCTTCCATCGTCACCACCGTCTTGCAGCAGTCGACGATGTCGTCGGCCACAGTCTTGGTGACGGCGCCCGTCTCCTGATTGAAGGCGTGATACAGCTTGATGATGCCCTCACAGTGCAGGCTCTCGTCGCGCACCGACCAGGACACGATCTGGCCCATGCCCTTCATCTTGTTCTGGCGCGGGAAGTTCATCAGCATCGCGAACGACGCGAACAGCTGAACCCCTTCCGAGAAGCCGCCGAACATGGCCAGGGTGCGGCAGATGTCAGCGTCGGAATCGACCCCGAACTGGCCCATATAGTCGTGCTTGTCCCGCATGGCCTCGTATTCCATGAAGGCGCCGAACTCGCTCTCGGGCATGCCGATGGTTTCGAGCAGCAGGGCGTAGGCCGCGATATGGATGGTCTCCATATTGCCGAAGGCGGCCAGCATCATTTTCACTTCGGTCGGTTTGAACACCCGGCCGTAGCGCTCCATGTAGTTGTCCTGAACCTCGATGTCCGCCTGGGTGAAGAAGCGGAAAATCTGGGTCAGCAGATTGCGTTCACCGTCGTTCAGGGTCGAGGCCCAGTCCTTGACGTCCTCGCCCAGCGGCACCTCTTCGGGCATCCAGTGGACCTGCTGCTGCTTCTTCCACATATCGAACGCCCACGGATAGCGGAACGGCTTGTAGGCGGCGGACGGGGTCAGAAGACCGGCGCGTTCGGGAAGGATGATCGAGGATGGAGCGTTCATCGGAGGAGACCTGAAAGCATTACCGGAGAGGCCCGCACCATGCTTCGCGTCGCCCCCGGCGCCAAGCCGTAAATCACCTATGTTGCGATCACATTTTTCATGACCGCTATATGTAGTGGTTCTGGTTCAGGAAATTGGGGAGGGAGCTGGGGATGGATTTTCGTCCAAAGCCAAGCTGGCTAACGCCTCCCCTACTCCAGATGCGCCCAGGACCAGTCGCCGCGCTTCTCCACCGTCGTCGGCATTCCGAACAGGTCCGACAGGACCGGGCCAGTCAGCAGATCCGACTTCGGCCCATCGTTCAGCACCCTGGCGTCACGCAGCAGGACCAGATGGTCGATCTCGGGCAGGATCTCCTCGACATGGTGGGTGACCAGCACCAGGGTCACGCCCGAACGGGCCACTTCACGCAAGGCCTCCAGGAACAGACGCCGCGTCGCCGGGTCCAGACCGGCGCAAGGCTCGTCCAGCAGCAGGGCGCGCGGGCGATGGACCAGGGCGCGGGCGATCAGGACGCGCCGCGCCTCGCCCGTCGACAGGCTCGCCATCTGACGGCCGATCAGATGGGTGACGCCCATCCGCTCCAGCGCCTCGCGGCTGGCCTGACGCATCTCCTCGGTGACGGCATGGTTCCAGACCCCGCGCGCGGCGAAGAAGCCGGACACCACCGCGTCAAACACCTCCAGCGCCTCTTCGCCGGCATAGTCGGTCTGGATGGCGGGCGAGACGACGCCCAACAGGCTGCGCAGCTCAAACACGTTCCACTGGGTCTGGCCGAAGATGCGCAGACTGCCCTGCCCGCCCGTCGGATACAGCTGACGTGTGATCAGCTTGACCAGCGTGGACTTGCCCGCACCGTTGCGGCCCAGAATGGCGGTGTGACGCCCCTCGGGAATGGTCA
>RCMZ01000772.1_pt1 | contig 13383 bp, 10 predicted proteins | sample 2041141 | NCBI WGS metagenome assembly RCMZ01 (sample SAMN09708263, study PRJNA481090) | Wastewater metagenome, whole genome shotgun sequencing project. | biome: sewage; isolation source: Davis station wastewater (DW) | place: Antarctica: Davis Station | collected 2010-03-01
TTGGGGGCTTAGGGCAAGATAAAAGAGGGGTTTTGGCCTTCTGTTTTCCTGAGCCCTGGCAGACACTTGCGAGGATTGCGGAGACCGACGTCGACTTGCGCTGAGTTGACGCCTGATTCCGCGCCGACGACAGGCCGGAGCGCCGATCATGCAGGTCCGAACCGCCATCGAGGTACGCCTCACCCAAGCGTCGAAGGATGACGTCTCGACCTTGAGAGTGCGTCTTCCGCAGAGGTTGAAGTCGGACAAAACCAGCGTCCGGATCGCCATGTTCCAGAGGCTCGCGGCCTCGCGTCTGTTCGCCTATGGGGACCGCGCCGGCTGTTTGCGCGCGGCCCAGAACCGCTCAGGTCGTCCCTTCCGTCTCGACGTCCGGCAGCGCGTCACGGTCAAGGCGCTGGTGTCCCGACACATGGGCAAGGGGTTCGCCCGGGGCGCGGCGCTCGCCGCCCATATCGCCTATCTCGGCCGCATGGGCGCCGGCGAGGACGGCGAGCGCGCGGCCTTCTTCGGACCGGTGCGTGAAGGGGTCGATGCGACCGGCGCCACGGAGGGCTGGGCGAAGGACAGGCACCATTTCCGCTTCATCATTTCACCTGAGCACGGCGATCGGATTTCGGACCTCCAGGGCTTCACCAGGGAGGTCATGTCGAGGGTCGCCGACGACCTTGGAGAGCCGGGTCTGAACTGGATCGCCGTCTGCCATTTCGACACCGACCAGCCGCACGCCCATGTGCTGGTTCGGGGGCGAAGGGGCGATGGCCGGGACCTCGTAATTCCGCGCGACTACATCGGCTACGGCTTTCGCGCCCGGGCCCAGGAAGTGGCCCAAGAACGCCTCGGAGACCTCAGCCGCCAGGACGCCGAACGTCGCGTCTGGCGTGAGACCGAGGCCGACAGGTTCACCGCCTTCGATCGCCGTCTCCTGGCAGCCGCGGACAACAACGGCTGTGTTGATGACGGGATCGGGGGCACCGACGCCTGGACGGCCCTGACCCGGGGACGGTTGCGCCATCTTGAGACTCTGGGCCTCGCCGTACGAACAGGGCGGCGCTTCCGACTGGCCCCGGATATGGAAGCCCAACTTCGGAGGCTGCAGCTTTCGAAGGACGTCATTCGCACACTCAACCAACGGCGTCTTGATGGCGCGCGGTCGGCCGAACAGCTGGGCAAGGCGCCGGTGCAGGGCAAGGTCGTGAAAGCCGGCTTCCACGACGAACTGGGCGGCTCCCCCTATGTGGTGGTGCGCGCCGCTAACGGCTCCGAACACTATGGCCGGCTGGGCGTGGGCAAGACCCCGCCAGCCGTGGGAAAAGCGGTCACGCTTTCGCTCGATGCGCGCGGCTTCGCCCAGGTCCTCAGCGGCAAGCAGCTGGGTCAGGATCTGGGTCGGTGACGATTTGCCGAACTCATGCCGCTTCTGGGAAGACCTTCTCGACAGACAGGCTGCCCTCTGGAAGGGCGCGCAGCAGTTCGGCTTCGGGCTTGCGGAGATCCAGCCAGTCGAGGGCGGCTTCCGGCTTCAACAGCACGATCTGGCGATCGTGATAGGGGGCGATGTCCGGTCCCGGCTCGGTGGTCAGCATCGCGAAGGCGCCGTCTCGAACCAGACCGGCGACCCAGAAGATCGGCGCGTCGGCCATGGTGAACCGCCACTTGGTCTTACGCTTCTGACCCGGCTCGGCGTCGGTGAACTCGAAGAAGCCGTCGGCGGGGATCAGGCAGCGGGTGACGCCGTCGAAGGATCGACCGTCGGATCGGAAGTTGAACACGGGTCTTCCCTGTGGCGACTTCCAGGCCCATGGCGACACGATTAGCTGCGAGCCATCGGGGCCTCGCGTAATGATGGGCGCCCGGTCGCCGATACGGATCGAGGCCATAGGTCCGAAGTTGGGCATGCCGCCGGGGAAGACGAGACGGTCGCCGGTTCGGTTGAAGGTCTCGATCACCTCGTCGAACGGCAGGATGAGCTGATACTCGTTGCACATGCGGGCCTCCGTCTTTGATCCATTGATCGCCGACTCCTGAAGAAAAGCCAGCGCCCACCATCTCCAGGCGTTCCAAGAGGTGGTCCACAGAGCCCCCGGCGACGGGGATAAGGGATCGGCGAAGGTTGACTCTTGGTTCGATCCAGAACCAGAACATTACAAGAACATTTATCAGCCTTGGAAACAGGAGGCTTCTCATGCACGCCAGCCTGCCTGCCGGGCTCGACAGTTTGCGCGATCGGATACGCGCCCTAGAGCAAGGGAGTCGAAGCACCACGGGCATCCTCCCGTTCGGGGTTCGCGACCTCGACCGACACCTGCCCGGCGGCGGTCTGTCGCTCGGCGCCCTTCACGAGGTCGCCGGCGGAGGTGAGGAGGCCGTGGACGGCGCCGCCGCAGCCCTGTTCGCGGCCGGGATCGCAGCCCGGCGGCCCGGCCAGGTGTTGTGGTGCGTGACCCGCCCCGACCTCTTCGCCCCGGCCCTGCGTCAGGCCGGTCTGGGGCCGGACCGGGTGATCTATGTCGAGGCCGAAGACGAGCCTTCCCTCCTCGCCTGTTTCGAGGAAAGCCTTCGTCATCCCGGTCTGGCCGCCGTCGTGGCCGAGACCGCCCGCCTCAGTCTCGTCGCATCCCGACGACTGCAGCTGGCCGCCGAAGGGTCGGGCGGCCTGGGTCTGGCGGTGCGGCGATGGCGACGGGCTTCGGACGCCGCCGACTTCGGTCAGCACACCGCCTCCGCCACGCGCTGGCGCATCAGCCCGGCCCCCTCCTCGCCTTTGCCCGTGCCCGGCGTGGGGCGGGCGCGCTGGTTCGTCGAACTCATCCGTTGTCGCGGCGCCGAGGCCGCGGATTTCACCCTGGAAGCCTGTGATGAGACGGGTCGTCTCGCTCTACCTGCCGAACTGGCCCGTCGATCGTCTGCGACGCGGACTGGCGGACGCCGCGCCGCAGCCTGAGCTTCCCCTGATCCTCGCGGGTCGGTCCGGGTGGCGCCGGATCGTCCTTGCCGCCAACACGGCGGCGCTGGCCCATGGCGCGCGCGTCGGCATGGCGGCGACCCAGGCCCAGGCCCTCATTCCCGGCCTCGACGTTCGGGTGGCGGACCCGGCGGGCGACGAGGCCGCGCTCGGACGTCTCGCTGTCTGGGCCATGCGCCGGTACGCCCCCGTCTGCCAGCCCGACCCGCCGGACGGCCTCGCTATCGACGCCACCGGGGCCGCCCACCTTCAGGGCGGGGAGGCCGCCATGCTGGCGGACATGATCCAGCGCCTGAAGGAGGAAGGCATCGAGGCCGACGCCGCGATCGGTCCGACCTATGGCTCCGCCCATGCCGTGGTCCGCTTCCGACGCGCGCACCGTATGATCGCGCCCGACGCCGTCGACGCCGCCATCGGAGGATTGCCGCTGGCGGCTCTGCGGCTTCCGGAGGCCTTGATCGCGCATCTGAACCGGATGGGCTTCGATCGGATCGCCGACGTCGCACACCGACCTCGGGCGCCTCTCACGCTCCGGTTCGGTCATGACCTCGGCCGTCGCATCGACCAGGCCTACGGGCGTGTGGACGAGCCGCTCATCCCGGTCGAGGCGCCGGAGATCCCGACGGTGTCGCGGGTGTTCGGGGAGCCGATCGGCGCGCCGGAGACCCTCGAGCGCCATGTCACGGCGCTCGCCTCGGAACTGTGCGCGGCGTTGGAGGTCCTGGGCCTGGGAGCCAGACGGCTGGACTGGTTGTGCGTCCGTGTCGACAACCGGGTCGAGGCGCAGAGGGTGGGCCTGGCCCGACCGACGCGGGAAGCTGCCCGGCTGTCGCGCCTGCTGACCGACCGGATCGAAAAGATCGATCCCGGGTTCGGCATCGAGCGCATGACCCTGTCCGCAATCCAGACCGAACCCCTCGATTGGCGGTCGGGCGAGAGCGCCCTGGGCGAGGCCGAGGCGCCAGACCTGTCGGATCTCGTCGATGTGCTGTCCAACCGCATCGGCGCCCAGCGTCTGTATCGACTGGTGCCGGTCGAGAGCGACGTGCCCGAGCGCTCCGTCGGCAAGGCTCCGCCCCTTTCCGTCGCTCCGGTTCTGGACTGGACGCCGGATTGGCCGCGTCCCGCGCGTCTGTTGAGGCGGCCCGAGCCCGTCGAGACCATGGCCCTGCTGCCCGACAATCCCCCGACCCACTTCACCTGGCGTGGGGTGCGCCGCCGCGTGGTGCGCGCCGACGGCCCCGAACGGATCTTCGGAGAATGGCGGCGGCGCGACGCGGAAGTCTGGGCGGTCAGGGACTATTTTCAGGTCGAGGATGAGGTGGGGCGGCGGTTTTGGTTGTTCAGGGCTGGCGACGGCGAAGATGGTCGGACGGGGTCGCAAGCCTGGTTTATCCATGGACTGTTCGGGTGATCGATTGTCGCGTCAATCCGGGGCGGCCTCGTTGGGCGCGTCGGGAGCGGTCGCGTCGGCCAACCAGTGCGAGGGGATGAGGAAATCGGCCTCGCCGCGCCAGTTGGCCACCTCCTTGACGCCCTCGATGTCGCCCCATGCATGATGGTCCGCATGATCCAGCACGATGATCTGCAGGCGGGAGTTGAACGACCCGTGCGCGCGAGCGAGGCTCGCGAAAATCTTGCGCGTACTCTCCAGATCGCCGAGCCGACCTTTGCGCCCACGAGCGGCGCCGATCGACTCTCCAGGCTCGTCAAGAGCGGCTTCGCCGGTGACGATCTGTTCGAAGGTGTCGCTCGGGAAATAGACCTGGCTCGGCTGATCGATGACGAGGAAGGTCGGCACCGGATTGTTCTGGAGACGATTGAGGAAGACCCCGTGAAGCGCGAGCAGGGCGGCGAGATGGTAGGCCATCCAGTTCTCGCCACTGCCGATTTCCCAAAGGAAATCCGCGCCCTTGGCACCCTCGCGTTCAAACCGGAGATTCAGCTCGCGCTCATCGAGCATGGGCAGGCCTTCGGCGCCTTCGATCCCGAGATGCTCGATGAAGCGGACGATGTAGCTTGAGATACGGGCATGGACGTCCGAGGCGCGGCGGCGGCGTTCTTCGTCGTTGCCTTGCCGCTCGATATCCCGGATGTCGCCGCGAAGTTTGGCGACCTGGGCCTCCAGACCCTCGTCGCCCTGGATATCCCTGAGCATGCGCAAGGCCTGTTCGGTCGATCCAATAAATCTGAAGATGTTCTCCAGGCTCTGCGACTGGCCGCGTTCCTTATCGACCTGCGCCTCGAACTCGCGTCGGGTGCGTTGCAGGGCCTGAAGATCGTTTTCCGCCTGAAGCAGGGAGCCCTGAACAGCGATAAGGTCACGATCAACCATAGGCCGAGCGGTCGTCGCGCCAGTCGAGAGGCTCTGAAGCTCAGCGATCGGGTCGTTCAGTTCCTCCAGGGCGTCCTTTGCCGCTTCGGTGTCCGATCCACACAGAACGCAGGACTCTCCCGCGACATGAGCCTTGAACCAGCCGACACCTTTCACGCTCGCCGACTGCTCAGCCAGCACATCGGCATAGTCGACCACCGCTCGGGAAAGGCTGCGCAGCTTGCGTAGGCGACGCCGTTCGGCGCCGATCTTCTGGTCGAGCGCCTGCTCCTGACGACGAATGTCGTCCAGCCGGGTCACCGCGGCGGTGACCCGGCCAGGCGCGGCGACAGATTGACCGCCGGCGGCGACCACCTCGGCGAGCACCGAGAGCAGCCCGCGCAGGTCTCCGGGCGGCTCTCCGGCCGGCACGAGACTGAGCTCCTGGGCGCGGAAGAAGGCGCCCCGTGCGTTTGCGCTCCAGTTGTCGATGGCGTTGCGCCGGGTCCGCAGCTCCGTCTCGACCTTGCGCAATTCGTCACGCAGCAGCCGGAGGCGATGGAGTCTCACCAAGTCTTCATTGGTCACGATCCCCAGGGCGAGCGGCAGAACATGGCGCAAGGTCTCGCGATGCTCCGATGAGTCCGCCTTGAAGAAGAGCGTGTAGGGATTGGCCACCACATGTTGTGGCAGAAGGTTGAAGGCCGCCAGATCGCGGAAACTCGCCCGCCCGCCGAAGCCTTTGTCCTTCTCCGGATCGAGCGCCAGATTGGACAGGCCGGAATAGATGTCGAGCAGCGCTTTAAGGCGCGCGACGTTGGAGTTCGCCGCCGGGCGCATGGGCAGAGGCTGCTCCACCTCAGGCCCCTGTTGCAGCCATATCTCCTCGGACACCTGACGCGCCGCCGGCTTAGGGCGGGCGATCCTCATAAGGCCGGCGTCGGTTTCGATGGTCAGTCCGAACCAAGAAACCGCGTTGCGGATCACACCGACAGCGATCGAGCAGGAGCCCGACCCGAGCACATAGTCGATGATGTTGACGATCGAGGATTTGCCGGTGCCGCTCCATCCGGTCACCACCGACACCGCGCCCGGGTCGAAGGTCAGCGTCCGGGGTTCGAAGCGAACGTCTTCCGGCCAAATGATGATTTCGCGGATGAAGAGCTTCATGTTCAGAACTCGATGTTCAGCTGTCGCTGGGCGGTTTCAAAGCCGTCCATGGCGAACCAGGTCCCGAGCCGCTTGGCGGCGCTCAGGACGTGAGAGACCGGGGGGTCGAGATCCCGGATAGCTTGCGGAAGATCGGCGCCGCTCATCGCCCTGAAGCGAGGAAAGCCTTCTCCGCCTTCGCGGATCAGAAGGCCTGAGGCGACACCCACCTGCAGCGCCTTGAGCGCGGTGTCGGCATGCGCCTCCACACGGCGTTGCAGGCCGGCGAGCAAGTCGGGCCGCTCCACGACGGCTTTGAGGAACCCACTGTCGAAATTCATGCCGTGGACCTTATCCACCGTCGCGCGGTGAAGAAGCAGGGCGGCGCTGACCACAAAGATGGGCAGGATCGGCGGCGCGCCATGGGCCTTGCCGGCGTGGCGCTGGGCGACATGCCAGAAGGCGCTGGCCATCAGAGCCGGGTTTCTGGCCAGCAGTTCCTCGTGATCAATCTTCACCGGAGGGCTCCGGGGAATAATTAGGGTCCCACCAGACCTGGTTCTCGTCTGCCAGGCGGTGGTAGTGGCCGGACGTCATGTAGAGCTCGCCGCAGGGCTGACCATCCAGCGGTTCCTGGTGATCGTAGGTGGCGTCGGCGAGCACCGCTTGTCCGATCTCCGTCGGCGGCTTGGGCTTCATCTCCCGGGTTCGCCGCCGCATCAAATTCTGCCATCGGGTGCGCAGGCGGTCACCCCGATCGCGCCATTCCCCGTCGGCGACCTCGCCCTCGATGACGAGCCGGTGCTTTTCGGCATTGAACTTCAGGAAATGATCGACGGCGTCGACAACATCCTCGTCCTGGGCTTCGATCCGGCCGAGGTGCTCGACAAACGTCCGCGACAAGGCGCCGGCACGATCGGCGTCGGACACCCGCACATCCGAGGCCGCCCTCGGAAGAAGGCGGCTCCGCGCCTGGCGGGCCTGGAGGGCATCCTTCTGGAGTAGAACCGCGGCACGCGACACCATGCCGGGACGCCCGGCATTCCATTCCTCACGCACCAGCCGCGTCAGCCATCCGAGCAGGCCGTCCAGAATGTCCTCCGCATTCGCCCTGGGACTCAAACCGAGGCCGTTCGCCATAGCGGCGCGATCCTCTGCCGGATCGCCGGCCTCGACGATCTCGATGCGTCCGATCAGGTCGAGCAGTTCGTCGTCGGAGCGTTGGAGCACCCGGTCGATCAAGGCTTGCGCCTGTGTGACCTTGGTCGTTTTCTTGGACGGCGCCGTGCCTTCGGCTCGCAAGGCGACCAACACCTCCGCCGCGCTCGCCTCGCCAAGCTTGCGCTTCTTCAAGAGGGTGGAAATGGCCGTTTCCACAGGCCGATTGACGAAGAAGAGATATCGCTCGCAGGCGATCGCCTCAGGAGCCTCCTGCTGGAGCAACCAGATTTCCAGCGTGCGCCAGATCGCCTTGCTGCGGTCAGAGAGCAATCGGGCGCTGGGCGTCGCCGTGCTCTTGTCCTGTTCCTGAACGACGGCTTTACCGTCCTTGAGGACGACCACGTCGTCCAGATGTTCCACGGCGATCACGGCCCCCACACCGGCATGGGCCAGATGGTGAAGCGCCCTTTCGAGTTGAAGGATGTAGCCGGCCGCCTGCGGCGCCGCCGTGTTGTTTATCGCCGCCAACCCCCGACCCTAACTTCAACGGCGTTCCGCTTCGCCGGACAGCGGTTAGTTGTACGGATTCCTGCAAGAACGCCAATAGCTGGCTGGAACGACGCCTTGTAATGCCGGCAGCCTCGACAGTTGGGATAGCGTCGGTCTGTGTTGCACGTCTAGATTACCGATAGGGCCGGAAGGGAGCGAGGGACGTGGAGCATTACACCAGCCGGGTGCGCGACAGCATCCTGCCCCTGTCCATCGCCAAAACCCTGCCTGCGGCGTTCCGCGAATGGCGATTCACCGAGCGGACCGAGGACCACGGCGCGCCGGTCGAGACCTGTCGACTCTGCGGTCAGGAAGGGCTCCGCTACCATTTCGAGATCGGCAACGAGCGGACCGACGAGACCCTTTGGGTCGGGTCACACTGCATTCTGAAGTTCGACGTCGCCATCGTCCAGGAAGGACGCCGACTGACGCCACAGGAGGCTAAGCGCCGACTGACCGAACTGACCAATGAGATGCAGCTCAAGGCCTGCATCGCCGCGCTGGAGAAGCTGGCTGCTGCGGAGAACAACGCGATCCTTGAAGGCGCGTTGGAGTACTACAAGCGGCACGGGACATTGACGCCGAAATACGCAAACGTGGTCTTCTGGCGTCTGAAGACCAATGGGATCGACCACCAGCCCAGCTTCTTCAAAGTCGAGCTCAAACGTCAGCAGCACATCGACGATTTGCAGTCGATGCCCACTGGACGCGTGCACAGGTTCTGGGCAGCGCTTAGTCCTGCCCAGCGAAAGAAGGCAATCGCCCTAGGTCACACGCCACCGCCCCCTGAACAAGAAAGTGATCTCGCTTTCCTGGCGTCGAAGAATGTGAACATAACGGGAACAAACCTCCCGTTGGGCCCATGTCGTACGTCGAACTCCAATGCGCGTCCCACTTCTCGTTCCTGAGAGGGGCGAGTTCTTGCGAGGAGCTGTTTGCCCAGGCGGCCGCCTGTGGGCTCGACGCGCTGGCGGTGACGGACCGGAACAGTCTGGCCGGCATCGTCCGGGCGCACGAGGCAGCGCGGGCGACCGGGGTTCGGCTGATCGTGGGCTGCCGTCTCGTGCTGGAGGATGGGGCGGAGATTCTCGTCTATCCCCGGGACCGGGCGGGCTACGCCCGGCTCTGTCGCCTGCTGACGGTGGGCAAGCGGCGGGCGGGCAAGGGCGGATGCCGGCTCGGGTGGGACGACCTGGAGACTTGGGGCGACGGATGGATCGCCGTGCTGGTCCCCGACGGCCTGACGGCGGCGCGTCGGAACCTGGCGCGTCTGGTCGAAGTCTTCGGCGACGACGCCCATCTGGCCCTGACCCTGCATCGGCGGCCACGCGACCAGATGAGACTGCATCAGCTCTGCGAAGCCGCGAGGGCCGCGGCGGTGCGGACGGTGGTGACCAACGACGTGCTGTTCCACCATCCCGACCGCAGGATCCTGCAGGATGTCGTAACCTGTATCCGGGAAGGCTGCACCATCGACGACGTGGGCTTTCGCCGGAGCCGCACGGCCGACCGGCACCTGAAGCCGGTGGGGGAAATGCACCGGCTGTTCGCGCGCTACCCGGAGGCCCTGGCGCGCACGGTCGAGATCGCCGATCTCTGCCGCTTCAGCCTGGACGAGCTGGCCTACCAGTATCCGCGCGAGGCGGCGGCGGGCCAGACCCCGCAGGAGGCGCTGGAGGCCCTGACCTGGGCGGGGGCGGCAGACCGGTATCCGGAAGGCTTGCCTGACAAGGTGCGGGCGGCGCTGAAACACGAGCTCGGACTGATCGAGACCTTGGGCTATGCGCCCTACTTCCTGACCGTTCACTCCATCGTCCGCTTCGCCCGCAGCCGGGACATCCTCTGTCAGGGGCGGGGGTCGGCCGCCAACTCGGCGGTCTGCTTCGTGCTGGGCGTCACCTCCATCGATCCGGGGCGCAACGACCTGCTGTTCGAACGCTTCGTCAGTCAGGAGCGCAAGGAGCCGCCGGACATCGACGTCGACTTCGAGCACGAGCGCCGCGAGGAGGTGATCCAGTGGATCTATGACACCTACGGGCGGGACCGGTCCGCCCTTTGCGCCACCGTCATCCGCTACCGGTCCCGCGGAGCCCTGCGCGATGTCGGCAAGGCGCTGGGCCTGACCGAAGACCTGATCAAGACCCTCTCGTCCCAGGTCTGGAGCTATTCGTCGGAAGGGGTCGAGGATCGGCACGCCGAGGAGCTGAACCTCAATCTGGAGGACCGGCGTCTGAGGTTGGCGCTGGACCTGTCACGACAGCTGATCGGGTTTCCGCGCCACCTGTCGCAGCATCCCGGCGGGTTCGTCCTGACAGACGACCGGCTGGACGATCTCGTGCCCATCGAGCCGGCGGCGATGAAGGATCGTCAGGTGATCGAATGGGACAAGGACGACATCGACGCCCTGAAGTTCATGAAGGTCGATGTCCTGGCGCTGGGCATGCTCAGTTGCATGCGGCGCGGTCTCGACCTGTTGCGCGATCACAAGGCCATGGATCTGGACCTGGCCTCCATCCCGGCCGAGGATCCGAAAACCTACGCCATGATCCGCAAGGCCGACACGCTCGGGGTCTTTCAGATCGAAAGCCGCGCGCAGATGGCCATGCTGCCGCGCATCAAGCCGCGCACCTTCTATGACCTGGTGATCGAGGTCGCCATCGTGCGACCGGGACCCATTCAGGGCGACATGGTCCATCCTTACCTGCGGCGCCGCGAGGGGAAGGAGCCGGTCGTCTTTCCCAAGCCGGAACTGGAGAAGGTTCTGGGCAAGACGCTCGGCGTGCCCCTGTTCCAGGAGCAGGCGATGCGGGTGGCGATCGAATGCGCCGGATTCACCGCGTCGGAAGCCGATCAGCTGCGCCGCGCCATGGCGACCTTCAAATTCACCGGCGGGGTCAGCCACTTCAAGGACAAGCTGGTCGGGGGGATGGTCGAGCGGGGGTATACGGCCGAGTTCGCCGAGAAGACCTTCAGCCAGCTGGAAGGCTTCGGGTCCTATGGCTTCCCGGAAAGCCATGCCGCCTCCTTCGCCCTGATCGCCTACGCCTCGTCCTGGCTGAAGTGCTGGCATCCCGATGTCTTCTGCGCCGCCCTGCTCAACGCCCAGCCGATGGGCTTCTACGCCCCGGCCCAGATCGTGCGGGACGCCCGCGAGCACGGGGTCGAGGTGCGGCCGGTCTGCGTCAACGCCTCGCGATGGGACTGCACCCTGGAGCCCACGGAGCGGGAGGACCGGTTTGCGGTGAGGCTGGGACTGCGCATGGTGCGGGGCCTGGCCAACGGGGATGCGGCCCGGTTGGTGACGAACCGCGGGGATCGGCCCTTCGCCGGCATCGACGATCTATGGCGACGGGCGATGACGCCCGTCGGGGCCCTGACGCGACTGGCCGAGGCCGACGCCTTTCTGGAGGGGCTCCGCCTGTCCCGCCGCGACGCTCTGTGGTCGATCAAGGCGCTCCGTGACGATCCCTTGCCGCTGTTCGCGGCAGCCTCGGCGGAGGCGGCGGAGCTCGTGCCGGAGGTGGATGAGCCGGATGCGGCCCTGCCGGCCATGCCCGCCGGTCAGGAGGTGGTGGAGGACTACACCCATGTGGGCGTGACGCTGCGGGACCACCCGCTGGCCTTCCTGCGCGACGAACTCCAGGCCCGGCATGTGATGACCTGCGCCGACGGGACGGCCATGCGCGACCGCCGCCTGACCCGGGTCGCCGGCCTCGTCCTGGTTCGTCAGAAGCCGGGATCGGCGAAGGGAGTGATGTTCATCACCATTGAGGACGAGACCGGTGTGGCCAATCTGGTGATCTGGCCGAGCCTCTACGAGCAGCAGAGGCGGGTGGTGCTAGGCGCCAGTCTGCTGGTGGTCGACGGCAGGGTGCAGCGCGAGGGCGAGGTGGTGCACATCGTCGCCGAGCGGCTGCACGACGGCTCAGACCTTTTGGCGTCACTGGGCCGCAGGGGCGAGTTCCGGTTGCCGCATGGGCGGGGCGACGAGGTCTACCGCGGCAGTGCGCCGGACGCCCGCACGCCGAAAGCCCGGGACATCTACATTCCGGACCTGTCCCTCGAGGGCATCCGGGTCAGGACGCGAGATTTTCGGTAGCATGAGCGGTAATCGACCAAGCACGGCGAGCTCTCTATATCTGTGGCCATGACCTCAGTGGTGGCATGGCGAGCTCGAGAGACCCTGACCTTCGGCAAAGGCCCCGCGTCGGTGATGCTGCAGGACATCTGGCTGGCTGCAGACAGCTTGATCACCGCACCGATAAGCGGAGCGTCTCGGGCGACCCTGACCGGTGCGGCCGCAAAGATCATCCCGATTCCAGTCCGGCTGTATCAGGGCTACGAGAATGGCCCCGGATACCATCCCATCTACGAGGGCCAGCTGGGGTTTGCCTTCGCCGGCAGCACCTTCAGCGCCACCATGACGCAATCTCTCGTGATGTCCTGCTTGGGGTCGCTCTGCGGCGAGGTCGATGACGCCCTACCGACAATGGATGATATGGCGGCCTTCATCTGCCGGGTCGGGACTCGCTACATCACCGACAGCGCCGCCCCTTTCGAGGCCTGCGTCATCGGAGCCGACTGTGATCGGCGAGGACTGGCTCAGACTCGCTGCTTTCACCTGACCTATGATCCCAAAATCCTCGGCATGGTCGCGACGGAGGTCGACCTTGACCCGCCGGGCGCCTTCGTCCTGCTGGGCGATCGCAAGGCAGATGTGAGTAAGCTGATCATGTCCGGCTTCGCGGCTAATGCCGAGTATAGCCCGAGCCAAGCGCTGGCGCAGACGATCTCGGACAGCGGCTATCCGTCGATCGGAGGCGCCCTTCAGCTTGGCCGCGCTAACAGAGGCTGGTTCAAACTTCTTCCGACTTGGGGATACAGCGGTTCCGTACAGACGTTCCCATCAGCTTTGGGCCTCGGTTCAGATGGCGGCCTGGGCGACGTCGGATCGTTCTTCGTCGGGAATCCCTGACTACAACTGGTGCAGTCTCATCAGCGAGCCCGCGTCCTGTAGGGAAGGACGTGGCTAAGACTTGGTCTTACCGAGCTTCAGCTTCTTGCGCTGCTTGACCGCGGCTGCGTCCTCCTTCTTGCCCTTCTTTTTCAGGCCTGCATTCCCCGACATCGATGCCGGCTCACGCGGCTGTTCAGCCGACTTCCTCGTCGCAATCTTTGGGACAGCGTCCAGTTCCTGAAGAGCAATGCGTCGTTCCAAACGGACGCTCATCTTCGTCATCTCAAT
>RCMZ01000773.1_pt1 | contig 13348 bp, 13 predicted proteins | sample 2041141 | NCBI WGS metagenome assembly RCMZ01 (sample SAMN09708263, study PRJNA481090) | Wastewater metagenome, whole genome shotgun sequencing project. | biome: sewage; isolation source: Davis station wastewater (DW) | place: Antarctica: Davis Station | collected 2010-03-01
AAACACGCCAAAGGCGGCGAGGAAATTTCCGGTGATGGCGTGCTGGAGATTCTCCAGGACGGCTTCGGCTTCCTGCGCTCCGCTGACTCCTCCTATCTGGCCGGCCCTGACGACATCTACGTGTCGCCCAGCCAGATTCGCCGCTTCAACCTGCGTACCGGCGACACCATCGTGGGCAAGATCCGTCCGCCGAAAGAAGGCGAGCGTTATTTCGCTCTGCTCAAGGTCGACACGATCAACTACGACCGTCCGGAAAACGCCAAGAACAAAATTCTGTTCGAAAACCTGACGCCGTTGTTCCCGAATAAGCGTCTGGTGATGGAAGCCGGTAACGGCTCCACGGAAGACCTTACCGGCCGGGTCATCGACCTGTGTGCGCCCATCGGTAAAGGTCAGCGCGGTTTGATCGTTGCCCCGCCGAAAGCGGGCAAGACCATCATGCTGCAGAACATTGCCGCCAACATTGCGCGTAACAACCCTGAATGCCACCTGATCGTTCTGCTGATCGATGAGCGCCCGGAAGAAGTGACCGAGATGCAGCGCACCGTGCGCGGTGAAGTAGTCGCTTCGACCTTCGACGAGCCGCCAACCCGTCACGTGCAAGTGGCCGAAATGGTCATCGAGAAGGCCAAGCGCCTGGTCGAGCACAAGAAAGACGTGGTCATCCTGCTCGATTCGATCACCCGTCTGGCGCGTGCTTACAACACCGTGATCCCAAGCTCCGGCAAGGTGCTCACCGGTGGTGTTGATGCTCACGCACTGGAGAAGCCAAAACGCTTCTTCGGCGCCGCGCGTAACATCGAAGAAGGCGGCTCGCTGACCATTATCGCCACCGCGCTGGTAGAAACCGGCTCGAAGATGGACGAAGTGATCTACGAAGAGTTTAAGGGCACCGGCAACATGGAGTTGATCCTCGATCGCCGTGTCGCTGAGAAGCGCGTGTTCCCGGCCATTAACATCAACAAATCCGGCACCCGCCGCGAAGAGTTGCTGACCGCCGAAGACGAGCTGCAGCGCATGTGGATTTTGCGCAAGCTGCTGCACCCGATGGACGAAATTGCCGCCATCGACTTCATGCTCGACAAGCTCAAGCAGACTAAGACCAATGACGAGTTCTTCATGTCCATGAAGCGTAAGTAAGCGTCAGTCTGTTGCAGCGCACAAAGGCCGGGGAAACCCGGCTTTTGTTTGTCCGTGACTTGCTTTAGCGATACGACCTTCTGAATAACCGAGTTCGGCGCTAAACTTTAGCCTTCGACTCGTGTGCCGCAAATGAGGCCCTAGCATGCAGTATCGCGACCTTCGCGACTTTATCCGCGGACTTGAACAGCGCGGTGAACTCAAGCGCATCAGCGTGCCGGTTTCTCCAGTGTTAGAGATGACCGAAATCTGCGACCGCACCTTGCGCAAGGGTGGCCCGGCGCTGCTGTTTGAGAACCCCACGGGTTTCGACGTGCCGGTGCTCGGCAACCTATTCGGCACGCCCAAGCGCGTGGCCCTTGGGATGGGCGCCGAAGAGGTTAGCGAGCTGCGCGAAATCGGCAAGCTGCTGGCCTTTCTCAAAGAGCCGGAGCCGCCGAAGGGCCTGAAAGACGCGTGGTCGAAGCTGCCGATCTTTCGCAAAGTACTAGCCATGGCGCCCAAGGTGGTGAAAGACGCCCCGTGCCAAGAAGTGGTCGAGGAGGGCGACGACGTCGACCTCAGCAAGCTGCCCGTGCAGACCTGCTGGCCGGGCGATGTTGCCCCGCTGATCACCTGGGGCCTGACCATTACCAAAGGCCCGAATAAAGAGCGGCAGAACCTCGGCATCTATCGTCAGCAGGTGATTGGTCGCAATAAGGTCATCATGCGCTGGCTTAGCCATCGTGGCGGCGCGCTGGATTATCGCGAGTGGTGCGAGAAGTACCCGGACCGGCCATACCCGGTGTGTGTAGCGCTCGGCGCCGACCCAGCAACCATTCTCGGCGCGGTTACTCCGGTGCCAGATACCTTGTCTGAATATGCCTTCGCCGGGCTGTTGCGTGGCCATCGTACTGAGCTGGTTAAGGCCCGCGGCAGCGACCTGCAAGTGCCCGCCAGTGCTGAAATCGTCCTCGAAGGGGTGATTCATCCGGGCGAGATGGCCCCGGAAGGCCCGTACGGCGACCACACCGGTTACTACAACGAAGTGGACAGCTTCCCGGTGTTTACCGTCGAGCGCATCACCCGTCGGCAGAAGCCGATTTATCACAGCACCTATACCGGCCGCCCGCCGGATGAGCCGGCGATTCTAGGTGTGGCGCTGAATGAAGTGTTCGTGCCGATTTTGCAAAAGCAGTTCCCGGAAATCGTCGACTTCTACTTGCCGCCGGAAGGCTGCTCGTACCGCATGGCGGTAGTGACCATCAAGAAGCAATACCCTGGCCACGCCAAGCGCGTAATGCTCGGGGTGTGGAGCTTCTTGCGCCAGTTTATGTACACCAAGTTTGTGATCGTCACCGATGACGACATCAATGCTCGCGACTGGAACGACGTAATCTGGGCCATCACCACGCGTATGGACCCCAAGCGCGACACGGTATTGATCGACAACACGCCGATCGACTACCTCGACTTTGCTTCACCGGTCTCCGGTCTGGGCAGCAAAATGGGCCTCGACGCGACGCACAAGTGGCCGGGTGAAACCAATCGCGAATGGGGCCGCGCCATCGTTCAGGACGACGCCATCAAGCAGCGCGTTGATGCGCTGTGGGCCGAGTTGGGAATCGACTGATGAATGTCACCCTGCAACCTTCTGGCGCAGTGCTCAAGCTTGAGCCCGGCGAGCGCATTCTCGATGGTGCGCGGCGCCTCGGTTACGCCTGCCCGCAAAGCTGTCGCAATGGCAATTGCCATATCTGCGCGGCGCTGCTGATTCACGGGCGCGTGCGGCAGAGTGGTGAAGAGCGCGAGCATGGCGAGCTATTCACCTGCCTAGCGGAGCCGCTGGAGGACTGTCTGTTGCATTGGGATGGCGTGCTGGCACCAGGCGAATTACCGCAACTAGAGCTGGCCTGCCAGCTAGTGGAGTGCACCGATATTGGCGGTGATGTCTGGCGTGTGCGCTTGCGTACACCCGCGGGCAAAGTACCGCGTTATCACGCGGGCCAGTATTTAATGATCGAGCGTGCGGGTAGCGAGCCGGCAGCGTTCTCTCTGGCCTCAGCGCCGCACTGCGGACGCGAACTGGAGTTGCATATCCTCGCGCGTGAGGACAGCAGCCAGACGTTGCTGGCGCAGTTACAGCGCGATGGCATGGCGCGGATTCAGCTGCCGTTCGGCGACACGCATCTGGCCGAGTTGCCCGCAGGGCCGCTAGTGCTGATTGCGGCCGGTACGGGCATGGCGCAGATGCACAGCCTTATTGAGCATTGTCGTGCCGCCGGCTTCAAATACCCGGTGCATCTGTATTGGGGGGCGCGCACGGCGGCGGATTTCTATGAGCTGCCGCATTGGCAGGAGTGGCAGACGCTAACCAATCTGCGCGTGCAGCGCGTGGTCAGTGATGACCCGCATTGGCCGGGCCGTAAGGGCTTGCTGCATGCGGCGGTGCGCGAGGATTTTGCCGACCTCAAGGCGTTGCACGTATACGCCAGCGGCTCGCCGGGAATGGTCTATGCCACCCTTGATGCGTTGGTTGAGGCTGGTATGGATGCGCAGCAGATGCGTGCGGATGTATTTGCTTACGCGCCGCGCGACTGATCGTCGCCCGTGAAAAAGCCGCCCACGGGCGGCTTTTTTATTGCGGCTGAGCCATTGGCGGCAAGCGCGTTAGCGCACCTGCACCACAACTTTGCCTACGGCCTTGCGCTGCCCCAGCGCATTGATCGCTGCGGCCGCCTGCTCCAGCGCGAACACCTGCGAGACCAGCGGCTTGACCTTGCCTTCGGCATACCAGGCAAACAGCTGCTGGAAGTTAGCGGCGTTGTCCTGTGGCTGGCGCTGGGCGAACGCGCCCCAGAATACGCCGAGCACCGCGGCGCCCTTGAGTAGACACAGATTGACCGCAAGCTCTGGGATGCGCCCGCTGGCAAAGCCCACCACCAGCAGGCGGCCGTTCCAGGCGATGCTGCGAATGGCTTGATCGAACAGGTCACCACCGACCGGATCGTAGATCACATCGACGCCTTGGCCGCCGGTCAGGCGCTTCACTTCGTCCTTCAGGTTGGTTTCGCTGTAGTTGATCAGCTCGTCGGCGCCGGCGGCTTTGGCGACTGCCAGTTTCTCCGCGCTGCTGGCGGCGGCAATCACTTTGGCACCCATGGCTTTAGCGATTTCTACCGCAGCCAGACCGACGCCGCCGGAGGCGCCGAGTACCAGCAGGGTTTCGCCCGCTTGCAGGTTGGCGCGTTGCTTGAGGGCGTGCATTGAAGTGCCGTACGTCATGCCAAAGGCCGCGGCGCTGTTGAAGTCCATGCCTGCGGGAATGGGCATCACGTTGTAACCAGGCACCGCCACTTGTTCGGCAAAGCTGCCCCAGCCGGTCAGGGCCATGACCCGATCACCGACTTTGACATGACTGACCTTTTCGCCAACCGCCGCTACCACGCCTGCCGCTTCGCCACCTGGGGAAAACGGGAAGGGCGGCTTGAACTGATACTTGCCTTCGATGATCAGCGTGTCTGGGAAGTTGACCCCGGCGGCATGCACGTCCAAGACGATCTCGGTTTTCTTCACCTCGGGGCTGGCAATCTCTTCCAGCACTAGGGTTTCGGCAGGGCCGAAGGCTTTGCACAGCACGGCTTTCATGGGGCGACTCCGTTCATTGTTATGGTGACCCAGTGTAAGCAGCTACACCCATGGGTCAACGAGCATGGCCGCTCCTGATGGCGCTGCATAAGCATTGGGCTTGGGTGCAGCGTCGGCAATGGCTATGCTAGGCGCAATCCCTCTCAGGAATGACCATTGTGAAAGCGTTTATCGTGCTGCTGTTGGCTCTGTCGTTGCCGTTTTCGGCGCTGGCCAATGAAGAGAAAAAAGAAGAAGGCGAAAACGCCGCGCCGAAGGTGATGTATGTCGGCCTTGTTCCGGCGCTGGTGGGCAACTACAGCTCTGGCCTGAAGATGAAGTTCTACAAGGCCGATATCTCTCTCAAAGTTACCGGTAGCGAGGCCGAGGAGAAGGTCAAATATCACGAGCCGCTGATCCGCAATCAGCTGGTGCAGCTGTTTTCCCAGCAGACCGACGAAAGCCTCGGCAGCATGGACGCCAAGGAAAAGCTCCGTCAGGAAGCCCTCAAGCAAGTGCAGCAGGTTCTGGAGCAGGAAGAGGGCAAGCCCTATGTCGAAGACTTGCTGTTCAACAACCTGATCCTGCAATAGGCAAACTACAGCGGGTTTCGCGCGTTATGTGGCGTTGGCGGTAGCCCGGATGCAATTCGGGGCAATACCGCCGCCGGCCTTTTAGGCCGCTAAGCTCTTGCGGAAACGCCTTAGCGCGATGACAAAGAACAGCATGCCAATGCTGGTCAGCGCCAGCAGTTCCGGCCAGATCAGCTCAAGGCTGGCGTGACGAAACAAGATTGCTTGCGACAGGCTGACGAAGTGGGTCGAGGGCGAGATCTGCATCACCCATTGCAGCCAAGTCGGCATGCTGTCCAGCGGCGTGCTACCACCCGAGAGCAGCAGCATCGGGATGATTACCGGAATACTTAGCAAGCCAAACTGCGGGATCGAGCGCGCCAGCGTGGCGAGAAAGATACCCAGCGCCGTGCTGGCAAACAGATACAAGGCCGTGACCGCGAGAAACATCGGCTGCGGCCCGCTCAGCGGCACGCCAAGCAGATTTTTCACCACCAACTCCAGTGACACCCAGGTGCACAGCACCACCACTAGAGCGTTGCTGAGAATTTTCGCCAGCATAATCTCCAGCGCCGTCAGTGGCAGCACCAGTAAGTGATCGAGGGTGCCGTGCTCACGCTCGCGCAGCAAAGCGGTGCCGGTGAGAATGATGGCCAGGATGGTGATGTTGTTGACGATTTGAATCACCGCCAGAAACCAGCCGCCTTCCAAGTTGGGATTAAACAGCGCGCGGTTAGTCATGCCGATCGGGCTAGGCGTCGCCTGCTGGGTGTACTCCTGCAGTTCGCGCTGGAAAATCCGGCTCAAGTAACCCGCGCCCATAAACGCCTGGCTCATGGCCGTGGCGTCAACGTTTAGCTGCACTTGCGGGTGGCGCCCGGCGAGCAGGTCGCTTTGGAAGTTGGGCGGCACGTTGAGTACAAAGGTGAAGTCGCCGTTGTCTAGGGCGTCGTCCATCTGCTCGTAGGCCAGCGCTGCGGGCGCATGGAACTCCGGTGGCAGCAGGGCATCGGTGAGCTTGCGCGAGAAGGCGCTGCGGTCCTCGTCGACGATCGCCACGCTGGCGTTGTGCACGCCGATAATCGAGCCCTTGGCCGGCATGTAGATCGCCACGCTGAAGGCATACAGCAGGAACACCAGCAACACGCTGTCGTGACGCAGGCTGGTGAGTTCTTTCAGGCCGAGGCGATAGATGTGTGCCAGACGTTTCATCTCAAGCCTCCTGCTTCTTCAACAGCGCCACGCTGAGGCCGGTAAACACCAGGAAAAAGCCGAACAACGCCACGCACTGCGGCCACAGCTGGCGCAGGTCGAGGGCCTTGGTGAAGGTGCCAACAGCAATGTCGAGGAAGTAGCCGGCCGGGAACAGGTTGCCCATAAGCGCCGCCCCTCCGCTAAGGGATGAGCGCGGCACAATCAGCCCAGAAAACTGAATGGTCGGCAGGCTGGTGAGGATCATGGTGCCGAGGATCGCGGCAATCTGAGTTTTGGTGAACGCCGAGATCAGCAGGCCGAGGCTAGTGGTGGCCAGCACATACAGCAGGCCGCCAAAGGCCAAGGTCAGCAGGCTGCCCTTGAGTGGCACGCCAAATAGCCAGCGGTTGATGGCCACCAGTAGCGCCAGATTGAGCAGGCTAACGGCGATGTACGGCAGCTGTTTGCCGAACAGAAACTCCAAGCGGCTGAGCGGAGTCGAGTAGAAGTTGCTGATCGAGCCCAGCTCCTTCTCGCGTACCACGCCGAGGGCAGTGAGCATGGCCGGGATAAACACCAGAATCAGCGCCATTACACCGGGGCCGATCGCGTTCACGCTGACCACGTCTTGGTTATAGCGAAAGCGCGTTTCCAAGCTGGCGCTGGCCATCGGTTGGCTGGCGTTGCTGCTGTTGGCCGCGAGAGTTGCGAGGTTTTCCAGGTGCACGGCTTCAACGTAGTTGCGGCTGGTTTCGGCGCGGAACGGCATGCTGCCGTCTAGCCAAACGGCCACTTGCGGCTGGCGCCCGGCGTACAGGTCACGGCCAAAGCCCGGCGGGATCTCCAGCACGATCTTCACCTCTGAGCGCTGCAAGCGCTGGTGCAGCTCTTGTGGCGAGCGGATCGGCGCATGCTCTTCGAAGTAGCGCGAGCCGCGGAAGGCCTCCAAGTAACTGCGGCTTTGCGCTGAGTTGTCTTGGTCAAACGCGGCAAACGGTAGTTTTTCTACGTCCAGCGAGATGCCAAAGCCGAAGATCACCATCATAAACATCGAGCCAAGCAGGGCGAACGCCAGACGCACCGGATCGCGGCGCAGCTCTTTGCCTTCTCGCACTGCCACCGCGCGCAGACGGCGCAGGCTGAAGCGCCGATTAACCGGTGGCGGACTATTGCTAACCGGCGTGCTGGTGACTGCAGGCTTGGCTGCGTGCTTGTCAGTGCCGATAGCGGGTGCTTGGGCCTGCTCTAGGCAGGTGATAAAGGCATCTTCCAGCGTGGCGCCGGCGAACTGCTGTTGCAGGGCGGCTGGCGTGTCGCAGGCGAGTACTTGGCCGGCGTGCATCAGGGAGATGCGATCGCAGCGTTCGGCCTCGTTCATAAAGTGGGTGGAGAGGAAGATAGTCACGCCTTGCTCACGTGACAGCTCGATCAGCAGCCGCCAGAAGTCATCGCGCGCCGCCGGGTCGACGCCGGAGGTGGGCTCGTCGAGGATCAATATTTCCGGCTTGTGCAGCACCGCCACCGCCAAAGACAGGCGTTGGCGCACGCCCAGCGGCAGTTCGGCGGATTGCTGCTCGGCTACCTCAGTGAGGCCGAAGCGCTCCATTAGCGCTTTGCTGCGCGCCACGCCTTCGGCGGCGGGCAGATCGAACAGGCGCGCGTGCAGTTCGAGGTTTTGTCGCACGCTGAGCTCGCCATACAGCGAGAAGCTTTGCGACATAAAACCCACGCGCTTACGGGTTGCTAGGTCTTTGGCGTCGACCTGTTTGCCGAACAGTTTGGCGCTGCCCTCAGTGGCGGCGAGCAGGCCGGTGAGCACCTTCATGGTGGTGGTCTTGCCGCAGCCATTGGAGCCGAGGAAGCCAAAAATCTCGCCACGGCGAATGGCAAAGCTGACCTTGTCGACGGCGGTAAAGTCGCCAAAGCGTAGGGTCAGGTCGCTGGCTTCGATGGCGATTTCAGCCGCCACGTCGGCGGCCAGGGGCGGAATCACCAAGGTTTGGTGCTCGCCCGCTTGCGCACCCTGAAAGTGGGTGAAGGCGGCATCCAGCTTGCCACTTGGGGTGGCCGCGGCGAGTTCGGCGGTGGCGCCTTGGGCGATCAGTTTGCCGCGATCGAGCATCAGGCATTGCTCGAACTGCGCGGCTTCCTCCATGTACGCGGTGGCTACCAGCAAGGTCAGCTGCGGGCGCTCGCTACGCACCTGCTCGACCAGCTGCCAGAAGCTGCGCCGCGACAGCGGGTCAACGCCGGTGGTGGGTTCGTCGAGGATCAGCAGATCCGGGTCGTGAATCAGCGCGCAACACAGGCCAAGTTTTTGCTTCATGCCGCCAGAGAGTTTGCCGGCTGGGCGTTCGGCAAAACGGGTCAGGTCGGTGGCGCTCAGCAGTTGTGGCAGGCGCTGCTCGAAGTCGGCGTGGCTGAGGCCGAACAGGGTGGCAAAGAACTGGATGTTTTCGCGGATCGACAGCTCAGGGTAGAGGTTCTGTCCCAGCCCTTGCGGCATGTAGGCAATGCGTGGGTATAGGCTGGTGCGGTGGCGGCGATCGGTGATGCTGCCGTCGAGCACCGCAAGCGTACCCTGCTGCAGAATTTTAACCCCGGCGATCAAGCCCAGCAGGCTGGACTTGCCGGCGCCATCCGGGCCGATCAGGCCGCAACGGGTACCGGCTTGGATGCTGAAGTCGATGCCCTCAAGCGCGATTTGTTGCGCGTAGCGATGGCCTATGCCGCTGGCCTTAACCGCGAGCTCGCTCATTGCAGGTTGGCCGGCCAGTCTATTGCTTGGGTGCGCACATAGCCGGCGCCGGGCATGCCGGGCTTAGCCTGAGGAACGGCAGCGGGCTCAGTCAGGCGCAACTTAACGCGAAAAACCAACTTCTGCCGCTCGTCGCGGGTTTCTACTTCTTTGGGGGTGAATTGCGATTTGGCCGCGACAAAACTAATTTTGGCCGGCAGCGGTTGCTCGGGCAAGGCGTCGAGCAGAATCCGCGCGTCGTCGCCAATCGCCAGAGCGCCTGCTTGGGCTGCGGGCAGGTAGAGGTTCATGTATTGGTCGTTGGCGTCGATCAGCAGCAGCACGCGGCCACCGGCGCCGAGCACTTCGCCGGGCTCGGCCAGGCGGATTTGCACGATGCCATCAATGGGCGCCAGCAGGCTGCTGTCATCAATTTCGCTGCTGAGCTGCGCCACTTGCGCTTGCGCAGCGCCAATCGCGGCTTGCGAGGCGCCCACTTGGGCTTGCGCGGCATTCACCGCCGCATCGCTGGTTTCCAGGCGCGATTGCTGCTGGTCGAGCAGTTGCCGGCTGGCGTAGTTGCGGCGAAACAGCTCAGTGGTGCGCTTGAGCTCTTGGGCTGCCAGACGATGTTCGCTGAGGCGCAGCTGCACATTGGCTTCGGCCGCGGCCAAAGTCTGCTTGGCGCGCAGCACTTCGGCTTCGGCTTGGGCGCGACTGGCTTCCAGCGTGCGGGTATCGAGGCGTGCCAGCAGCTGATGCTTTTGCACCCGATCGCCCTCGTTGACCAGCACTTCGGCCAGCCGCCCTGGGGTTTTGCTGGCGATCTGTACTTCGGTGGCTTCTAGACGGCCGTTAGCCATGCTCAGGCCTTCCGGCAGGCGGCTGCTAACCGAGCGCCAGTAGCCGAAAGCGGCGACCACCAGTAACAGTAAAACCAGCGGAATCGCCAGTAAGCGAGAGGGGCGGTGCGAGCTAGACATGTCAGTTCCTTTTGCAACAAGTGCCAATAGTTTGCCGGGTTTAGCCCGAAGTTGTGTTGATACTTATCAACAGCTCTCGGTTCCTGCGGCGCTCAGGGCCAGAATGGCTTGCCATTGTTCGGGATTGACCGGCAGTACGGACAGGCGACTGCCTTTTTGCAACAGGGCTAAATCGCTGAGCGCCAGTTGGCTGCGCAGCAACGTTAGGCTGATGACGGAGGGGAAGGCTGTGACGAATTCGACGTCCACTGCACTCCAGGGATTCTTCTCAGCGCTGGCCTTGGCGTCGAAATAATGGCTGCTGGGCTCCAGCGCACTGGGGTCGGGATAGGCGCTGGCAGCGATCTTACCGATGCCGGCAATTCCCGGACGTGCGCAGCTGGAGTGATAAAAAAAGAACAGCTCGCCGATCTGCATGCTGCGTAAAAAATTACGCGCCTGATAATTGCGTACGCCGTCCCAGCGCGTGCGGCCAAGGCGCTGCAAGTCATGGATGGACAGTTCGTCCGGTTCCGATTTCATTAACCAATGGGCCACAGCGGGTGCTCTCTACAATTAATTTGTGACGGACTGACGGTTGACTGGCGCCAAAACTTGCGCAGGTCTTCACGTTGCTGGACCATAGTCTCTTTTATGCTGCGCTCTGCGGCGAATAATAAGAATAACGCCGGTCATCGTGCGATTTTTGCCAAGTTTAAGGGAGGGCAATTGATGAAGCGCAAGCCAGATTTATTGTGGGTATTGGTGATTATCTTTGGTCTGGGGGTGGTTACCACCGGTTATGCCCAGAACTTTTGGGAGCGTCAGGATCTGGCGCCGATCAGTCAGGTGCAGCAGCCCTGATTCTTGCGCGTCAACTCGGACGACGCGCCAAGCCATACCAGCCACTGTCGGTCACCGTTGCCTGCAAAGGCACATCCCAGCTGGCCATCGGTAACTTCGCAACTTTCTGACATTCGTGCGCCAGGCCCAGCAGTCGGGGCTTTTGCATGGCGGGGTGAGTTTTTTTACGCGCCAAGCTGCGGTCATAGAAGCCGCCACCCATGCCCAAGCGCCCGCCGTGTACATCGAAACCCACCAATGGCAACAAGATCAGGTCCAGCGCCCAGACCTTGCGCTGCTGTGCGCGATTGGTCAGCGGTTCGGCGATCTTAAAACGGTTGCGACGCAGCTTGTCTTGCGGGCGGATGCGCTGAAACACCATTTTAGTTTTTGGCCAGGCGCTGAGCACCGGCAAGTACGTTGCCTTGCCGCGCCGCTGAGCGGCGCGTAGCAGCCAGCAGGGATCAATCTCGCCATCGTTGGGCAGGTACAGGGCAATGTGCCGTGCGCGGCGAAAGATCGGGTGCTGAGCCAGTTGTTTGTATAGGTTGCGCGCTGCGCGTTGCTGCTGGGAGGCACTCAGGGCGCGGCGGGCAGCACGAAGCTGACGGCGCAACTGGGCGCGGTTCGGGCTGGCGTTAGTCATGGCGATTGGACTGAGTGTGGCGTTGCGAGGTTTTGCGAGCGGTAGCACGACGCAAGGTTGGGCGCGCTACTGGCTGAAAGATAACTCCCCGGCGTGCCGCTGTCGGCTTGGCCCTTGAACCCGAAAGTTCAAGGTGGAGGTTGCAGGAGGCGTTAAGGCTTTCCGACTGGCGGACATGCACACCGGCCTCAACTTGCAACCCCCGGGTTTGTGCGAATCGGCTCAGGGACATCGCCAACTGGCGCACACACCAGGGAGGTGCGGCCAGTATACCCAAATCTCTGCGCTTGCCATCAGCCTTATTGGTCATCCGGATGGGTGGCTAGTGCTTTGTCGACGCGGCCAAGTAAGTCGCGCACGCAATCGCGAGTTTCGTCAGCCTGTTGATCGAGGCGCTGCTTCTTGTGCAGCAGGTCGTGAGTGATGTTCAGTGCGGCCATTACGGCGACTCGGTCGGCACCGATAACTTTGCCGCCGGAGCGAATCTCACGCATTTTGCCATCTAGATAACGGGCGGCGCTTTCTAGGTTGGCGCGCTCGTCGGCTGGGCAGGCAATGCAGTAATCCTTATCGAGGATCTGCACGGTGAGGGTTTTGGCTTGGGTCATGAGTCTTGCTCCAGGGCTTTCAGGCGCGAAATCATGGATTCGACCTTATGCCGGGCCATTTCGTTCTTTTCGATTAGATGCGCGCGTTCCTCGCGCCACGTCTTCTCGTTCGCCCGTAGGTGCCGGTTCTGAACCTTGAGTTGCTCAACGCTCTGAATCAATAACTCAAGCTTGGCTGTCAGTGCGCGCAGATCGGCGTCTTCCATTGGCTCTCTACTTGGCGGTGAATGAGCGGCACTGTATAGGCCCAGCTCGCTGTGAGGTCAAACCCGTCGAGCGCCTTGAATGGTCTTGGCGCGCCTGCCGGTGCTAGGATACGAGGCCTTATTCTAGTCATTGCGCCGTCTGGCGCCTAGCTCAGTTGCCCATTCCGATGACCACTCAAAATTCCCCGTACACCGCCTTCGCCACCTTGCTCGCCAACAGCGGCCAGCCCGTTTCGCCTGCCGAGCTGCATGGCCTGTTGCTGGGTCGTAGTTGTGCCGGCTCAGGTTTTGACCTTGAACCATGGTTGGTGGATGCCGCCGAACTGCTCGGCAGCGAGCCGCAAGATAACGTGCGCCAAGCGCTGATTGGCCTGCAGGAAATGGTCAAGGGCGAGCTGTCTGGCGACGACGTGACGGTGGTGCTGCTGTTGCCCGGCGACGATACGCCGCTGGTCGAGCGCGCGCAGGCCTTGGGTCAATGGTGCCAGGGTTTCCTTGGTGGCTTTGGTCTGACCGCCCGTGATACCGCGCTGTCGGCCGAGGCCATGGAAGTGCTGCAAGACCTCGCGGCCATCGCTCAGGTGCAAAGCGCTCTGGAAGAGTCGGAAGACGGCGAGAACGATTACATGGAGGTCATGGAATACCTGCGCGTGGCACCGTTGCTGTTGTTTGCCGAATGCGCCAAGCCACTGGCCGCCGTACCGAAACCATCCCTGCACTGATCAGTTGAGAGTCGTTATGACCAGCATCCCGAAAGCGGAATATGCCCGTCGGCGCAAGGCGCTGATGGCGCAGATGGAGCCCAACAGCATTGCCATTCTGCCGGCCGCGCCG
>RCMZ01000774.1_pt1 | contig 13315 bp, 11 predicted proteins | sample 2041141 | NCBI WGS metagenome assembly RCMZ01 (sample SAMN09708263, study PRJNA481090) | Wastewater metagenome, whole genome shotgun sequencing project. | biome: sewage; isolation source: Davis station wastewater (DW) | place: Antarctica: Davis Station | collected 2010-03-01
GCGCGCTGCGGGCCTGTCGGCGCGCAAGGTGGACTATCTGGTGGACCTTGCCGTTCATTTCGATGATGGCAAGCTGCACGTGAAAGACTGGGCCGCGATGGACGACGAGGCCATCATTGCCGAGCTGGTCGCGATTCGTGGCATTGGCCGCTGGACGGCCGAGATGTTTTTGATCTTCTATTTGATGCGGCCCAATGTGTTGCCGCTGGACGATGGAGGGCTTATCAACGGCATCAGCCAGAATTATTTTTCGGGCGACCCGGTCAGCCGCAGCGACGCGCGTGAGGTGGCCGAGGCCTGGAAACCCTGGTGCAGCGTGGCGACTTGGTATATTTGGCGCTCGCTCGAGCCCCTGCCCGTTGCTGATTGACACAATTTCACAGGCACGCTGGTGACAGTGTCAGCCATTCGTGGCGGCCCATGCGGGGCGCGACCCAAGGAGAAAAACGTTGGCCAAAAAGACCTTTCTGGATTTCGAACAGCCGATTGCCGAACTCGAGTCCAAAATCGAAGAACTGCGCTACGTGCAGACCGAGAGTGCTGTCGATATTTCTGAGGAAATCGACCAGCTCAGCAAAAAGAGCCAGCAGCTCACCAAGGACATCTACAGTGAGCTGAGCCCGTGGCAGATCACCAAGATTGCCCGCCACCCCGAGCGGCCATACACGCTCGACTACGTGCGCGACATCTTTACGGATTTTGTCGAGCTGCATGGTGACCGCCACTATGCGGACGACCTGTCCATCGTGGGCGGCCTGGCACGCTTTAACGGCCATGCCTGCATGGTGCTCGGCCACCAGAAGGGGCGCGACACCAAGGAGCGCGCCATGCGCAACTTCGGCATGAGCAAGCCGGAGGGCTATCGCAAGGCCCTGCGCCTGATGAAGACGGCCGAAAAGTTCAAGCTGCCGGTGTTTACCTTTGTAGACACGCCCGGCGCCTACCCTGGCATCGACGCCGAAGAGCGCGGCCAGTCCGAGGCCATCGGCCGCAACATCTTCGAGATGGCGCAACTGGAAGTGCCCATCATCACCACCATCATTGGCGAAGGCGGCTCCGGCGGCGCGCTGGCCATCAGCGTGGCCGACCAGGTGGTGATGCTGCAGTACGCCATCTACTCGGTCATCAGCCCCGAGGGTTGTGCGTCCATTCTGTGGAAAACCAGCGAGAAGGCGCAGGAAGCGGCGGACGCCCTGGGAATCACCGCCCACCGCCTCAAAGCGTTGGGGCTTGTCGACAAGATCGTGAGCGAGCCCGTGGGCGGCGCCCACCGCGACCACAAGCAGATGGCGGCCTTCCTCAAGCGGGCCTTGGGCGATGCGTTTCGCCAAGTGGCCGACCTCAAAACCAAAGACCTGCTGGATCGTCGCTACGATCGCCTGCAAAGCTACGGTCGGTTCAACGACACCAAGGCAGACAGCCGCTGAGCGCGGGTTTGTCCAAGGTCCGCAGCACGCCTGCGTCTTTCGGATCGTGGCCCGTTTCAACTCACTTTGCTGGCAGGCCTTCCGGGGCAGGGAATCGGCGTGTTGCGTTGCCCGCCTCTGATGTGCGCGCTAGCTGGCGCGATTGTGCTCTCGAACACTTTTGGGCATTTCTTTGAGTGGCGCCGCTGAATGGCTCTGCGCGCACCCTGCAGGACGCGCAAGTGGCGTGTGCGCTTGCTCATTCATTGGCCGAACCGCGCACTACAAAACGCTCCGTGCTTGCCCACCGCGTTCCTCCCCCTTTCCCATTCCGATGGCATCCGCTGGTAGCGCGGGAGCTTGATGACGCGGCTTGATAATCGGCGCCCATGTACGCCTACGCCTGTCTCTTCTTTTGTTTTTGTGCGCCAGGTGCATTCCCGCAACTCGGTGATATCGGCCGGGCGATGGTATGACCCAATCGTTTGACGCGGCGATGCGCGCCTTTGCTCCCGCCTTGCCATTGGCCGTCGGTCTGAGTGGTGGTGCCGACTCTACGGCCCTGTTGCTGGCGTGCGCGCGCCGCTGGCCCGGGCAAGTGCAGGCTATCCACGTCCACCATGGCTTGCAAGCTGCGGCCGAGGGGTTTGAACAGCACTGCGCGACCCTGTGTAAGGCCCTGAAGGTGCCGCTCACGGTGCAGCGCCTGGACGCTCGCCACGCTCCTGGTCAGAGCCCCGAAGATGCGGCCCGACAGGCAAGATACAAGGCTTTTGAGGCTGTAGCGCTTTCCAGTCAAGCGCAGAGTGCTATTCATTCAATAGCAATTGCCCAGCATGCGGATGACCAGGTCGAGACCTTGCTGCTGGCGTTGTCGCGCGGTGCTGGTGTCGCAGGCCTCGCCGCCATGCCGGCCCGGTGGGAGCGTGCAGGCGTGGCGTGGCACCGCCCATTGCTGCAGGTAGCCGCCGGGGATATCCGCCGTTGGCTCTGTGCGCAAGGGCAGTCTTGGGTAGAAGACCCCACAAACACGGATGAGCGCTTCACCCGCAACCGCATTCGCGCGCAGCTTTTGCCCGTGTTGGATGCGGCTTTTCCGGCCTTTCGTGACACGTTTGCACGGTCTGCCGCGAATGCGGCGCAGGCGGCTGAGCTGTTGGACGACTTGGCGCGACAGGATCTGGCGCTGGTCGGCGTGCCGCCTCAAATTGGAATGCTGCAGGGCTTGAGCCGTGCGCGCCAAGCCAACCTGTTGCGCCACTGGCTGCGCACTGCCCACCACACCACCCCGGCGGCCGCGCAGCTTGGCGAATTGTTGGACCAGCTCGCGGCTTGCACTACCAAAGGCCACCGTATCCATCTCAAAGTGGGGCGCGGTTTTGTGGTGCGGGCAGGGCCAAAACTCGATTGGTACAATCCCCAGGTTTTGGTCCCCTAATCGCACGAACAACGGCGGCGCGCCAAAACAGTGTTTTCAACCTGCGCCGTGGCTTCGGATTCGTCACCCCAAAAATTCCAATGGCATTGATCGTTCACAAATACGGCGGCACCTCAATGGGCTCTCCCGAGCGCATTCGCAACGTCGCAAAGCGCGTGGCCAAGTGGGCCCGCGCAGGCCACCAGATGGTGGTGGTGCCCAGCGCCATGAGTGGTGAGACCAACCGTCTGCTCGCCCTGGCCCGGGAGCTTGCTCCCTCGCGCGCCACAGCCGCCTACAACCGCGAGCTGGACATGCTGGCCTCTACCGGCGAGCAGGCATCTTCCGCATTGCTGGCGATTGCACTGCAGGCCGAAGGCATGGGTTCTGTCAGCTACGCAGGCTGGCAAGTGCCCATCCGCACCGACAGCAGCTACACCAAGGCCCGCATTGAATCGATTGACGACCAACGGGTGCGCGCTGACCTGGACAGCGGCAAGGTCGTGATCGTCACGGGCTTTCAGGGCATCGACGATGAAGGCAACATCACCACCCTCGGCCGCGGTGGCTCCGACACCTCGGCCGTGGCCGTGGCGGCAGCCATGAAGGCCCACGAATGCCTGATTTATACCGACGTGGACGGCGTTTACACCACCGACCCCCGCGTGGTGCCCGAGGCACGCCGTTTGCTGACGGTGAGCTTTGAGGAAATGCTCGAAATGGCCAGCCTGGGCAGCAAGGTGCTGCAGATTCGTTCGGTCGAATTCGCTGGCAAATACAAGGTTCCCATGCGTGTGCTGTCGAGCTTCACGCCCTGGGACATCGACATCAACGAAGAAGCCAAGTCAGGCACGCTGATCACTTTTGAGGAAGACGAAAAAATGGAACAAGCCGTTGTATCCGGCATCGCTTTCAACCGCGATGAGGCCAAGATCTCGGTGCTGGGCGTGCCCGACACCCCTGGCATCGCTTACCAGATCCTGGGCGCTGTGGCCGACGCCAACATCGAAGTCGACGTGATCATCCAAAACGTGAGCAAAGAAGGAAAGACCGACTTCAGCTTCACGGTCAATCGCGGCGACTATGCCCGCACCATCGAATTGCTGAATGAAAAGGTGCTGCCTGCATTGGGCGCGCAGGAAGTCGTGGGCGACACCAAGATCTGCAAGGTCAGCATCGTTGGTATCGGCATGCGCAGCCATGTGGGCGTTGCCAGCAAGATGTTCCGGGTGCTGAGCGAAGAAGGCATCAACATCCAGATGATCTCCACCTCTGAAATCAAGACCTCGGTTGTCATCGACGAAAAGTATGTCGAACTCGCCGTGCGCTCCCTGCACAAGGCGTTTGACCTTGACCAGCAAGTCGCCTGATCGGCTGGAAATGCCTCTAAATTGAGGCATAATAGCTGGATTGGAAACGTGACCGAGTGGCCGAAGGTGCTCCCCTGCTAAGGGAGTATGGGGTGTAGAGCCTCATCGAGGGTTCGAATCCCTCCGTTTCCGCCAGAGCTAAAAAAACCCGCCCTAAACCAGCGGGTTTTTTTACGTCTGTGCTCTGCGTTGACCCCATATGAAACAACGTGGTACGCTTCGATTCATGTTGTTTTATACAGTGTTTTCGCAGCGAGTAGTCAACCGGTCTCCGCGCTCAATTCAAAACTTTTTGGCCTACACGATGGCCTACACGATGGCCTACAGAAATTGAGCCATGCCGAAGCGAATCCTTGAGATGACGGCGCTGGAGGTTTCCAGGCTGCGCGTGGAAGGCTCGCACGCTGTGGGCGGGGCCAGCGGCTTGTATCTGCGGATTGAAGGCGGGTCGCGCACCTGGGTGCTGCGGTATGTGCACATGCGCCAGCGTAGGCGCATGGGCCTGGGCAGCTATCCCGGTGTGACGCTGGCTGCAGCACGCGAGGCTGCACGTGCAGCGCTGGGGCAGCGTGATGCAGGCATCGACCCCATCAAGTCGCGTCAGGATGAACGGGAGGCCGCCCGCCTGGCAGCCGCTCAGCGGCTGGAGTTCGACAAGGCGGCCGATGCGTTCATCACTGAACACGAAAGCACCTGGCGCAACGCCAAGCACGCGCAGCAGTGGCGCAACACCCTCGCTACCTACGCGTCACCGCATTTTGGTCGGCTGTCGGTCTCAGAGATTGAACAGTCCCACGTCCTGCGCGCGCTCGCGCCCATCTGGAAAACCAAGACTGAAACCGCTACGCGAGTGCGCGGGCGAATTGAACAGGTGCTGGATTGGGCGACCGCCCACGGTCACCGCACCGGCCCCAATCCTGGCCGTGGGCGTTGTCGGCATGTTCCTGGGCGGCCTGCTGTGCTGCAAGGCTGTGCAGGCGGTGCCGCTGGGCTGGTGTTTGTCGCATAGCCGGTGTTCCCCGTGCTTCTTGTCGGTGCTGTGGCTGTCGGCTTGCAAATAGCGGCTCCCTTTTTTAGGAGCAGCTATTTGCGGCCGTTGCTGCGCGTCAGTCCTGCAGCTCGATGTTTTCGATCAGGCAGGCTTTGCCCAGGTCTTCCACCACAAACGCATCGTTGCTGCTCTCGAAAGTCTCGATGCGGTCGCGCTTGGGGTTGTCGATCACCGCACGGCGGCGGCTGCCGTCTTGGTAGTAGATGGACAGGTTTTTCAGGCTGGTGATGAGGATTGCATTGGGCTTCATGTAGGGCACGGTGATGCCCTGTTTTCCACCCAGGCGGCGCTGGCTGCGCACGATGTCAGCGGCCAGCATTTCCGTGGGGGCCGTCTGGCCGTCCAACTTCACCCGCTCCATGTCCCGCAAGGCATGCTCCCCTGACAACGCGGCGTGCGAGGGCTTCTTCGGTCGCCTCAAGAACGAGCTGTTCTATCCTCGGGACTGGAAAGGCACGACCATCGAGCAGTTCATTGAAGTGGTCGACGACTACATCCGCTGGTACAACGAGAAGCGGATCAAGATCTCGCTGGGGGCCCTCAGCCCGATCGAATACCGGGTGAGTCTTGGACTTGCGGCATAAAACCAGTCCAAGTTTTTATCCGCACCCCCTCCTGGAGGTTAGTGGGTCACTTCTGGATGGAAATCAACAGTCTGGTGCCATAACTTCGCCGTCTGGTCCCCACTTAACGCGGGTCAGGCCTGGCTCTATCGATTCCAATCTGCGCCGTTCCAGTTCTGTTGCACTGAGCTGTCCGAACTCATGCCGTCCCACATCTGCGAGTTCACGTTCATATCGGAGCTGATCAGCTCGATCAAGAGCGGCGCGTACATGAGAGGCCAAATCCTTTTCGCCCCATGGCTTCATCAGGTAGCGAAACACCTCGGCATCGTTCACGGCTCGCATCAATGCATCTGAATCGGAGGAGGCACTCAAAATCATTCGCACGGCAGCAGGCTGGATTGTGCGGACCAGCCCTAGAAACTCCACCCCTGTCATGAGGGGCATTCGGTAGTCCGAAATAACCACATCGAAAGCCGTTTCTTTGAGTCGCGTAAGAGCTGCCTCCGGTTCCACAGTCTCCTCGATATGCACACCTGCGCCGAATTTCGCTCGCAGACTCCGTTTGATTGCGGAGAGCACGTTGGGCTCGTCATCCAACAACAAAATTCTTTGCATGGCCGCTAATCTCCAAGTTAAGGCTTGATCGGCAAAATGAACTCATGGTCATCCCGCCCCTCTCGGATTCGAAGCCGCTTGATCAATTCGGCTGTTAGCACGTGGTCTGCAGCCAGCAGTACCACGCCGTCGGCAGACACCAGATCTCGCGCCAACACCATTCCTGGCTTCAATTGCGGCGTGCGAAGCACTAGTGGGGGCGCTTCGACCCCAGGCGCCGCCTTCAAGAGCATTTGAAGAAAAACATCCACCACTTCGGGGTGAAACTGCGTACCCCTGCCCCGGGCAATCATGGCACGTGCATCCGTCGTGCTCAAGGGCGTTGAGCTGAGATGCCCGATCTGTAGATCGTCGTAGGTATCAGCCACCGCGAGGATGGCGGCTCCAAGCGGGATCATGGCACCGACTAATCCGTCGGGATAGCCCAGGCCATCGTGGCGTTCATGGTGGCTTCGAATGATGTTGGCCACGTTGTGCATGTCCTCTAGCGCCATGAGGGCCTGCTCGCCCAGGCCTGCGTGCTTTCGATACTGGATGCTGTCCTCCTCTGACAGCTTGGGAACAGGTCGGGCTAGAAGGGCGTCCGATAGGCCTATCTGTCCAATGTCATGCATTAGTCCCGCTATGAACGTGTCTTGTTGATCAGCTTCGCTGGTGTTCATTGCCTTGGCGGTGCGGCGTGCAAGATCTGCCACTCGACGCGAATGGCCCGACAACTGGCCGCCTCGCCACTCCATGAGATTTGAAAAAACCTTGATTGAACTCAGGTAGTTCTTCTTGATCTTTTGACTGAGCTGCAAAAGTTCAGTGGTGCGCGAGGCAACCTTCTCTTCCAGGGTTTCGTTGAGTTCAACAAGCGCCTGGTTCTTAGCTAGGAGCATGGCTTCAAGGCGGGCTTTTTCTTGCTCTAGCGCGAGACGCTCAAAAACTTGGCGGGCTGTAGCAAGTACCTCTCCATCGTCCCATGGTTTTGTGATGTAGCGGTAGACCTCTCCGCCATTGATAGCTGCAATGGTCGACCCCACATCAGCATAGCCTGTTAGGAGCACACGCACCGTGCCTGGCCACCTTGTACGAATCTGGGCGAGAAGCTCGGCGCCGCTCATTCCCGGCATGCGCATATCAGAGAACACCAAGTCGGCAGCTTGCTGTTCCATGAGTGCAATCGCCTCAACTCCGCTGGTAGCGGTCGCAACTTCGCATCCACTGCCGCGGAACAGCCGTTTCAGTGATGCAACGATGTTTGGCTCATCGTCGACGCAAAGGATGCGCCAGACCTGTGATTGCTCTTGCGAGGCATCTGCGCCTTGAACTATGGGGATTGAAGACACTGTGCGTCACGCCTCTTGCGAGTGATGCACGGGAAGTGTGACCCTAAAGCGGGTGCCGACACCTTTTTCACTGAACACTTCAATAATTCCCAAATGCTTCTTGACTATGCCGTATGAGAGGGACAGCCCCAACCCAGTACCCTTTCCTACAGCTTTGGTTGTGAAGAACGGGTCGAAGATTCGACCAAGATTCTCCTTCGCGATTCCCTCGCCATTGTCCTGTACCTCGACCCAGACCTTATCGTCTATAGCTCCGGTGCTGATGTTGATTGTTCCTCGGTCCTTCTGGATCGCATGAGCAGCATTCACCAGTAGATTCATGAACACTTGGTTGAGCTCTGATGGAAGGCACTCGATGTCTAGAATGTCACCGTAGTTCTTCACCACGTCGGCCTTGTATTTGATCTCGTTGTTCACAATGTTGAGTGTCGAATCGATGCCGTGGTGAAGGTCAGCGAGCACCCAACTTTGCGATGTATCCACCCGGGAAAAGTCTTTGAGGTTTTGAACAATATTGCGAACCCTGGTGATGCCGTCTTTGGATTCAGCCATCAGCGAAGGAATGTCCTCTTTCAAATAATCTAACTCGATCTTCTCCCGCAATGCCTTGAGGCTGGCTGCCGCCGGCGTACCTGCAAGGCTAGACTCGGCTTGCTCGTAGGCTGTCAGCATCTGGAATAGATCCCCCAGATAGCGCTCAAGAGTGCCAAAATTAGAAAAGATAAATCCTATGGGATTGTTGATTTCGTGCGCGACGCCGGCTGCAAGCTGCCCGATGGAAGCCATTCTCTCAGACTGCATCAGTTTGTCTTGAGCATCTGATAGCTGAGAGTTGAGTTGTTTGAGCTCCTCGTTGGCTTGAAGAAGCTCTTTAACCCGGTCCTCCGTCGCGTCGGCCCGGGAGATGTCACTAGGCGACGGGACAGGCCCAGTGGACGACAAATGGTCAATGTTCATGGGCATGCCTGTTCAAGTCAGAAGCGCCGCGCAAACGCTGTCATGCTGCTCATCTACAGCGGCAAAAACAATGGCGTAGTCACAGTCCCGAAGCCCAACACGGGACCAAGCGTCAAGGGCCAGCCACGGCACCATGTCATTGCTACTTCGAGACAGATCAAGTCCGTGTGCGATGTTGTCCGCCACATGCAGAAGATCGGTCAAGGACCGCGCAACGCCTGTCGGCGGACGATGGTGCTGCGCGATAGATGCCACTACCTCGGGCGCAAAGTGCCAGTGCTCCGCGACGACAGCACCCACATCAGCGTGATCCACTCCGAACTGATGACGTTCCGCGATATGCATGAGGCAGTCGTGCTGCTGTTGGTAAGCAACCACCTGCACGAATTCCTCTTCGTACGAGCTTACAAGCACGAGGCGGCCAATATCATGAAGAAGTCCCAACGTGAACGCAGCATCTTCGTCCATGCGGGTGCGCTGGGCCAAGGCCCGTGCTGTCAAAGCGGTACCGATGGAGTGACGCCAGAAAGCATCAAAATCAAACCCTTCACATCGAATGACCGAGAACTGCCCGACCACTCCGGCAGCTGTAGCGACGCTGCGCAGAGTACGCAGGCCAAGGATGGTTGTCGCTTCCGAAATGGATGAAACCTGTCTTGGAAGGCCATAGAACGAAGAGTTTGCAAGGCGCAAGGTCTTCGCTGCAATAGCCTGATCCTGAGATATCTTGGCGGCAAGTTGCTCAGCTGAGATCTGACTGTTCCCAAGCGACTGAATCAATTCGAGCACAGCTGCGGGCAGCGCTGGGAGCTCATGAATGCTTCGAAGAATTCCCTCTGCGGTAAGCGCACTCATTTACCCTCCTTTGTCCGATAGTCCGTGATCAGGTAGAACAGCGGATTAAGTTGCCTTGCTTCGAATGCTGGTCTGAAAAGATGCCGTAGACGGCCGTCAATCTCCTTCTTGTGAAGCGGTTGGGCGTTTGTATGTGTTGGCTCTACGAGCGCATCCGTGACATCGACCAACATCACCGACTCGATACCTCGAAGCCGTAACCCATTCATTGACTCATGTGAAATGCGCGCGCCGGCAGGCAGCAAAAGTTGACCCCGGGAATCCAGAACCGGCTGTGCTAGCACAGCTCCCTCGGGAACCTCATCATTTGATGTAGGAAGTGTCAGCATGGAGATTTTGGCTATTCAGGTGCAGAACGTCCCGGCACGAGAACGAGGAGTCGGCCTCTCGAATGCCCGTCTCCTCCCACTGATCGGCACACGACGCGAAAGGGTTGCCCTTGAAGATAGACATCGCGGTAGCTCTGATCTGCGGAGCGCCACACGCTGTGAACCTCCACAGGAAGAGCCTTTTCTGCGTACTGCCCAAGCAATCCGCCGGACACTCCCAGCAACTGCATCGCATCGGCGTTCGCAAAAGCAATCATGCCTTCAAGGTCAATACCGAAAACGGCTGCCGGTATGTTGTCTAGGATCTCACGCGCAACGCTAAGGCTACTCTCTTCCCGGTGGATTTGTTCACGCTGATTCGTGAGCAACTGTTGCAGGCGTTCATTGACCGTACCCAGTTCTTGATTGGCCGCAAGAACAGCGCCGGCCAAGCGCTTGTTCTCGTCGGCCATTCCCTTCTGAACGAACGCTTCTGAGATGTGCCCGCGCAAACGTTCGTCGTCCCAGGGCTTGGTCAGGAATTTATAGATGGCCCCCTCATTTATAGCGTCCGTGATCGATTGCAACTCGGTGTAACCGGATAACACCATGCGCACGGTGTCCGGGTAGAGTTCCTTCGCCCTGCGCAGAAACTCCACACCCGTCATACCCGGCATACGCTGGTCGGAAATGATGACGTCCACCGCGTTTTCAGCCATCCTTTGCAGGCCCTGGGCGCCACTATTTGCAGTCACGATGTGATAGCCGTCCCGCCGCAGCAATCGGCGCAGGGCAGCCACAATGCTTTCCTCGTCGTCGACGAGCAGTAGCGTCTTTTGGTGCGTTCTACGCTGCAACAGATGCTCCGGAAGTGCAGTCTTTTGGTGAAGCAATTCGCTCATTGAGTCGACTGAAATCGGCTTGCTGAAGTAGTGCCCCTGCATCTGGTCGCAACCGTTCGCTATCAACAGGGCCAGTTGTCCTTCAGTTCCAACTCCTTCAGCCAGTACCTTCATTTGCAAGCTATGCGCCATGTTGATGATTGCCCGAGTTATGGACACATCTTGAGAGGCTGCGGTGACGTCATGCACGAACGAACGGTCCACCTTCACCACATCAATGGGCAGCGTGCGCAGATAGCTCAAACTGGAGTAACCCGTACCAAAATCATCCAATGAAATCTCAATTCCAAACGCCTTGAGCTCGCCCAGTATTCGCGCGATCCGGGTACTCTCCCCCATCAACGCTCCTTCGGTGACCTCCAAGCCAAGAAGTCGCGGATCCAGCCCGGTTTCGATAAGGATCTTTTGAATGCTCTGCGTTATATCGGGTTGCTGAAGTTGACGCGCCGAGAGGTTGACCGCCACTCTGAGGGCAAAGCCTGAGCGCTGCCACTCAAGTGCTTGCAAGCATGCAGTGCGCAAAACCCATTCGCCGATTGGCACGATGAGCCCCGTTTCTTCGGCCACTCGGATGAAACTAGATCTTGAAACAATCGCCCCGTCTGGTGCTGTCCATTCGAGAAATGCTTCGGCACCAGTGACTGAGCCAGTGGCGAGGTCGATTTTTGGTTGGTAGTGAAGCTGCAGCTCTTTACGCTCCAAGGCGCGGCGCAGCCCAGACTCCATTGCAAGGCGCGATATAGCCTTCGAGCGCATGCCAGAACTAAAAACGCACACTTGGTTCCTGCCCACCTCGTGAGCTTGGTACATGGCCGCCTGAGCTTGCTGCAGCAGTTCATCAGGTTCGTGCCCGTGGGAGGGGTATAGGGATATGCCAATGTCGCACGTCAACTTGATATCGCTGTCTCCTATAAGCACAGGGCGGAAAAACGCTTCTATCAATACCGCTGCAATCGAACGTGCCAATCGCTCATCCACGTGTTCTTCACGCACCAGGACAAGCAAGAATTCGCCGCTGCCGAAATGTGCCAGTAGATCGTCACGCCAAATTTGCGCCTGCATTCTGGCACCCGCTTCCATGAGAAGCTGGTCGCCTGCTGATGTACCTAACGACTCGGTAACAAGCTTCAACCGGTCTATCTCAATGCTGAGCACTGCGATCTGGCGCTCTTCCCGAGCTGCTTCCCTCAACCGGCTATCGAGATACTCAGTCAGTGCATTGCGATTTGGAAGGCCGGTAACTTCGTCGGTGTTGGCCAGTTTGTCGATGCGCTGCTCGGCCGCCTGCTGAAGTGAGATGTCCTGCAGCAGGGTGACCGTGCGAACTACCACTCCCTCTTTGTCAGCGTCAGCTAGTACACGATGCAGGACAGTTCTCAGGGAACCGTCAGCGTGGACGATCCGGTGCTGAAACTCGCACACCTCATCTGGAGATACGCCTTCGCTTATTGCCTGCACGTATGGTCGTTCAACTGCCGGTACGCGAGACAGTAGCCAGTCCCGATCAGCAGAAGTCTCTGTCTGAGGGATACCAAAAATCGCGTGCATCCCGGAAGAAAGGGTGACCGATCCTGAGATCAGATCAACTTCCGCAGAGCCGATGCGCGCCAGCTCTTCTGCATTGCGAAACAGTTGATCGCGCTGTTGTGCGAACCGGGTGGCGAGCCGGATCTCGCTCACGTCATGCAGGGTCACAAGGTCGGCGACCTCGCCTGCGAGCACGATTCTTGTTCCCCATACCTGTGCACAAAATCGCTCGCCGTCTTTTCGGATGCATTCAATTTCGTAGGCATGCCCTGGAACCCCAGCCACCCGAGCCATGGTCTGCGCCCGCGCATACTCTCGATGCTCTGGTGCGCAGAGCATCATGGGATCCAGTTGCGTCAGCATTTCGATCTCGGAGTATCCGAAGAGATCAACGAGTTTTGGATTGACGAAAAGGAATCGGTTGTGTTGAATGACAAAGACCGCAGCCTGAACGCGCTCAACCACCAGACGATAGTCGACGTCGACAAGACGATTGTCATACGCTTCAGAGCTATGGTCTAACGGGACACTGTCCATGGCAACCGAGAGGAGTTCATGATTCGTATGAGGGCTTACAGGTCACTCAACTTCATGCGGGCAGCGTACTGATTGCTACCGCTGCTTCGGTCTCTAAGCAGCGCGAGGAGATCGTTTCCGCCCCAATGATCAACCGCTCAGATCATCATGGCGATGAGGAAAAACTGCAAGCTGGCAACTCCTTGGTACAGCCGCTATGACGTCTTTGCGGTGAGGAGGTGTAACATTTTGGTGGTCTTTCCTCGGAATGAAGGGTCTAAACTTCAAGCGCATTCCAATGCGTGCCGCCTGTATGGCTGAATCGCCTACATGGTCCACCCAAGGAGATCAAGCTTCTGCATCATGGTGGTTTGAAGGGTTTGCTGCCTTACATCCGGGCTGTTTGTGCAGTGGTTGCTGCTGCCCATGATGGTGGCGGCAGGCCACAACAGAGAGCGCTCGGCCGGGCTGATCGCGTCTGCCGGCATCATTGC
>RCMZ01000775.1_pt1 | contig 13314 bp, 9 predicted proteins | sample 2041141 | NCBI WGS metagenome assembly RCMZ01 (sample SAMN09708263, study PRJNA481090) | Wastewater metagenome, whole genome shotgun sequencing project. | biome: sewage; isolation source: Davis station wastewater (DW) | place: Antarctica: Davis Station | collected 2010-03-01
GAAAACGCCATGGCGCATGGCGGCATGGGCAATGTGCTGTTCCGGCTGGATCGCAATGCGCAGGCGGCGGCCAGCTATCGCAGCGCCACGGCGCTGCCGACGGCAAACGCGGCTCACTTCCATGGCCTGGGGCGCAGCTTGCATGCGCTCGGCGCAACGGCCGAGGCCGAAAGCGCTTACCGGCAATCGATCGCGCTCGACGCCTCGCTCGCCGCACCCATGCTGCATTACGCCGACCTGTTGCGTGAAACCCGGCGCAAGGAGCCAGCCATCGCCATCTACCAGGCGGCGCTACTATTGGAACCCAATAATATCGACGCCCTCAACAACCTCGGCATGGCCCTGCAGGAAGACGGCCAACTGGAGGCGGCGCTGGCGTCCTTCCGGCAAGTTGCCCTGCTGGCGCCGGACAATCCTGTCACCCACAGCAATATCGCCGCCGCCCTGAACGATATGGGACAGCGGGAAGCCGCGCTGGAAAGCTGCCGCCGCGCCGTGAAGCTGGGGCCAAAATCGACCGCCGCGCATGTCAACCTGGGCACTTGCCTGATGGAGATGGGCCGCCTGAGCGAAGCCGTCAACAGTTTTGAAACCGTGGTCAAACTCGATCCGCATCACCGCCGGGCGTATGTCAATATCAGTGCCGCATTGACCCGCCTTGGCCGCATCGACCAAGCCATCGTGCATTGCCGCAAGGCACTGAAGATCAATCCGGACTGGGATGAATTGCGCAGTAACCTGCTGTTCTACCTGACGCATAGCCAGGATCTCGATGCCGCAGCCCTGTTTGCCGAACACCTGAAGTATGCCGAGCATTTCGAGGCGCCGTTGCGCGCCTCCTGGCCGCAGCATACCAATGTACGTGATCCCGAGCGCACGCTGCGTATCGGTTTTGTTTCAGCCGACCTGTACAACCACGCGGTGGCAAATTTCATCACGCCCATCCTCGAATGCTTGAGTCAATCCCGGCAAGTGGAAATCGTGGCCTACGCCAACAGCTTTCACGACGACCATGTCAGCCGTCACCTGCACGGCCTGTTCGCGGTCTGGCGCCAGGTTGAAAAACTGAGCCATGCGGAACTGGCGCAGCTGATCACCAGCGACACCATCGACATCCTGATCGACCTGTCGGGCCATACCGGCTTCAATCGCCTGCCCACTTTTGCGCGTAAGCCGGCTCCGCTGCAGCTCAGCTGGATTGGATATCCAGGCACCACAGGCTTGCAGGCGATGGATTATTACCTGTCAGATCGGCACCTTTCACCTCCCGGTACGCTCGACGAGCAATTCACCGAGAAGCTTCTGCGCTTGCCTGCGACCGCACCGTTCCTGCCCTCGTCCGATGCCCAGGATATCCACCCGGCGCCAGCGATTGCAAACGGCTACATGACCTTTGGCAGCTTCAACCGGGCGAGCAAGCTGAACCGTGGCGTCATCGCCCGCTGGGCCAAGTTGTTGCGCTTGGTGCCGAGTGCAAGAATGCTGATTGCCGCCATGCCCGACAAACAGACCAGTGACATGCTGCGCTCCTGGTTTACTCGCGAAGGTATCGCCTCCGAGCGCCTGACCTTTTACGGCTACACCAACACCCGTGACTACCTGGCACTGCATCATCAGGTCGACATTTGCCTCGATACCTCGCCCTACACCAGCGGCACCACCGGCTTCCACGCCTTGTGGATGGGCGTACCTACGCTCACGCTGCGCGGGCCGACCTTGCCGGGCCACGTCACTTCCGCCATCATGTCGTCGGTGGGCCTCGATGATTTCATTGCACTCGATGACGCAGACTTCGTGGCGAAAGGCCTGCGCCTTGCCAGTGACATCAGCCGCTTCACGACGCTCAGGCTTGCCATGCGCGAACGCATGAACAATTCGGCGATACGCCAGCCTGGCGTGATCGCGCAAGGACTTGAAATTGCCCTGCGCAGCATCTGGCGGCGCTGGTGTGCAGGCTTGCCTGCCATCTCGCTCGACGTCGACGACCATGTGATCGCAAAGCCAACGATCGGCGACTGACACATGATCATGCAAAACGCCCGCATCACCGCCATCGCCTATCACTTGCCTGAGGCAACGCTGGACAACGACGCCCTGGCACAGGTATTTACGGACTGGACAGCACAAAAAATTGCCGACAAGACCGGTATCGTGCGGCGCCATATTGCGGCAAACGGTGAAACGGCCGGCGACCTGGCGTTCCATGCGGCAACCGCGCTGTTCGAAACGCACGACATCGACCGCCAGATGGTCGACTTCATCATTCTGTGCACGCAGGCCCCCGATTATCTGTTGCCCACTACCGCCTGCCTGTTACAAGCTCGCCTGGCGCTGCCGACCTCGTGCGGTGCGCTCGATATCAATCTTGGCTGTTCAGGCTATGTGTACGGGCTGGCGCTGGCCAAGGGACTGATCGAAGCGGGTATCCGCAAGAAGGTATTATTATTAACAGCCGACACCTATTCGAAGCTGATCAACCCCCGTGACCGCAGCGTGCGCACACTGTTTGGCGATGGCGCCTCCGCCACGCTGATCGCCGCCGCTGATGGCCCGCCCGCGCTCGGCCCCTTCGTGCTGGGCACCGACGGCGCCGGCGCCGCCAATCTGATGGTGCCGGCAGGCGGCATGCGCATGCCGCACAGCGCCGCCAGCGCGGTAGAAACGGAAGACGCCGCAGGCAATGTACGCAGCCATGACCAGCTGTTCATGGATGGCGCTGAAATCATGCAGTTCACCCTCTCTTCGGTACCGCGCGTGATGCGCGAATTGCTCGATGCCGCTGGCAAGACGCTCGATGACATAGACCATGTGATCTTTCATCAGGCAAACCAGTTCATGCTGGAAGCTTTGCGCAAGAAAATTAAGATTCCTGCCGAAAAATTCATCGTCGAACTCGATACCGTGGGCAATACGGTATCGTCAACCATACCGATCGCCATTGCCAGGGCCCGTGCTAGCGGCCGCATCCGCTCCGGCGATACCGCCCTGCTGCTGGGCTTTGGCGTGGGTTACTCTTGGGCAGGCACCCTGGCCACCTTGCCTTGATCCATCATCATCTCTCTTTTTAGGACAAACAATGCACGAATTTTTTAATGGCATGGCTGAAATACTGGAAATTGACGCTACCGACATCACTCCGGAACTCAAGCTCGGTGATTACGCATGGGACTCGCTGGCCATCATTTCCGTCATCGCACTGGTGGATGAACTGTATGATCAGATGCTCAATGGTCAAGCACTGTCGCAGTGCCTCACCGTGGCCGACATCCAGGCAATGATCAAAACCGGCGATACACAATAGCCATGGCCAGCGTCAGGATGGCATCAGGATCGCCCTTTACCATTGCCAACCTGGCCATGCGTGGCTTGGTGTGCGCCGTTCCGCAGGCGGAAGTAACGAATGCCAGCCTGCATGCAACATTCGGCGCCGATGGCGTTGCCGACGTTTCGCGCATGATCGGGGTGGAGGCACGCCGGCGCGCCGCGCCCGGGCAAACCACCGCCGACTTATGCCAGGCGGCGGCGGAAACGCTGTTGGCCGGGCTGGGCTGGGAACGCGACAGCATCGATGCGCTGATCTTCATTTCTCAAACACCCGACTACACATTGCCGGCGACGGCATGCGCCCTGCACGGGCGCCTGCAACTGACATCGTCCTGCGTCGCGTTCGACGTCAACCTCGGCTGTTCCGGCTATGCCTACGGCTTGTGGCTGGCCGGGAAAATGCTCGACGGCATGGCCATACAGCGAGTGCTGCTGCTCGTTGGCGATACCATCAGCAAGACCGTCGATCCGCATGACCGCGCCACGGCACTGCTGTTTGGCGACGCCGGTTCGGCGACGGCGCTGGAGTTTGACCCGCTGGCCGCACCGGCCTACTTTCTGCTCGGCACGGATGGCCACGGCGAACGCCATCTGATGATCCCTGCCAGCGCACACCGCCCCTACCAAGGCGACGATACACGCCTGGCAGGGCGCGACCCAACCTGTTTGTTCATGGATGGCGGCGAAATCTTCAATTTCACCCTGACCCATGTTCCGCCGCTGGTCAACGATCTGCTGGCGCTGGCGGACCGGCCGAGGGAAACGATCGACGCCTTCCTGTTTCACCAAGCAAATACTTTTATGCTGAAACACATTATCAAGAAAGCGAAAATCCCTGCTGAAAAAGCACCGCTGAATATGGCAAGATTCGGCAATACGTCCAGTGCCTCCATCCCGCTGCTCGTATGCGACCAATTGCCGCAACTAACAACTACGACCCTGACGGTGGCCATGTTCGGTTTCGGTGTCGGTTATTCCTGGGCTGCGGCCCTGATGGAACTCCCGCCACTGGCAGTGAACAAGCTGATTGAAGTATCACCATAGAGAAGCAGTCATCATGATTTTCCATCCTTCCATCCTGGCTGGCCAGCGTATCCTTGTTACCGGAGCCTCATCGGGCATCGGCCGCGCGACAGCCATCGAGCTCGCCAATCATGGTGCGCACCTGGTCATTACCGGCCGCGACCCGCAGCGCCTGGCCGCGACCCTGTCTGAACTTGCCGGTGATGGCCACCTGGCGCGCGAACTGGATCTCGATGGCAGTGATGCGATAGTGGAATTTCTTAAAGAAATCACCACTGGTCAGCAGCCTCTGTCCGGCTTGTTTCATGCCGCTGGTGTCGAATTGCTGCGCCCCATGAAGCTGTCGAAGGCGCAGCAAACCGGGCAGGTTTTTTCGTCCAGCATCCATAGCGCACTGGCCCTGGCACGCGGCGCCGCCTCGCGTGGCGTCATGCAAGACGGCGCGGCCTTGCTATTCATGTCCTCCGTCGCAGCACAGCGGGGCCAGGCTGGCATGGCCGTCTATGCCGCGGCCAAGGCCGCCATCGACGGCATGGTGCGTGCGCTGGCGGTGGAACTGGCGCCGCGCGGCATGCGCGTCAACAGCATTGCCGCTGGCGCCGTGCAGACGGAAATGCATGAGCGCTTGCTGCATGGGCTGCCCGAAACCGCGGTACAAGCCTACGCCGAGCGCCATCCTCTGGGGCTAGGCAAACCGCAAGACATCGCACAGGTGGTCACCTTTCTGCTGTCCGATGCCGGGCGCTGGGTCAGTGGCGCCACCTGGGCAGTCGATGGCGGGTATCTGGCGCGTTAAGGACACTATGCAAACTATTATCATTGTAGGTGCCGGACGTTTTGGCCGGGAAATTTGCTGCTGGCTCGAACAAATGTTCGATCCGGCGACCATGCGCATCAAGGGCTTTCTGGACGACACGCTCGCCGCGGCGCCATGCTTGAACGAACATTACCCCTACCCTTTGCTGGGAGCAATCGACGCCTATGTACCCAGCGCCGAGGACGCTTTCCTGCTTGCGATTGCCGAGCCCGCCGACAAATTGCGCATAGCCGCAGGCCTGCAAGCGAAAGGCGCCGTCTTTTTTACGCTGATCCACCCTACAGCCGTGTTGGCCCGCACAGCAACGGTGGGCCAGGGCGCGGTCATTTGTCCGTTCGCCATGCTGTCAGCCGATAGCGTGGTAGCCGATTTTGTCACCATCAACAGCTATTCCGGCATCGGACACGATGCAGTGATCGGCACTGGCACTACGCTCAGTTCACACGTCGACATTACCGGCGGCGTGATTGTCGAGACCGGCGTTTTCTTCGGTTCCAGCGCCGTAGTACTGCCACAATTACGCATCGGCAGCGGCGCCAGGGTCGGTGCCGGGGCCATCGTCATGCGCCCGGTTGCTCCGGGCAGTACCGTTTATGCCATGCCGGCCAAAAAATTATGACAACACCTCACCTACTGGCGTCGCAGCTTCGCGATACATTCTGGCATTTGTTGTGCCATCGCAGCGAATTACCGCAACCTGGTGATTTTTTAAAGCTCGACTGGCTCGATCAGGAAGTGGTGGTCTTCAACGACAACGGTGAACTGGTCGTGTTCGACAACCTCTGCCCCCACCGCGGCACGCGCTTTTTCACCGACACCACAGGCAACGGGGCCATCACTTGCCCTTATCATGGCTGGTCATACCGCGCCGGCTCGCTGCATATTCCATGCAGGGAGCAATACGCGACAGACGAGCTGCGCAACACGCGGCTCAATACGCTGCAGACCGACTGGTGTGCCGACTTTCTGTTCGCCTCGATACGTCCGGCGCTGTTGCTCGACGCCCAACTGGGAGATACCTTTAACCTGCTCGGCGCACTATCTTTCAATATCTGTGGCTTGGCCGACGTCAATGCCTACACCTTTGAATGTGACTGGCGTATCGCGCTGGAAAATGCACTGGAACCATTGCATGTGCCTTTCATCCATCCGGACAGCCTGGGACAACTGAATTTGGGCGACGGCGTGAATGACTTCACCGCGTGGACCTCGGTATGGCAGGCGCCGCTTGGCAACGTCGCCATGGAAAAAAAACTCAAAGGCATCAAGCGCCTGTTTCGGCTTGAGGGAGAATACCCAGGCTATCAAAGTATCTACCTGTTTCCATTCACGATGTTATCGTCGACGTTTGGTTACTCTTATTCTCTGCAGCATTTCTTCCCAACAGAGTCGGCCAATCGCACCCATTTTTCCAGCCGTCTGTTGCCTGGCGTAACAAAAAATAGCGCTGCCAGCAGTGCACTGGCCGATTTTTTTCGCTCGAGTGCTGCCGTGAACCGCCAGGTATTTCATGAGGATCATCAAATCTGCCAACGGATCATGCATGGGGCGGCAGACAGTGATCGCTTTGGCATTCTATCTATCCAGGAACAGAAAATTGCGCATTTCCGGCGCTGCCTGAAGCTAGCGGGCACGCTGCAAAAGCCATGAATTGCCCTCTCATCCTTGCCATCCATGGGCCACTCGACTGGCATCATCGACCAGTCTGGCGCAGACTGTTCATAGCGCAACAGACTTGCCACCCAATTGCAGATACATACCTATGAAACCCGAAGCCGACAACAAACCCCTCTATGTCACACAGCCGGCAATGCCACCGCTGCAAGACTTCATTCCTTATCTCGAGCAAATCTGGGCCAACAAGATATTGACCAATTGTGGTCCATACCATCAGCAACTGGAACAGGAACTGGCGGAGTATCTGGGCGTAAAACATATATCCCTGTTTGCAAACGGCACGCTGGCGCTGATGACAGCCCTGCAATCGATGCGCATCTCCGGCGAAGTCATCACTACGCCTTACTCGTTCGTGGCCACTGCGCATGCCATGTTGTGGAACGGTATCAAGCCGGTTTTCGTCGATATTGAACCAGGCGGCTTCAACATCGATCCAAAGAAAATCGAGGCGGCGATTACACCACAAACGACGGCCATCATGCCGGTTCACTGCTATGGTCACCCATGCGATGTAGAACGAATTGAAGAAATTGCCAGCAATTATGGCTTGAAGGTGATCTATGATGCGGCGCACGCTTTTGGCGTGCAATCCGGTGGCAGCAGTGTACTGCTGCAAGGGGATTTGTCAGTTCTCAGCTTTCATGCCACCAAGGTATTCAACACCTTCGAGGGCGGCGCCATCGTTTCTCCCGATGCAAAAACCAAGCGCCATATCGACCACCTGAAAAATTTCGGCATTGTCGATGAAGTCACTGTCGTCGCTCCTGGCATTAACGGAAAGATGAACGAAATCAGTGCAGCGTTCGGCCTGTTGCAGTTGAAGCATATCGATCAGACTTTGCAAAAACGCGCCGAGATCGATCGCAAGTATCGTATTGGCCTGCGCGGCATTGACGGCATTCATTGCCCCCTGCCGCCTGCAGGGACGGTGCACAACCACTCGTACTTCCCGATCCTGGTGCAAGCGGGCTATCGCCTGAGCCGCGATGCACTGTTCCAGAAGTTGCGCGATGCGGATATCTACGCACGTCGTTATTTTTATCCTCTCATCAGCGATTTTCCCATGTATCGCGGCATGCCCTCAGCCGCCGTGGCCAATTTACCTGCTGCAACACTTGCATCCGCGCAAGTCATCTGCCTGCCCTTGCACCCGGAACTGACTGATGCACATGTCGAGAAAATCACTCGCCTCATCTGTGCAGCATAACCAAGGCAGCGCCCAAGATTGACCTTCCCATTTTAAAGATTATGCAAAATTCCACGAATAATTCATCCAACAATGCCAAGCCTGTTCTGATTTTCCCGGCAGGCATGCCGCGCTCCCTGGAATATCTGGAACGCTGCCTTCGTACCGGCCAAGCTGTGATAGGTTCGTCCTCACTCGCCTATGACGTGGCAAAGTCAAGCTATCCCGACTGGGCGTACCTGCCCTACATTACCGATCCGGCCTTCAATGACGCGCTCGCCACGCTGATCGCTCAATACAAGGTCGGCGCGATCTACACCCCCAATACGGTGGCGTGGTTTTATCTCAATCGCATGTTGCCGGTAATCGCGCCAAACGTGTCACTCGTCAACGCTTCCCCCATATTGGAGGAGGTCAGCGGCTACAATAACGCAACCAGGCGCGGTCGGCAATTGCTGGAAAAGCCGCTGTCACTGGCATCGAACGTGCAACAACTGCCTTGCGCATCCGAACTGGAACTGAGCACGCTGTTCAGGCATGCCAATATTATTCCGGGCATGTGCGATGATGAAAAAATTGGCGCATTGTGTGAAATCGCCCGCCATAGCGTAGCCGGCGATATCGTCGAAATCGGCAGCGCCTATGGCAAGTCAGCCTTTGTGCTGGCACGCCTGGCACGCCTGTACGAGACAGGCGCGCTCCTGTGCATCGATCCCTGGCAGCGCGAGTTCACCGTGCAGCACGATGCCACCGGCTTGGTTGACAGCCTGGTCAATGAATTTGACAGTGACGAAATCCTGCGCGTGTTTGAAATGAGCTTGCTTCCCTATAGCAATGGCAAGATCAATTATTTGCGCCTGCCATCGACCGAGGCCGCAAAGCATTACGCCACCGAACGCGACGTCACGACATCCGCCTTCGGCACCACGACCTATTGCGGTCAAATTGCCATACTGCATATTGACGGCAACCATAACTATGAGGCGGCGCGCGCCGATGTCGAGGCCTGGAGTGGTCATGTGTTACCGGGCGGCTGGATCATCATCGACGATTACGTCTGGCCGTATGGCGATGGTCCGCAGCGGGTGGGCGATGAATTCTTGTCAGATAATCAGTCCCGTATCAGCTCGGCCTTCGTGATGGGTACTGCGCTGTTCCTGCAGTTGCACTGAGGTCTGGACACATATGCAATCATCTACTCCACCATCGGCACGTAACGCCGTCCCGGCAAACGCTGGCCGAGGCAACAGCAAGGCTGACAAGGTCATCAAGGCGGCCATTGCCAATTATTGCAAGATGCAATCGAGCCTGCCCAAAGACACAGAAGTTCACTACAACATTGCTCATGCCTTGCATCTGAGCGGTAAAACCGCCGATGCGCAGGCGGCATTTCGCCTGGCGATCAAACTCAAGCCCAACCACCTCAACGCATTGAAAGACTATGCAGCGCTGTTGCATGAGCTTGAACGGTATGAAGAATCCGTTTTCCACTACCGTGCGGCGTCGCTGCTGGCGCCAGAAGACCCGGCGATTGCCTGCAGCCTGGGCGCGGCTTTGCAGACGATGGGCGCGCTGGACGAGGCCTTGATTGCCTATCGAACGGTGCTCGAACTGATGCCGGACAGCGCTTCCGCCCACAACAATATCGGCTCGGTGCTGCAGAACCGGGGACAGATCGAACTGGCACAGCAGAGTTTTCTGCGTGCACTGGAAATCGAACCAAACTTTGCCGATGCCCTGTGCAATATGGGCGTGTGCATGTTGCAACTGGGCCGGTTTGACGAGTCGCTGGACTATACCAGGCGCGCCATTGCGCAACATCCCGCACATCTGCAGGCACGCACCAATCTCACTTCGATTCTTTTCAGGCAAGGCCGCAATGATGAGGTGATAACGCAATGCCGCCTGGCGCTGGAGATCAATCCGGATTGGAAATTCATCCACAGCAATCTGCTGTTTTCACTTTCCCATAGCGAACAACTCGATCCTGCAGCGGTGTTTTCCGAGCACCTGCGCTACGCAGAGCAATTCGAAGCGCCGCAACGCACCAGCTGGCCAAAGCCTGCGAACGTGCGCGATCCGGAGCGCCGCCTGCGTATCGGTTTCGTCTCCGCCGATCTGTATGACCATGTCGTTTCCAATTTCATTACGCCAGTATTCGAGCATCTGCGCCATGCGCCGGGACTGGAACTGATGGTATATGCCAACGGCCTGCATGACGATGACTCGAGCCGGCATTTGAAAACGCTGGTCGATGTCTGGCGGCAAGTGGAAAAATTGAATGATGAGAAACTCGCGCGCTTGATCGTCAAAGACGGCATCGATATCCTGATCGACCTGTCCGGGCATACCGGCGGCAACCGGCTGACAACTTTTGCCCGCAAGCCTGCCCCTTTGCAGGCAAGCTGGATCGGCTATCCCATGACGACCGGCCTGCAAGCGATGGATTACTACATCAGTGACCGCTATTTTTCACCGCCTGGGCTGCTTGACGCACAATTTACGGAAAAGCTGCTGCGCCTGCCCGCAACCGCTCCTTTCATGCCGCCGGCCATCGCCCCTGCGGTCAGTCCCGCCCCGGCACTGAAGAACGGTCATATCACCTTTGGCAGTTTCAACCGGCCCAGCAAACTGAGTCGAAAACTGATCGCCAGATGGGCGGCATTGCTGCGCGCCTTGCCCGATGCGCGCATGGTCATGGCCGGCATGTCCGACGAGGGCATTACCGACACCTTGCGCACCTGGTTTGCCGAGGAAGCGATCGCCAGCGAACGGCTCGTTTTCCATCGCCATACACATACCGCCGCTTACCTCAAACTGCATGAGCAGGTGGATATCTGTCTCGACACCTCGCCTTATGCTGGCGGAACAACCACGCTCTATGCCTTGTGGATGGGCGTGCCCACCCTGACCATGACCGGCCCGACCCTGCCGTGCCGGGTTGGCGGCACGATCATGTCGCAAACCGGGTTGCCGGAATTTATTGCCGACGATGAAGCCGATTTCATTGAAAAGGGGGTCAAGCTTGCCGCCAACGTACCCCACATCGCTGCCGTTCGCATGCAGGCACGTGCGCGCATGAGCAATAGCGCCATGGGGCAACCGGCGCTGATCGCAGCGGGCCTCGATCACGCCTTGCGCAGCATATGGCGGCGCTGGTGCGCAGGCTTGCCACCGGCTTCTTTCGAATCCGAGCCAGAACAAAGTTCATTGATTGAGCGCGCCCGCAGCCACAAGGCATTGCATGAGGTGAAGGTGGACGTCGCCTTGCCACTGGCGCTGGAACATCACCAGGCAGGGCGCCTTGAAGCGGCTGAAACACTGTACCTGGCGATTCTTCATGTGCAAGCCGACCACGCCATCGCCAATCACAACATGGGTTTGCTCGCAGGCCAGCTGGGCTATCACGATGCGGCCCTGCCCTATCTGCACAAGGCGCTGCAGTGCGCCGGCGATGAGAGCGACTTTCATTATTCCTACGCCAATGGCTTGTTGCAGGCAGGCCAGCCGCAACAGGCATTGGCAGTCATCCTGGCGGCGATTGAACACGGACACGACAGCGCACAGGCACAGACATTGCAGCATCGCGCGCGCCAGTTGCTGGCCGGCGCCGGCAATCACCCCGGCCCGGCGGAAGAGGAACAGTTGATTGTCCTGTTCGAGGCAGGGCGCCATGCGGAACTGGAGACAGCGGCGCAAGCGCTGGTCACGCGTTATCCGGCATCGGGTTTTGCCTGGAGCGTATTAGGCACCGCGCAGCAGCTACAAGGCAAGGACGCCCTGCAAACGCTGCTGCAGGCGGTTGAACTGGCGCCCGGTGACGCCCAGGCGCTGAGCAATCTGGGCAATGAATGGCAGGCACACGACCAACATGCACAGGCAATCACTTGCTATGAACGTGCGCTGGAGCTTGATCCGCAATTTACTGCTGCGCATGAGAATCTTGAACGGGCACGGCAAGCACTGGCGCTGGCAGCGGATAACGCGGAACTGTCGGAATAATTGTCTTTTTTGAAATCATTAAGTGCTGATGGCCAGGCATCTTCCAGACCGCAGGAATTTATTTTAGAAATTTCTCAAAAGAATTTAATTTTCTTGCGGCAATGGTCGTCTTGTACTGATGAGAGCGCAAAAATGCTGCTCCACACCGCATTCAACCAACTGGAGTACTTTTCATGCTGAGCCTTCACACCAACGCCGCTGCCCTGTCCGCCCAATCGTCGATCTCGAAAACCCAATCGTCGCTGTCGACCTCGATGACGCGCCTGAGCACCGGCTACCGCATCAACTCGGCAATGGACGACGCTGCCGGCCTGCAAATCGCCACCCGTCTGAAAGCGCAAACCAGCGGTATGGCCATGGCCATGCGCAACACGCAGAACGCCACCTCGATGATCCAGACCGCCGACGGCGCCCTGGGCGAAACCGTCAACATCCTGGTTCGCATGAAAGACCTGGCCACGCAAGCAGCCGATGGCTCGTCGACGGTTGACGATCAAAAAGCCATGCAAGCTGAATTCGACACGCTGACCAATGAACTGAGCAACGTTCTGGGCAACACCTCGTTCGCTGGCGCCAAGCTGATGTCGAAAGCCGCCACCGCTGCAGAAAAAACCGCAGCGCTGACCAAAGCTACCACTGATGGCCTGGCCGTAACCGATGCATCGCTCGGCACCACCTACCTGGCAACCTCGGCTGGCTCGACGCTGGCTACTGCAGTGACCGCCAACGGCACCGGCGGCGCCAACGCCACCACCGCCGCTGCAGTCGTCACCGCAACGACCAACAAGCTGACCGCCGATAAAGCCGATCAAGTTGCCAAAGCCACCGCCGCCGCTTCCGCTGCGTATAACACTGCCGCCAACGCCAGCTCCGGCGATGGCAAGTTCTCGGCCAACCTGCAATTCCAGATCGGCGCCTCGACCAGCGAAACAATGAGCTTCGACCTGTCGGCGCAGCTGGGCACGATGCAAACCGCACTGAAAAACGCCACCGCCAATTTCAACACCTTCGGCGCGGCAGCGAGCACCGCAGGCACAGAACTGACCACGCCGGCAAACGCATCGGCCGCCATCGACAAACTGCAGGCAGCGATCGATTCCGTGGGCACCTCGCGCTCGGCACTGGGTGCCGCAGGCAACCGTCTGGACAAAGTCTACAGCAACCTGGCCAACGTCAGCACCAACACCCAGGGCGCTTCGGGCCGCATCATGGATACCGACTTCGCGACCGAAAGCTCGAACATGACCGCTTCGCAAATGCTGCTGCAAGCTGGTACCGCCATGCT
>RCMZ01000776.1_pt1 | contig 13298 bp, 4 predicted proteins | sample 2041141 | NCBI WGS metagenome assembly RCMZ01 (sample SAMN09708263, study PRJNA481090) | Wastewater metagenome, whole genome shotgun sequencing project. | biome: sewage; isolation source: Davis station wastewater (DW) | place: Antarctica: Davis Station | collected 2010-03-01
TGCCACCACACAACCCATCACCGCCGCAATGACACGACCACGGCGGTGCCACGCGTGCTGTCATGGCGACAGCCGCGCGCACGCTACCGTGGGGTTACGGCGCGAGGGAAATCAAGCAGGGGGATGGGAGAAACGACCTGGGAATACAGGCGGGGAGCAAGCTGATATTGATATGTCGAATCGATGGCAAATCAAATATCGAGCAATATCATTATATCACAAAGCAAAATTGGCAAAATAATAGCCAAATATCACTCAGCATTCAAATATTGAAAGATAAACCATTCAACCGCCGAAATTTCAAAAACAGAATTTGATGGTCGTCACCATTTGAATATTGCAAAAGGCGCTAAAAGACCATGTGTTTAGCGCTATCCTCATAGGCTTGACTGGAAAACAAAACCCCATGAGCACCTACCAAAAACTACTGGCTCAAAAAGCTGCACTGGATCAACAAATTGCGGTGGCGCGCAAGGCCCAAGCGAAGCAAGCGCTTGAGACGGTCCATGAGTTGATAGCCGAGTTTGGCTTTACTGCGCAGCAGGTCTTTCCTTGGAAGCCTGCGGTCAAAAGCGTGGCAGCCAAATACCGTGACCCGCTGACGGGAGCGAGTTGGAGCGGCAGAGGAAGAGCACCAAAATGGATCGAAGGGAAGAATCGGGCAGAGTTTTTGGTTTGACTCGCTTGTTGCTGCAAATGCTTGGCAGTGGTCACCAATCTCATCGACGGTCGCTGGTAACGTGGCCGCTTCAGGCTGGTTGCTGTCGCTCAACATGCAGCCGTTGAACGACTGCTGCGATCGAGAGCAGACAGTGAAGAACATCACAGGGCGTTTTTTTGAACCGCAAGAACTGACACAGCTAGCGTGGTCACTCGTGGACAACGGCATGTAGAAGGCGCATGGTCTCCGTCCCCCAACTAGCTGGGAGACCATCATGGAATCCGTTACAGCCGCAGTTCATCGCGAGCCCTGGAACAAGGGAAAGATCGTTGGTCAGAAGGCGCCCTTCAAGCCCAAAGACATCTGGGCGCTGCGAGTGCGCCTCCAGATGGAGAACCGGGTGCGCGAGCTTGCGCTCTTCAATCTTGGAATAGACAGCAAGCTACGCGGATGCGACTTGGTCGCCCTGAAGGTACGCGATGTTTGCCATGGGGACCAAGTCGCATCGCGAGCAACGGTCATGCAGCACAAAACTCATCACCCCGTCCAGTTCGAGCTGACGGCGACCACTCGTGAAGCGCTTCAGCAATGGATCAAGACCGCCAAGCTGAAATCAGAAGACTTTATCTTTCCGAGCCGACTTCACAAGTCGCCGCATCTCGGGACGCGTCAGTACGCCCGAATTCTTGAGCGCTGGGTGTTGCAGCTAGGTTTGGATCCCGCAGAGTATGGAACGCACTCCATGCGGCGCACCAAGGCTACGCTTATCTACCGCAGAACCAAGAATCTGCGCGCTGTCCAGCTACTGCTAGGCCATTCAAAAATCGAGTCAACTGTCCGCTACCTTGGCATTGAAGTCGACGATGCTCTTGAGCTATCCGAACAGACCGAGATTTGAGTTGAGAGACCACCAAACTTCCATCTGGGGCGGTTAGTCTGTGGGTGTTAGACCACCGAGAGCTGGGGGATCACGAGGGGCATCCTGCGGCCAGGAGCAGCCGACACGAGACTCGCTTGCCCGACGGCGTTCGTCTTGGGAAGGAGTAAGCGACCAATCTGCCCGCTTGCCTCTGTTCCATGGCGATATGGTTGTGTCGCGCTGCGGGGACCGGCCGAGCAACCGCGGTGTTTTCCGCCCAAGCCGCCTAAACCCTTTAATTGGCGAGCAGCACGTCAACCTCACACTGCGCCACGCATACTGACCCGTGTACCGCAAACGCGGGATGGGATTTCCCCGATCGGGGTGGGACAATGGCTGCGATGGAGATTCTGCGATGGCTGTGACCGTTCTGATCGTCGAGGATGAACCGGCGTTCCTCAAACTCTTTTCCGATGCCGTGCTGGCCGAGCCGCGGCTGCAGCTGGTGGGCGCCGTGGGGACGGTGGCCGCCGCCCGCGCACTGATCGACGTCTCCGCGCCCGACGTGGTCGTGACGGACCTGGGCCTGCCGGACGGCAGCGGGGTGGACGTGGTGCGCCACGCGGTGCAGCGCAAGCCCGACGTCGATGTGCTGGTCGTCACCATGTTCGGTGACGATGTTCACGTCATTGATAGCCTGGCCGCCGGTGCCACCGGGTACCTGATGAAAGACGCGATGCCGGGGCGCATCTCCGCGTCCATCCTGGAGGTGTATGCGGGCGGCGCGCCAATCAGCCCGGGCATTGCTCGCCGCGTGCTCCAGCGCTTTCGCGTGGCGGCAACCGCCCAGGCCGTGCCGCCCACTGCGGCGGGCGCACCGGCGGCCGTCCCGGAAGCCGACGAGACAGGTGCCGCATTGACCGCGCGCGAGACTGACATCCTGCGCCTTGTGGCCAAGGGCCTGAGCTTCGGCGATGTCGGCGGCGCCCTGGACATCTCACCCCATACCGTTGTCACTCACGTGAAGCGCATCTACCGCAAACTGGCCGTCCATTCGCGTGGTGAGGCGGTCTTCGAGGCGCGCTTGCTCGGCCTGCTCTGATCGGGAAAGCGTCAATAATGCCCTCTCCGCCGAATGCGCGGCGCCTGGGGGAGAACCCGAAAGATGCTCGCTGCCTTGTCAATGCGTTTCGGCGCGGTCGAAACCCTGCGCGAGGACGCCGGCCTGATGGTCGCCCGCGCGCATGACTGCGGGCAGCCCGTCTTCCTTTGTCATCGCGATGGCCTGCTTGGCGCGTCTGGCGACGCGAACCGCGCCGTGGCCAATCGGCTGCAAGCGCTTGGCGCCTCTGGAGCCCCCATCGCCTGGCACCAAGGGCCGACCGGCGTGACCTGGGTGGTCGATGCGGACGACGGCATATTCCTGGACGACTGGCTGGTAGCCCGGCCGGTGGTGCCTTTGCCGCAAGCCTTGTGCATCCTGTTGGACTTGGCGCAGGCACTCGATACCCTGCACCGCCTCGGCATCGTGCATCTGCGCCTGCGACCTGCCTGCGTTCGCATTGCGGGCGGCACTGAACCTGCGGATGCGCCCGCTGCGCGCCTACTGGCCGTGGAGGCCCTGATGGCCGAAGAAGCAGCCCAGGCCCCGCCACCAGAGCACCAGGACATGCGTTACAGCGCGCCAGAACTCAGTGGCCGCATGGCCGCCCGCCCAGACGCGCGAACAGACCTCTATTTGTTGGGCCTGATCGGCTGGCGGCTGCTGGCGGCCCGCCAGCCGTTCGACGCGACCGATCCGCTGAGCTGGCTACACGCGCACCTGGCGGTCCAGCCGCCGCCGCTGCGCAGCCTGCGCGCTGAAGTGCCGCAGCCGCTCGCCCAGCTCGTGCAGTCGCTGCTGGCCAAGTCGCCCGCCGACCGGCCAGCTTCGGCGCGTGCGGTGGCGAACGACTTGCAGCGCTGCCTGGATGCGCTGCGCTTCGCCCCGCACCTGCAAGACACGACCCTCGGCGCGGGGCAAGCGCGCTTGCAGTTGCCGCGGGCACTGGTGGGGCGCGAGGCGGAACGCATCGTTTTAAGCCAAGCGCTGGCGCGCGCCAGCCACGGCGCGGTGGAATCCATGGCGCTCACCGGCCCTTCCGGCATCGGCAAGACGGCCCTCGCTGCCGACCTGGAGCCCGACGTAATGGCACTGGGCGGCCTGTTTGCCATAGTCAAGTTGGACCAGTTGGGTTCCGCTCGTCCCTTCGCGACACTGGCTGACCTGCTGGAGGCGCTCGGTCAGCAGCTGCTGCGCGCACCACGCCCAATGGCCGCGCTCGGCCCGGACGGCAGCGCCCTGGCCGCGTTGTCGCCGCAGCTCGCTGCGGCGCTGAGCCTGAACTCCGCCGACAGCGAGGTTCCTTCGGCGCATGCGCGCCAGCGATTGCTCGCGGCGCTGGTGCGGCTGCTCACCGCGTTGGGGTGCGAGCAACCCGTGGTGCTGGTGGTTGACGACGTGCAATGGGGCGACGCCGATTCGCTGGCGCTGCTGGCCGGGGCCCTGTCAGACCGTGCGGTGCAGCGCGTGCTGCTGCTTATGCTGGAGCGCTCCGACACCGGCTGGACATCCCGAAGCGACGCGCTGCTGAGTCCGTTGCGTCCCGCCACGGTGGCCCTGCGGCCGCTGGACGCGACCGAGGTGAGCCAATGGCTCGATCTGGCGTTGCCGGGCGGCTTGCAACAGCCCGCAGCAACGCGGGAGCGGCTGACCGCGCGCAGCGCTGGCAATCCGATGCTCCTGGGCCAATTGGTCAAGACGATGGTGCTGCAAGGACATCTTGTACCCAGCGCAGGCGGCCCCTGGCGGCTGGACGAGCGATCCCCTGCCTGGGAGTCGCTGCCGGAATCCGTTCTGGAAGCCGCCAGCCGCGGCGTCCGGGCCCTGGGCTCAGCAGACGCCGAACTGCTGGCCTATGCCGCGCGCTTGGGCACGCGCTTCAGTGCCCAGTTGCTGGCATCGCTGACCGGGCGCGACCCGGTCAGCACAGAACGCAGCTTGCACGCCGCGCAGACCCAATGGCTGTTGGAGCCCGTAAGCGATGGCGGGAGCGGCCAGTTCTGGCGCTTCGCGCACGACCGGCTGCAGCAGGCGGCGTACGAACAGGTGCCAGCCGACGCCAGTCTGCGCCTGCACCTGCGCATCGGCCGAACGCTGCGGGACAGCGCCGAGCCGGGCCACCTATTCGAAACCTGCCGGCACCTGAATCTGGCTGTGCACCTGCTGGAGCCCGAGGAACTTCCCGGCCTGCTGCGCATGAACCACGAGGCGGGGCGCCAAGCGCGGGCCCGCGCGGGCTTCACGACCTATGCCGCGCTGATGCGCTGCGCGGTTGAGCTGTTGCCTGGCTGCACGCTCGACGCATCCGAGCGCCGAGCGCTTTTGCATGATGCGGCCGAGGCGCTGCTGCTGGCACGCGACTTCGACGCCAGCGCCACCTGCCTGGAACAGGCCGAAGGAATCGTTGGCGATCCGCTGGCAACCGCTCGCGGTGCGGAGCTGCGCATCCAGTGGCTGGTCGCGCAGGAGCGCACCGAAGAAGCCTTCCACGCCGGTCTGGTGGCGTTGGCCCGCATCGGCCTGGACCTGCGGCCCGAACGCGCGGCGGCCCGTTCCGTGTGGGAACTGCTGCGGCTCAAGGCGGTGCTGCGCGGCCGACCGCCAGCCACCTGGGCGGACGCCGAAGAGAGCCACGAACCGCGCCATGTGCAGGCGCAGCGGCTGATCTTCGCCACCGTGAGCGTGTCACATGCTTACGCGCCATCGCTGTACGCGTTGCTGGGCCTGATGGGCACGCGCCACGCGCTGCAACGGGGTTGCACGCCATGGTCTTCTCAGCTGATGGCCGTGGCTGCCCATGTGCTGTCGGGCGTGTTCAGCGATGTGGACACCGGCCATGCGCTGGGCGAGCTGTCCCTGCGCCTGGGTGAGCGCTTCGGAACCAGCGGACTGAGCTTCAACCACCTGTACTTCGTTGCGCATCGGAAGATGTCGCTGACGCAAACGCTGCCGCAAATGCGGCAATGCTTCGAGCAGGCCGAACGCGCTGGCAGCTTCGAGATCGCTGGCTATGCGGCCGGTATGTACGTGGGCATGACCTGGAACACGCAGCACTCGCTGCCGGGGCTGGAGGGTGCGCTGCACGATGTGAGCGCTTTCTCGCGGCGCCACAAGCACGACCTCTCGCGCGACGTGTGCGACGCCTACTCCCGGCTCCTGGCGTCGCTGCGCGGGCCCGCGCTGCGCGGCCCGCAGCCACGGATGCAGCGTGAACGCACAGACGGACCGCTGGCGCACGACGGCCTGATCGACCTGCTGCACGACCAGCTGTCGGTGTCGTTGAACGTCACCGTCGGCCACTATGGCGATGAGGTTCTCGCCTGCAGCGTGCGCGTGCGGCGCAACCTGCACCGGTTGGCGGGCGGCTTCTCGGTGGCGCTGCACCACTGGTATGACGCGCTGCTGCATGTCGGCCGCCTGCGCGAGCGCCCCGGCGCGTCCTCGCTGCGGCTGGTGCGGCGCCACCTGCGCAAGTTGCGCGACTGGGCGAAGCATTGCCCTGAAAACCATGCGCACCGCGTGCGGGCCATCGAGGCGGACCTGGCCGCGCTGGCCAACGTCCCCACCGCCGCGCGCCTGTACGACGAGGCGGTGGCAATCGCCCTTCGCAACGGCTTCACCGGTGACGCCGCGGTCATCGCCCACAACTGCCTGCGCCACTGCACCCGCAGCGGCGACCCGCAAGCCATCCGCGACGCGATGGAACGCGCCCACGACCTCTACACCCGCTGGGGCGCCACCGCCATGGTGCTCAATCTGGAAACATCCCTGCCCGCCTTCGCCTGGGCCCGGGAGCCTGCACCTGTGCTGCCGCTGGACACTGGCACGCTGGTCAAGGCTTCGCAGGCCATCAGCGCCGAGCTTCAGATGAGTGCGGTGGCCGACAAGCTGTTGCAGCAGCTGATGGAGAACGCGGGCGCGCGCTACGGCGCGTTGCTGCAAGAAGAGCGCGGTCAGCTTCGGCTGGTGGCCGAACGCGAAGGCGAAAGCGGGCTGGCCGAAGGCCGCACTGGGCAGCCGGTCGAGCAGACCCGGCTGCCCGTCGGCCTGCTGCGCAGCGTGTGGTTGAAACAAAAAAGCGTAGTACTGGCCGACGCCGTCGGCAGCCATGCCTACGGCAGCTGCGCGCGCTGGCAAGGCGCTTCTGCGGTGTCGGTGCTGTGCGTGCCCGTCGTCGCCGCGCGCGAAACAGTCGGCGTGCTGTACCTGGAGAACGAACTCATCGCCGGCTGCTTCACACCCGACCGCGAAATGCTGGCCCACCTGCTGGCTTCGCATACCGCTATTGCCATGGCCAACGCGCGCCTGTTCCAGGACCTGGGCGCCGCCCACGACGGCCTCCGGCAAGCCAACGCCCAGCTGGAAGAGCGCGTGGTCGAGCGCACGCGCGCGCTGGAAGAAAACCATGCGCGGCTGCGCCAACTGGAGCGCCAGCATGCCACCGACGAGGAGCGCCAGCGCATCATGTCGGACCTGCACGACGGCCTGGGTTCGCAGCTGTTTGTCACCCTCTCCCGTGTGGAGCGTGGTGAGCTCGACGCGCTCCAGGTGGCTGGCGACTTGCGCGCCTGCATCGGCGACATGCGCCTGGCGCTGGAGGCGATGAGCCCCGACGGCGAAGACTTTTTGCAGGCCTGGGGGAGTTTTCGTTTCCGTTGGGACAGCCAACTGCTCAATGCCGGGGTGGCCAGCCATTGGAACGACCAAGGCACCGGCGACAGCCTGCCTCTCGCTTCCACAACCGGGCTGCAGGTGCTGCGTGTGGCGCAAGAGGCGCTCACCAATGTCCTCAAGCATGCCCGCGCGCGCCAGGTCTGTGTGCGGCTCGCGGCCACGGACACGCTGCTGCAGCTGGAGATCACCGACGATGGTATCGGCCCGCCAGCGGACACCACACGCGCGGGGCGCGGCTTGGGCAACATGCGCACCCGCGCCGTGCGCATTGGCGGCACCGTGACGGTGGAGCCTGCCCGTCCGGGGACACGCGTGCGATTGCAGTTGCCTTTGCGTTGACGCACGATTCAATGCCAAATCGGCCTCCAGCCCCCGTCCATCCTGGGCTGAATGCTATTTAATCAGGAGCGTCGGCTCAGTACAGATAGACGGCCCCCGCGTTGGACGCCGAGTTGTCCGCCTGGTTGCCATCGATGCCGCTGGCCTGGCTGCCTTCGCCAGCGCCCCCTACTGCGAGGGTCGTGCCATCGGCCGACAGCGCCAGCCTCGAGCCGAAGGCGTCGCCTGCGTCGGTGTTGCTGGCCTTGATATAGGCCTGCTGGCTCCAGGCAGCACCGGTGCGGGTGAACAGGTAGACGGCGCCGGCATTGGCGGCCGAGGTGTCGGCCTGGTTGCCGTTGATACCGGTCGCGCCGCTCGTTTCGTACCGGGACCCGACCGCCAATTTGTTGCCGTCGGAGGAGAGCGCGAGGCCCCTGCTGAACTCGGCGTTCGCCCGGGTATTGCTGGCCTTCACATAGGCTTGCTGGCTCCAGGCGCCGGCGGCGCGGGTGAACACATAGACCGCGCCAGCATTGGTGGTGCCGGTGTCGGCCTGGCTGCCGTTGATGCCGGTTGCGTTGCTGGATTCGGCCCAGGAGTCCACGGCCAGCGTGCTGCCGTCGGCGGACAACGCCAGATTGACGCCAAAAAGGGCGTTCGCCCTGGTGTTGCTGGCCTTCACATAGGCCTGCTGGGTCCAGGTGGCGCCCGTGCGCGTGAACACGTACACCGCGCCGGCGGCGTTGAGGGAAGTGTCGGCCTGGTTGCCGTTGATGCCGGTGGCATTGCTGTCCTCGGCGGGCGCACCCACAGCCAGCGTGGTGCCGTCGGCGGACAGCCCCACGGTGGCTCCGAACTCGCTATCCGCCTGCGTGTTGCTGGCCTTCAGATAGGCCTGCTGGCTCCAGACGGTACCGCTTCGCGTGAAGACGTAGACCGCGCCGGCGTCGTGCATGCTCGTGTCGGTTTGGTTGCCGTTGACGCCAGTCGCATTGCTTGTTTCTTGAGGGGCACCTATCGCCAGGGTATTGCCGTCGGCCGCAAGTTGCAGGTGGTAGCCGAAAGCACTGCTCGCCCGCGCGTTGCTGGCCTTCACATAGGCTTGCTGGCTCCAGGTTCCCGCCGTGCGCGTAAAGACATAAGCCGCGCCGGCAAAGACGGCCGAGTTGTCCGCCTGGTTGCCGTTGATGCCGGATGCGATGCTGCGTTCACGGTGCGCACCCACGGCCAGCGTGCTGCCGTCCGCCGACAGCGCGACGCTGGAGCCGAAAAAGTCGCCGCTATCGGTGTTGCTGGCTTTCACATAGGCCTGCTGGCTCCAGCCCGCCCCCGTGCGCGTGAAAATGTAGACCGCCCCCGAGGAGCCAGTGTTGTCGTTCTGGTTGCCGTTGATGCCCGTGGCATGGCTCTGCTCCTGGTGCGCTCCGACCGCGAGCGTGCTGCCGTCGGCGGACAGCGCCACCGAACTCCCGAAGTTATCGGCGGCATCGGTGTTGCTGGCCTTGAAGTACCCGATGGCCTGGGTGAGGTTGGGCGTGATGGCCGCGGTGGATGCGCTGCAACCGCCGCTGTTGCAAGCCTGCACGGTGTACTGGGCATTCAGGCGCGTGTGCAGCAGGCTGCTGACAGCATGTGTGTACGTGTTGGCGCTCAAGTTGCCACCAATTTGCGCACTGGCCATGGGGCCAGGGCCGTCCGGGTCTTCGAACAACTTGTAGCTCACCGTGCCGCCGCCTAGCGGTGCAGTGACTGCGCCCCAGGCCAGGATGAAGCGCTTGACACCGTAGGTCATCATCAGGCCAGTGGGGACGGCCGGAACTGGTATCGGTGGCACCACCACCGCAACTGCCGTGCAGCTGACCTGGATGTTGCCCACATCCGCGTTGGCTGTGCCGCTGCCGCCCGTGACGCTGCAGGTCTGGTCGGCGCTTTGGTCAAAGACGCCCACGCTGTAGCTTCCGCCTTGCAGCACGGGCTGTGTGAAGCTGAAGGCGCCGTTGGTGTTCATGGTGACCGTGTCACCGTTGCTGGCATTGCGGATGGCCACGACGCCCACGTTGCCGCTGACCGTGCCGCTCAGCTTGAAGCTGGAAGCCGCACAGGTGACCGTGATCCCACCCGTGGTGGCTACGGTGCAAGTCTGTCCTGTGGGTGCCGTCTTCACGGTGATGGTGTAGGTGCCGACCACCGGTTCGGGGAACTGGAAGCTGCCGTCGGCGTTGACTGTCGTCTCTTGAATACCGTCTTGCGCGTTGAGCTGCAGCACCATGGTCTTTCCGGTGCCCAGGCCGGCGATGGTGCCGCTCACCACCTTCGCCTCCGGCGCGATGGTGTTGTCCGCGCAGTTGACGCTGATGTTGTTGACATCCGCGTTGGCGGTTCCGGTGCCATTGCTGATCGTGCAGGTCTGCGCTGAAGGCTGTGCCTGCACGCGCAAGCTGTAAGTTGTGCCCGCGGGCATGCTCAGGCTGTAGCTGCCGTTGGCGCTCAAGCTTGCAGTCGGCCCGCTCGCATCGGCGATCACCACGCTATTGCCCGCACCCAAGCCAGCGAGTATGCCGCCAACGTTGACCTTTGCTACCGCGGGCGCGTCACCACCGCCTCCCCCGCCGCACGCGGCAAGAAGGATCGAAACAGCGGTGCAAAGTGAAAGTAAAAAGCGGCGCATGGCATTCATCTCCAACGAGTGAACGCGATGCTAGGGACGCCACGACCTGTTGAATATCCCGCGAACACGGTACGCCAGCCGAGCTCGATAGATAGCGGCTCAATGTTAGTCATCGTCACCAACAGCCAGGTGCAAGTGAACTTCGTGGTTTTGCTGATTTTGAAGATGAACTGGGCAACTCAAGGCTAGTGCACACACGTACCTGGCTGCGCTTACCGCCAATCTCGGGGATACACGCGATTACCGACGCGTCCTGAAAGGGGGCTTCCCCCAAGGCTTTTGTGTGCGACATTCCGCTGGAAGCCCTATCCCGGCGCGGTGACTGAATTTTTCGGCATCGCCCGTGGGTCGATTTTCCATGAACTGCTGGAGGGGCCTAACTATGCCCCGGATAGGAGGCGTGGGTCTCGCTTCAGTCTTCGGGTGCCGCTGGAGTCAGCTTGCATCATTGGACACTGCCACCCGGCAATCACACGCGACCTGCAGGGGTGAGCACAGGGCGCCACATCCCTGTCACTTCAGATGTGACGCTTTTGATCGGGCTACTAAGGAGGGCCATGCCGTGCGCTTTTTGACCCGCCTCGTCAGGCCGCCGAACCATGCATCATGGCGCAGTTGAGTCCGTCAGCGATCCCTACTGGCGGACAGCTAGGACGACCGCTTAGGGGGCTATTCCTGTCCGTCGCGAGGCGCCCCCCAGGGACCGCAATCGCTGCAAAACTTCCGTTAGGCGCGAGTTGGGTAGAGCTTAAAGCGCAGTCGCATAGCCAAGCTGCCACGTCACCCTGTACCTGGTCAGCCGGTTCCGTCGTTGGGTATCGGACCAAGTTGCTCTCCCCGCAGCCTCTAAAAAAGCACCTTCTGCGCACTCGTCAACGCCACAAAGCTTTCTCCCAATGGCTGAAGAATCGCGTCAGCGATGGGCTGCAGTTGCTTGGCGAAGTAGTGTTCATAGTCAATGCGCGAATGCCGGGCCTCCAAGGGCTCCGGACCGCTCTGCGTCATCACATACTGGATCCAGCCGCCACGCTGGTAGTGCTGAGGACGGTTCAACTTCGCATTGTGCGCGTCAGCAATGCGCGCCGCGCGCACCTGGGGCGGCACGTTGACCTCATAGGCATCAAGCCGGTGACGCAGACGTTTGCGGTAGACGAGCAGCGCATCCATCTGGCCGCCCAACATCGACCGCGCATAGTCGGCGACGAACGCCCGGTAGGGCTCTCCGTGGAAGATGCGTGACAGCAGCCCCTCCTGAAACTGGCGCGCCAAAAGGGTCCAGTCGCTGCGGGCCATCTCCAGTCCGCGATAGACCATCTCCTCCCGACCCTCTTCATCGACGCTCAGGCCGGCGTAGCGCTTCTTGCTGCCGACCTCCGAGCCTCGGATGGTGGGCATGAAGAATTTGGCGTAGTGGGTGTCAAACTCGATTTCGAGGAAGTTCTCCAGCTGCTGCTCTTCTCGCAGCTTGCGGGTCCACCACGCGTTTATCTCCTGTACCAGGTTGGCAGCAATGGCGTGTGCCTCCGAGTTGGCATAGGTGCGTTTGAGCCAGATGAAGATGGAATCGGTGTCTCCATAGATGACTTGGTATCCGCGCTGCTCCACAAACACCCGGGTGAGCTTCATTACCTCGTGGCCGCGCAGGGTCACGGCGGACACCAGCTTCGGATTGAAGAAGCGGCACTCGGACGCACCCAGCACACCAGCAAAGGAGTTCATGAGCAGCTTCAGGGCCTGCGACAGTGGCTGGTTCCGCACCCGTTTGGCCTCGTCCCGAGCAGTCGACAGTGTGGTCACAATGTCCGGCAGGCAGTGTTTCTCACGCGAGAACAGCGTGCCTTGCGGCCCCGGTATGGGCTTACTCTGGGCGTCGGCGTTCGCTCCCTCGGCCAGGCCCACCGGGTCCACCAGGAAGGTCCGGATGATGGAGGGGTATAGACTTTTGTAGTCCAGGACCACGACGGAGTCGTAGAAGCCCGGCGTGGAGTCCATCACATAGCCACCGGGAAACGCCTTGGCCGCGATGTCGCCCACGTTCGGTGCCACGTAGCCCAAGCGGTGCATGCGCGGCAGGTAGTGGTGGCTGAAAGCAGCAATGGACCCACCAAAATGATCTATCTGCAAGCCCGTTGTCTGCGCTCGCTCCAGCACGAACGGCAGCAGCTCCAGTTTGTCGAAGATACGCAGGACGAGTGCGCAGTCGCGGATGTTGTAGCTGGCCAGCGCTGGCTTGTCTTCCTGGTAGCGTCGCTCGATCTCGGCCATCTTGTCGTAGGCATCTCCGATCTCCTTGCCCTCGCCGAGCAGTTTCTGCGAGACCGCTTCGAGGCTGAACGACGGAAAGCTCCACATGCCCGCCCTCAGCGCTTCGATGCCATCGACGACCACGCGTCCGGGCATGGGGGCGAACAGGTAGCCCTGGCGGCCCGGGTGCGTACGCCACGCGATGGGACGGCGTTCGCGCCCGAGCAGCAGTTGCACGGAGCTGGCATCGGCCGCCTTCTGCAGAACCCGCAAGTCGAACTGGATCACGCTCCAACCGACGATGACGTCCGGGTCATGGGCCTCAAACCAGGCATTGAGCTGCTCGATCATCTCCCGGCGAGTCGGGCAATAAACAAGTCTGAAGTCCATCGGTGGCACAGCCGGTGCCGACACCGAAGCTGGCACTGGTGCATCACCCAGCATGAAGACCACCCGGTCGCCCGCACCGTCCAAGGCGATGGAGTACAGCTCCTCGGTCGCGCTCGTCTCGATGTCCAGCGACACCACCTTCAACGCCGGGCGCCAACCGGACGCGGGCTTCAACCGGCCGTCGACGATGGTCGAGCCTTCGCGCCGGCCTCCCTCGACCAGAACACCGGCCGTGATGAACCGTTCCATCAGGTAGCGGTCGTGCGGGCGGACATCGGCTTCGTAGAGCGGTATTCCCATAGGCTGGAGTGCCCGCGCCAGCTTGCCGACATCGCGGAACCTGCGGGCATAGACACCGAGGACGGGTTCCTCCTCGAAC
>RCMZ01000778.1_pt1 | contig 13226 bp, 16 predicted proteins | sample 2041141 | NCBI WGS metagenome assembly RCMZ01 (sample SAMN09708263, study PRJNA481090) | Wastewater metagenome, whole genome shotgun sequencing project. | biome: sewage; isolation source: Davis station wastewater (DW) | place: Antarctica: Davis Station | collected 2010-03-01
CATGCATCCTTTGCCGACGGTTCTCGGAATTCCGGCGACTCCCTATCGCTCCCACATAAAAAGCTTCCGACTTCAAGGCCTCCAATAACGCGAGGTCGTCCAGTTTTGGGTCGTGCGTAAGAGCGATAACGGCGGTACGACGATCCGGACGGAACAGGACTACTTCGTCATCCGGCATGCCCTTTGTCAAGCTCACGCGTGGTACGGCCCACGAATCGGTGTACTCCACCCTTGGGTCACACACCGTCACGGAGAATCCGCAGAAAGATGCCATGGTCGCCAAGTACTCCGTCAGCTGCCCTGCGCCAATCAGCAACATTCGGTATTCGGGACCGAAGGTGTTGATTACATATTCGATCGTAGCTACCAGCTCCGCCGGATTTTCGGCTTTGGTGAGGGAGACTTCACCGTCACTAACACGCACTCTCCGGTGCACTAAGCCACCATGCGTCAACACATCCACCAAGCGTTCGAGCGATTCGAGTTGGGGGTTGGGCTCTGCCATCAATTCAATCGTTCCGCCACAGGGCAGACCAAACCTGTGTGCCTCTTCGCTAGATACGCCGTAGGTCAGTATCAAAGGCCCCCCAGACTTCGAACAAAGGCCCGCGCCGCAATCTGGAGCCGTAGCTTTTAAGATCAGGTCATCCTCGATACACCCTCCGCTAACAGACCCTACGACCCTACCGTCTTCACATAGCGCGAGCACCGAACCTGCAGGGCGAGGAGATGACCCCCAGGTTCTAACGACAGTCACGAGCCAAGCGGCCTTTCCCTCACGGCGCCAGTCTCTCAGGGTACGGAGAACAAAAAGGTCAAGGTTGTCCATAGCTGTTCTCCTTGGTCATAGTGGAATGCAATCTGCCAACTTTCGCCACTCTGGCATACGGTGTGCGTGGCCCATTGATTTGCTCAAACTGACCGTTCTGCCAACGCCCCTCGGAACCACGATCAGACCTGCTTGGAATCAATGGTTTATTGAGAAATGATCCAAGATGCGACCCAGTATCTCGTTGAATTTCTCAGGTTGCTCGTACTGCACCCAATGTCCAGCTTGAGCTATGAGCACCAGTTGCTGCATGCGTGGCGCATGCGCCAGTGCATTCCCAATGACCTCCAGACGATTCCGATAAATAACGTCTTCAGCGCCCCAGATGCCTGCGACCGGACATTGGATCTCAGGGAGTAACCGCAGTAGCGCGTCTCCAAATATCAGGCGCCGACCAGTCATGCGATCTCTCACGACGTTTTCCGCATGCAGCGTCACAGCAAGTTCGTCGATGGCTCGGTCTTGAAACAGCATCAACGCGCCAAGATTGTGCCGATGCACGGCGCGGCGATTCTCCCCTGGCTCTTCCCTATTCCAAGGACGCAGGTTGATCGCCGGGGACGGAATAGCGCTGAGCGCCGGAGCCCCTACCAGCACCACCTTTGACAGGAGAGAGGGGGTACGTACCGCGAGAAATCCCGCTACCAACGCGCCAAACGAAAACCCGACGACGTCGATTTGCACATATCCAAACAACTCGCGAAAGCTATGCGACAAGCAATCAGCGACAGCATCTGCATCGCCGCCCCTCACTGGTGCAGCGGAATCGCCAAAACCGGGTAGATCAGGCGCCCATACGCAGCGGCCTTGTTGGGACAGCGCTGCCACATTGCGCACCCAGTGCGTCCAACTGCCTGCGCCCCCGTGTAGAAGGACAACCGGCCGGCCCTCACCCCAACACCGCCAGACCATGCGCCCTGCACCACAACTCGTGTAGTGGTGACGCGCAGCCTTGTCCAGTTCATCCACATCGGCGAATGAGTTAACGCGCAGAGGAATGGAAGATCGTGACAGCATGTCGACCTCGGCAATTGGCCGAAGAAAATGCAAGCAGCTCTTTTGCAAGCAGCTTTCCACTCTGAAATGCGCTTTGGACTCTCGCTCGACTCAGTTTCATGGGCTTGAGGCCAATCTCGTTCATTCAGTTTGCAACCATTCAGTTCTGTCTTGAGTTAGTTCTCGGGTATTTCGCATGGTCACTCTGCACTGCCTGAAGTCTGTCAGATTTGGCACCGCGTGTCGCTTGACTTTTTCTACGTATCGTTTAGCGCAATTGAAGTGCCAATACGTCGCAGTTCAGGAAGCTCGATGGCTGGGCTAGATTGGCTGCGCAAGCAGAGAACCAGCTCTACACAGAATCAGACCCGACCCGCATGGCCGGGTGCACCACATCACACTTGTCAAGAATCTGCAAATCGTCCAACCAGAGGCTGCATCGACGTATCGGCGGATCCAAGTGGCAGGCGTGTCATTGGTGCCACCGAGTTCGAGGTTCGGCTCGAGGGAAAACAGCACGTTGTCATAGAACGCCAAGGCATTCATCAAGTGCTCCGACGACAGTTGACGCGTCACCGAGAACTGGTACCAGCGCGCCTTTTCATTGAGCCCCCACCCGATGTGGGAGATGGCATAGGCCCGTGGATCATGGAAGCTGTCGATATAGCTCCTGACCAGCTCGGCGTCGGTGCGGTCGCAAGTGGTTTTGACCACCATGCTGTTTTCCACGTGCAAAGTTATCGGCGTCTCTACGTACTGTTTGAAGGCGCAAAGAATGCCCACGGGTTGCAACACCAAGACGCTAACAACCTCCCAGTCGTTGCCTTGCGTGAAGGAAAATCCCGAGGGAAAGTGGGACCACTTTCCGGCCTCGGCCGTGAAGCCGTACTCGGAGATGACCGGGTACTGCCCAAGCTTGTAAACGATGTCGGTGCCGGCATCCGACGTGCGGACACCCACCGCCTGGATCTCTGCTTGCTCGCGGGAAAATAGCAGGCCCACGATGACGATCACCAAGCTTGCGGCCTTGAGGGTCGACATGGCCAGGGTATTGCCCACGAGAGGATGACGCCCTTGAAATCCCACCGCATTGGTCTGCGACCGGCGCACATTGAGGTTGAACGTCATGGCGCGCAGGTGGAGCCGCGGCACGAACGCATGCGTGGCTGCGTAAGGTGAACGCTATGACTTCCGAACAGATGAGAGCTTCAGTGACATGCCTCAAAGGCGCAGCCTGCATTTGAGAGGACGTACGCACTACAGAGCCTAGCTTGCCAAGCCGCGCTGCCTACTGAACGCCCAAGTCACGCTCCTGCCAGCGATGGTCGCCGTCAAGTGCTGGCCTAGACGCTGCTCGATCACTTGCTTCCAAGGCACAAGCGTAAATCCAAGCCCATCACTGAGCATGGCGAAGCGCCCACTGGTAAGCAGCACACTGCGGCGATAGACGCCTGAAACGCGCTGGCCCTCCACAGCCGCCCGGTACGGCAACCCAGTGTCACCAGCAATGCTGCGCGCTGCCGCGTGCAGTTCACGTTCACGCAACGTTCCAAGCAAGTTTCTAGCAAGCACAACACTTGTCTCACGTCGGTGGGCAAGTCCTTGCTCAACCAAAAACTCGGTTCGATGAAGCAGCGCCTCACGCACCTCGCTTCCAAAACCACTACTCGCCGTGCCGACCGCACCGCCGATCAACTGCCTATCCAGCCACGTCTCGCCGATAGCGCGTATCTGCTGGTTGATTGGCAAGTGCGAATGGATCCTTACGCTCCCGTCCAGAGTTCGCTTTTCATCGTGCTTGCGCGCTCGCTTGGGCAGGTCGGCAGGCACACGCCAGACGCCCTTCGCGACGTGCTCGACCAGTCCTGCGCGCCGAAGTGCTTCCAGACGGCGCACGTGCGCGGCCACAATCTCTTGCGGATCGCCGCGCCCGCGCTGCGCGCGCAGCAGTGTGAGGTGAAGGTCGGTGCGGTAGAGATCGCCCTCAGCGAGCCCTGCAATGGTCTTGTCCACGGCACGCCCATCGACTTCGCCGCGCGCCTCGACCACAGCACCGGCGGGGAAATTTTCAAGTGCTGCACCTGCCGGCAGCACGATGTAATGCGCGCGTCCGTCGATGCCGTCGATCACTAGGTAGCTGCGCTCCAGCAACTCGTCGGCCAAGCCCTTATCAACCACTCGGCCGATCACAGGCCGCAAGGGCTCGCGGGATGAAAACACGGCCATCTCGCGCTGTTGCGCGCCTAGCGCCCGCTGCATGGTCCGAAGAATGTCGCCGTGTTCGCCCATGGCACGCAACATGGGCTCAACATCCGACCGCAGCCGCCAGCGGTTGATGCCGTCCGGCTCGGCCAGTCCCATCGCGGTGAGGCGCTGCAAACGGCCGATCAGCAGGGCGCGCAGACGGCGTGTTGAGCCCTCGGGTGCCAGCACCACCACGCCATCGTGCAACTTTTGGACTTGCTGCAAGCGGCGGTCCAGGCTGGTCCAGCGCTCCTGGTCCACCTCGCGCAACATACTCTCGCGAATCTCCCTCTCGGTGCGCGGCCCCAGCAATTCTGTCGCCAGCTCGCCGGCACGAAGTCGCATGCCGTGGGCGATGTAGTCGCGCGCGATAATGAGGTCATGGCCGGTCTTGTCGCGCCCGCGCACCACGACGTGTGTGTGGGGGTTGTCGGTATCCCAGTGATCGACGGCCACCCAATCCAGGTGAGTCTCCAAGTCTACCTCCATGCGGACCATTAGTTCACGCGTGTAGTCGCGCAACTCCTCAAGCTCTACAGCATCCTCTACCGAAACAATAAAGCGGAACTGGTGTCGGTCGCTCCGCCCCCGCTCTTCAAAGTCCTTCAGGTCTGCCGTATCCGTGTCGGCGCCATAGGCCTGCCCGCGTTGCCCGTCGCGGGTGGTGCCATCGCGTTCGATGTAGCGCAGATGCGTGACCACCGATTGGACCCCGACCTTCTTGAGCACGACGATGCGCGACTTGATGACCACGCGCCTGGCGTTCGCGGCCAGTTTGCGCCCCGCCATACCTGCGGCGACCCGCCCCCTTCCAAAGGTCGATGCAGTCCGTCCTCCCATGGCACCTGAAGCCTTCGCGCCGGACTTCGAAACGGCTTTCAGCACCTGCGCGACAAACCGCTGCGACCCAGGATCTGAAACCGCCTTCGGGGCCCCCGGCCGTACTCGGAACTGGTCCCCTTCCTGCCCACCCTTACGCGAAGCCATGGCACAAGATCCAGCATGGCATAGCGCAGCAGATCCAAGGCAGCACGTGGCAGAAGTCGGCGCGATGCGGCATCGCGTGCCCACGCAGCACCCAGCACTGCCAGCGCGGTGCCGCCCTCAACCCACGTGCAGACTGGCTTGGAGAGTGCATGCGTGCCGCCCCTTTTATCTTGCCCTCCGTCTTCGCCTCCCGCATCCGCTCCCGGCTCCGACCTGCCGCCAGCCGCGCATTGCGCACGCAACGCCGTCTGAGCAACAGCGAAGGTGCAGCAGGCGCTGCACGCTGGCGGCAAGAAGTCTGCACGGTGGAATGCAACCGGCGCACATGCGTTGATGCATTTCGGCAGCATCGGCGGCGTAGTACTGAGCACGCTCGCAGTGCAGGCTGAGTGCAGGCCCGCACCAGGCGTGGACGCACCACACGATTTGTGCAGACGCGAGAAATAGTACCGTTCATGGCGTGCCCCAGGTCCACAACGGATGCGCGCTGCCAATCACTGCTGACGCATCGACAGGACCGAAGTAGCGGCTATCGAACGACGCCGGATGCACATTGCTGAGCAGAAAAAGTTCACCATCTGCAAGCGCTCGACACCGTACCCCTGACTGCATCGGCCGGTGCGCGCCGTCCTGCGCCAGCACCGCCGCCACGAGCACGCCATCGATGCGCACGGCCCCGTCTCCCACGCACACCGACTGCGGCGCCACAGCACCAATCCGCTTGAGCAAAGGAACGCCCGCAGGCAGGTATCCGCGCCGTGCCGCGAGGGCCGCCACACCCGCAGGGATGCGGACCAGCACGACGCCACCGACATGCAGCGAGTCAGGCGATCCAATGCGGTACCAGCCACGAGGCACGCTGTCGCTTGGGTTGTAGACCAACCGCGCGGGGAGCTGCACCACCGCTGGCGCACACAGCGCAGCGACGCCGATGCTCATGCAGGCCAAGGCCATGCGGCGATTCATCGCAACGCCTCGCGCGCAAGGTGCGCCGCATGCCGCTCGGCCGTATAGACCGGCAGCGGTTGGCGTGCAGCCAATCGGTTGCCCACTGTGCGCCAGTAGGTGGCGGCAACGGTGCAGGGGTTTATGCCCAGTGCCTCGATGGCATCAATGGCCGCAAGCACCGCCTTGACCTGCCTCTCGCCATCAGCACGCAGCAGTATGCGCGCGCCCGGCAGCACACCCGCTATGCGCTGCGCGTCTTCGAAAGGCGTCGGCGCCTGCATCACCAGGAGCTGCCAGAGCACCGTTCCATAGATGTTGCCGATCCACTTCACACGACAGCACACGGTACCCGGCATGAACATGGCCATGCGTCGCCAGCGATCCAGCACGATCTCCACCGTCGGCTGACCAAACCGCAGCCAGACGTTCACCCGGTCTTCGACGAAAGCGAGCGAAACGCGCATGCGGGTCGGCCTCTGCGACACCCTCGCCTGCAGCGGATTCTGCCGGACGGCTGACTCCAGATGGGATCCCGGCGCCGTCATGTCCCGTCCTCCGGATACTCGCGCTCCAGCAACTCGCGCAGCATGTCCGCCGCTGTGATGCCACGCCGGAACGCTACAACCTTGATGCGCCCGCGCAGCGCCGGTGTCACGTCGATGGTGAGCCGCGCGGTGTAGATGGAGGCCTTGGCGGGGATCTCGGAAGCATCCGCCTGCCGCACCCAGGTTGACGCAGGATCTGCCCCGGGCCTGCGTCCGATTGGCACCCGGTGCGGCGTCACTGCTGGAGGAAGTGCCGTCATCGCAGCACCTCCCGCACGGCCTGCGCGAGCGCCACGACCTCACGTGCGGCCGCGCACTGCGGCGCCACTTCGCAGGCCAGCCGCCCTGCGGCCACGCTGTCGGCGAACACGATGCGCTGGGAGACCTCGGTCTCCAGTGCGGCGAAAGGCTGGTCCGCGAGCGCTGCACGCGCTTCGCGCCCGATCACCGTGCCAACCACGCGCCGGTTGATCACAAAGGCCGCGCGCAGCTGCGGCCGGAACAACCGAGCTTCTGTGATGAGCTGCACCATCTCATGGCTGGCCCACACGTCGTAGGCGCTCGGCTGCACCGGGATCAGGACCAGGTCCGCAGCCAGCAGCGCGGAGCGCGCCAACGCTGCGACCCTGGGCGGTCCGTCGATGACCACGAAATCGGCCTGCTGAGCGATTTGCGGCGCTTCCTGGTGCAAGGAGTCCCGGGCCAGCCCGAACACCCCGTAGAGCCGTTCCTGGCCACTCTGGAGCCGCCGCTGCGCCCAGTCGAGGGCGGAGCCCTGCGGATCGGCATCCAGCAGTGTGACACGGCTACCTTGCAAGGCCAGTTCGCCCGCCAGGTGCGTGGCAAGCGTGGTCTTGCCTGCCCCACCCTTCTGGTTGAGTAGCGCGATCACGTTGCCGGGGCGGCGGCCTTGCCTTTCTGGTGAAAGGCTCTGCGGTTCTGCACCTGCCTGATTTGCCATCGCAGAACCATTGCCCAAATTTTGAGCAGCTTCTGTTCGCGCGCGCGTGACTTCCATTTATGTATCCCTTTAGTTGTTTAGGGAGTTCCCAAACCGTTACTGGACGTGGCTTTCCAGTCGATCGGTGCGGGCGTTCCACCGATACTTCTGCGGGTGATCCCCCGAGGGTCATGCGGGCGATCCACCGAGCCCATCCCCAAACCATCCACAGGTTCATCAACAGGATCTGTGGACAAGTCGCTCCGGGGTCGGTTGTCCGGGTCGGGCAGAAAGGCCAACCACTCGATGCCGCCACTGCGCTCAATGGACAGCCAGTAGCCCGGCAGCGCCTGGCGCCGTGCCAGGTGGCGTACCTGGATGGCAAAGTCGGAGGGGCGCTGCAGGCTTCCCGACTTCAGGTGCAGGTGGCGCATGTCGAAGCGCCATCCCGCCTGCTGTCGGCCACCATGCTTGCGCACCAGCCGGTACAGCCAGCGCTCAATCCCCCCGGAAAGCCGGAAATACGTCGGATCGAGCGTGAGCACCAGCCCTTCATCCATCACACCGGTGAAGAACCAGTCGGCCAGAATGAGTTCGATGCCGTCGGAACGCCCAGCTGGCTGGACGTACTCTTTCCATTCGTTGATCCAGGAGAAGCGGTGCACGCGCATGGCGCCGTTCGGGCGCTCGCGCTGGCGCAGCGTCGTGGCGACGGTGGTGGACTGCAGCCGGTCCAGCGCGGCGCGCAGCGCCAGGTAGTCGCTGCGGCCGGTTCCCCGTTGCGCGAAGCGCAGGATCTCATAGGGCGTGGCCACCATCAGGCGCGAAGGCGCAATGCCTTCCTTCTTGGCCTGGATGATCTGGCTCGCCGCCCAGATCAGCACGTCGGCATCCCAGATGGTGGCGATGCCATGCTCGGGCACCCCCTCCACCGTGAGAGAAATTCCCCCCGCTTCAAATCGGATCGGCACAATGCGCGGCGACTTGGCGAGCGAGAAGAACGGGTAGGCCATCAGGTCCTGCGCGTCGCGCAGCGCCATGTCGCCGCCCGGCAGCGCGCGGAACAACGACAGTTGCTCGCGTTCGTTCGGGCGCTTTGACATCCGTGGTGCCTCTCTCGTCCGGTCAGATCAACGGACGGAGTCACGCTGCACGTAGCCGGGGTCCGAGGTCATGCCGTAGGCACGGCCATCGGCCCAGGCCCGCAGATCGGCAGCCGCATAGACCACCCGTGCGCCGAACTTGCGGAAGCGCGGTCCGCCACCCAGCACGCGCTGCTTCTCCAAGGTGCGCGGTGAGAGCCGCAAAAAGGCGCCCGCTTCTTCGGTGGTCAGGAACTCAGGATTTGCAGAAGCTGCAGGGACAGCCGCGGTAGTGGACTGCGGCGCAGCCAATGCAACTGCACGGGAGGGAAAAGAATTGCCAACGGCCATGACGGACTCCATCGCTGTCGATGGGCCGCAAACCAATCGCGGCCCGATGGAGGCAGTCTCGGGAATCGGGTCAGATCCAGGCAGGGAGAGATTCAGCGCACCGGTTCGTCTCCGGGGGGCTTTGCAGCGGGATCCAGCACACCCGCCAGAGACAGGTACCCGCCGTTCATGAAAGATTCGGCCCGCCGCAGCAGGTGGCGCACCTGCGCGCGGAGTTCGCCATCCTCGTGCCAGCGCAGGACGACGGCTTCGAGGCCGAACAGGGCCTGGGCGATCTCGCGATGCGACGCTCCCGACTGTGAAGCATCGAGCGCCTGCAGGGCACGCAAGTGCAGCAAAGCGGAACGGGTGGCCGGCCGCACGTGCGAGATCTGAGGCGCATGGCCTTCCAGGACCTGTGCCTGTTCGCGGTACCCGTCGAGCTGACCGCGAAGACCCGGAGTCAGTGGCACAGCGCCCGCATAGGCATCACCATCCTCCAGCATGCCTGAGAGCGACAAGCGCATGCGCAGCGCGCTGATATCTGCGGTGAGTGCCAGGTCGTGGCCGTCCATCGCCAGGCGCTTGCGCCCCGGGATGCGCCACAGATCGAACCGACGGGTTGCGGCACCGTGCGCATGCACGGCACGTACATGCAGCAGCCCGTCAGGGGACGACAGCCACAAGGGATGGGCAACCCGTCCGTCCAACGCTGGATCTTCGGCGACATCGCAACCCCCAGCGGGCAAAAGACACCACGCGCTTGCGTCGGGCCCAATCCGCGCGGAAACCGGGGTGGCGGCGCAGGTACTCCCAAGCGAGGGCTGGAGCGTCGAGGTCCAGCACGTAGAGATAGGCGGCCGACACACCCCACGGGGCATGAGGAAGATCTTCGGGGATGGGTGTGGTCACGGAATCCTCCAGCAAAAAGGGGAAACCTGCCACAGAGGGAAAGTTACAGGGTCGCTATCTCGGCGACGTCACGTCGCGCACCGGGCGATCGAGAAAGGATTGTGTCAATCAGTCGTTGATCGAGCCGTCGCGCTGCGCATCAGCCAGATAGCCCGAGAGCGTCTGGCGGGGTCTGAAATGCGGATCGGCCACGATGCGCATGCCTCGTGGACCCCGGACACCCTCCAGGGCGGAGAGGCTGACATGCCCCAGCTCGGGACTCCCGGTGCCTGCATCGCACAGCCCGAACGCTTGGTCTCCATCGGCATCCAGCTCCGTCAGCAACCACACGGCCCCAGCATCCAGCGTGTAGAGCTTGACGACTGGCAGAGGGTCCACTGCCTCACCACGCGCACGCGCTGCGCCGTTGGCCAACATCTGGCTTTGCTGTTCGTTGGTAAGAAATGTCATTAGAGGTATCCGTATGGCGGAATACTACTTCGACTGTTCGTCGGTCCGAGTCGGTGAGAACGCAATTGAGTGCGCGCCCTGCAAAACTCATTTTATGAGTTAAAGATAACGTGGTTTTAATTGCGGTGAAACACAAAGCTCCCTGGCATGCAAAAGCCAGGAGTACAGCGCGGGCGCCCCACCGGCGCGACGACGTTTGACGCAGGTCCCGCACGGGCCTTCGGCGACGCCGTGCGCCACCTGCGCACTCTGGACGGCACCGCTCAAGAAACGCTGGCACACCTTGCCGGTATTGAGCGATCGCACATGGGCAAAATCGAGCGTGGGGAGCACATGCCAACGCTGGCGTTGATACTGAAGATCGCACGGGCATTGGGCCGCAGCGCCAGCGAACTGATGCTGGAAACCGAAGCCCGTTTGCCCATGAGCGAGGGATGAAGCGATATTGGCCATCCGCACACGCTGACAGCCAACGCACTGCGACTACGCCACAATCCGCCCCGCAAGACGCGCCTCACACGCGTAGGCACTCAGCCGCTTCTGTGGAGTGAAGTGCAGGTCCCGTTCCACCGGAAGCCCCAGCCGGCCGCGCACGGTTGCAAGTTCTGCCAGGCTGACCCACCCCAATTCGGGATAGCCCAGACCCAGGTCGCACAGCCCAAACACGTGGTCGTGATCGTCGGGGTCCATCTCGGTCAGCAGCCAGGTCGCGCCGGCGTCCGGGGTGAACAGCTTGAGCACTGGAGCAGGGTCGAAGTTTTCCTGTTCGAGGGACTGCCGGCCATTGGCCAGCAGTTGCGCGCGTTGTTCGTCCGTGATGAGCTTCGTCATGGTCTTCTCCTTGGAAGGAATCAGGGCGGGATTGCCCCAGACCGGAAGCAGCACGGCGCAGCGCAGCCGTCAGGGTTCGAAGACGGCCGCCAGGACGCCAGCGTGCACCGCACGCGCAGACCTTGACGACGAGAACGGCGTGATACGGTGAAGGGAACAGCAAGCCAGCCCCGCCCGCCAAACAAGTCGGTCATCGGAGACACCGTCCTCCCTGCCGATCCGGCGAGCCGGTTCGGCGGTATCGAAGGGGGCGCCAAGCCCGGCGCGGCGGGGATGGGCCGCAGGTCGATCCCCAGGAGGCAAGCACAGCGCGCAGCACCGCAGGGGCGAAGGCGTCAGCGATGAAAGCCCGTAGGGACGAGACGCCACCAGCGGCTCGGTGCACAGCACGCCAGCGCGGTCCGGCCAGGCCGGAGACGCACAACTCAGTAAAGCCACAAAGACACATTGACGCAAAACCCCAGTCCCGAGAACCCATAACGACGGATATACGGAAACCCGCAAAGCAGCAAATACACAGATCCAACAATGCGCCCATCCGCAAACACGGATGAACGCTTTGTCGTACTTCCGTACTTCCGTACTACCGGGCGAAACAACGCACGCACCGCCCTCCCCTCCAAAGAGACGGGACAAAAGCGCCCCGCTGAGCGGGGCGCCGAGGGCGACGTCAGTCGCCCTTGCTGCGCGACCAGATCAGGTTGTGCGCGCCATCCTCGCCTTCGACCAGGCGGGCATAGAGGGTGGCAGGGAACGACGGGTCATCCAGGGTCACGGACAGGTAGGGGCGCTCCGCCTTGCTGAGTTTCTTCCACGCTGCGCCGATCTCCAGTCCATTGCCTGCGACGACGCGGTAGTCCGGAGCGTTCTCGCTTGCCTTGTCGCTGGGCACGAGCCGGACCTTGACGTTGAGCGTCAGGGTGCGAACCGTGCCGGTATAGCTGCCGTTCTGTGCGGTGAAGGTGCCGATATTGGCCATGATGAAGTCCTTTCGAGGTTGTCCAGGTCGCGCCCATCGCGGCCTTGGCGTGATCCGATGGGCGAGGGTCGGGCGCGCCACATCCCGCTGCGAAGCACAGGGGCCGCAGCGCAGCGGAGGACCGGGAGGCCCGAGAAATTTGCCGCGCGAGGAATCCGCGCAGCGGAGGGGAAATTTGTCGGGCCGGACGGTTGCGGCGAAGGAGCCCGAGGCGGCGCAAACGAAGTGCAGCGCCGCCGTGCCCGAGCCAGGATTCAACGCAAATACAAGGCTGCTGTGGGTGTGATCCTGTACCGAAAGGGTTCATGGCCCCGGCACCTGATCAGTTCACAGTCGCGCAGCGCTTGCGGCACAGCGCCCGAAGCGATTCACGCCAGCCGTCACCGACGCTCAAGCGCCGGGCGATTCACGTTCCGAAAAACCCAGCAGCTCGTCCTGCGCACGGCCGCGGGAGAAGGTCACGAAGTCGTCCTGGCAGTACGGACGCATGCTCGCATCCACGGGCTATCGCGCCATTCCCATGTGCAGGTGCACACGCTGAAGCGCCTCGACCTTGGCCGCAATGTGCGTCTCGATAGCCGCCCGCTGCACCGCCACCAGCGTGACAGTGGCCTCGCACACGACTTCGCCCGTGTCGCAGGCCTGCACGCGAAACGTCGCGCTCCGCTCCCCCATCCGTTCAAGCCATCCGCGCAGTCGCAGAGAAGACCCCGGCGGTATGGGTCCTCGGTGGTCGATGCGGATCGTGCGACCCACCACCACCTCGGCCGCATCGACGTGCTGCTGCATCTCCCGGATGCAAATGGATTCGATCACCGCCACCAGGTAGCCTGTGGCAAGGCATTCAATCAGCCGCTCGGCATAGCCACTGCCATGAGGCAGCCGGGCAAAGAGCGACTTCGCCGTCTGGTCTGCCGGAACGGTGTAGGACTCTTCAAAGAATATCTCGCTGACGCCTTGGTGGTTCATGGGTTGTCCGGGTGCGTTGTCACAAGCCAGATCAGCGCAGGATTGCGAGTGATCGGTGCTGGTCGATGCTCCCTTGACCCGCAGACTCCTCCCACCCACCGCAGCAAGTTCTGGCGTACCCCGTCGCTCTGGGCGCAGCGGGCCTGGTGTGCCGGAAGTCCCAACGCGCGCGGCAGACCTGCCG
>RCMZ01000779.1_pt1 | contig 13222 bp, 21 predicted proteins | sample 2041141 | NCBI WGS metagenome assembly RCMZ01 (sample SAMN09708263, study PRJNA481090) | Wastewater metagenome, whole genome shotgun sequencing project. | biome: sewage; isolation source: Davis station wastewater (DW) | place: Antarctica: Davis Station | collected 2010-03-01
GACGGCGGGCGACTCCCTCTACCTCGGCAGCCTGACGACCCTGCCGGAAGGCGTGTCCCTGTCGGCGGGCGGCGCCCTCAACCTCCGCAGCCTGACGACCCTGCCGGAAGGCGTGTCCCTGACGGCGGGCGGCGCCCTCAACCTCCGCAGCCTGACGACCCTGCCGGAAGGCGTGTCCCTGACGGCGGGCGACTCCCTCTACCTCGGCAGCCTGACGACCGAGGAGCAGATTTACAAAGGCCAGACCATCCGCCTTCGCGATATCGACGGCTACACGATGCGGCTAATCACAAGCCGCGCTGTCGGCGGGGTAACGCTCTGGAGTGCCCAGTATTTCAAGGGCGATCCTGATGCTGACCCCCGATGCTATGTGGCTCAGGATGGCGAGACCTACGCGCACGGCGAGAGCGCCGAGAGCGCTTTGCGAGACCTGCGCTTCAAGATCGCTCAACGAGACTTCGACCTTGACGATCTGGTGTCGAAGATCAAATCTCGCGGCACTGTCGAGTTCAACGACTATCGCCTCCTGACCGGCGCCTGTGAGGCGGGCACGAGGGCTCACCTCCTCACGCACGGCATCGATCCGGACGAAACTGAATCCCTCCCCCTCGCGCGGGCACTGGAGATCAGTCGGTCGGGATATGGCGGCGAGACGTTTGCCCGTCTGATGGCGGAGGCGGCATGACCCCTCTCATTCAATCGCTTGAAGCGGCAGAGGGTGGGTCGAGGGAATTTGATATCGCCCTTGGCCAAGCGCTCGGCATTATCGACGCGGATCTGATTTACACCATCAGAGAGGGATTGCGGGTTGGGCGGGGGAACTGCGAGCCGTGGCCTCGCTGGACCACCAGCCTCGACGCCGCTTTGGCGCTGGCTGAGCGGGTGCTGGGCACTGAGGCCGCGCTGACTTTGCTGGGGGAGGTGACCGCGCTGGTCGTCACCAATGCGCGCAAGTGGACCCACAGAGACGTACCGCGCCTACTCTGCATCGCCATCCTTCGCGCAAGGGAGGGCGCGGACCAATGAAGAACAAACTTTCCGACCTGAACAACCACCTGTTCGCTCAGCTTGAGCGCCTCGGTGAGGAAGATCTGACCGCTGAGCAGATCGACAAGGAAGTCGAGCGATCCAAGGCCATCATCGGCGTCGCAGCCCAGATCGTCAGCGCGCAGAACCTCAACCTCAAAGCCGTCGAGTTGGTCGCCGTGCATAGTGAGCGCTTCCACGACAAGCTGACCATGATCGAGGCCCCGCGATGAGAGGGCAGCGCATCATCTACAGCACGGCTGAAATGACATGGCTGGAAGCCAACCGCATGATGGTCATCAGCGACTATCACGCCGCGTTCCAGGCAGCGTTCGCGCGCCCCGAAATCTCGGCGATGAACCTCCACAGCCTCCGTAAGCGGAAAGGCTGGAAAACAGGGCGCGAGGGCGACCGCTACAAGGGCCGCCACCGCAAGTTCAGCAAGGCTGAAATGGCTTGGCTTGAGGCCAACAGCCGACTGGCGATTACGGACTATCACCGGGCCTTCGTCGAGGTTTTTCCGCGCGAGGACGTTCGTCCTGCCAACCTCCACGCCCTGCGCAAACGCATGGGCTGGAGAACGGGCCGAACCGGACAGTTTGAAAAAGGCCAAGTCCCGACAAACAAGGGCAAGCGCTGCCCTGAAGGCGTAGGCGGTCGGCATCCAAACGCGCGACGCACGCAGTTCAAGAAGGGCAATCGTCCCCACACCTATCGGGGGGAAGGGCATGAGTCGATTTGCCCGAAGGATGGCTACGTCATCATGGTCGTCGCAGAGGTGAACCCGTGGTCTGGAGCTGAAACTCGTCCGGTCCATAAGCACCGTTACCTTTGGGAAAAGGTCAATGGCCCTGTTCCTGATGGCTTCTGCCTGAAATGCCTCGACGGGGACAAAACGAACACTGACCCCTCCAACTGGATCTGCATTTCGCGCGGCGTTCTTCCCCGACTGAACGGCGGACGGGCCAGCCGGGTCATGGCCTACGACGCGGCGCCTGACGAACTGAAACCCGCCATCCTCGCCATCGCGCAGATCGAGCATCGCGCGAAGGAAGTCGCTCGCAAGGAGCAATCCGCATGACCACCCAGCCCCCTGCCTCCCCTCTGGATAGCGCCGCGACCCCCACTGAAACGCGCCTGGCGCCGGTGGAGCCTTCCGCCCAACCGCTCTGGATGATGCATGTCATCGGCCCTGACGACCTTTATCCAGCGCCTGATTTTCAGACTGCTGTCGATTGGTGCGCCTATCTGAACCGTGAGGTGGCGCCCAAAGTCCCGGACGTTTGGTGCTTCGCGGTGCCTGCCGTCTGGGCTGGCACTGCGGCTGATCACGCAGAGGGGCTGCCGGAAGCGATCAAGGGCTGGTCGCGTCCCGCCGCCCTCCCACCCCGCGAGGAAGCGGACAATCTGGAAAACCCAGATGAACCCGCCGCTCCCGAGAACGCTCGCAACTGGCCCCGCGAGGAAGCCCCAGCCGATGAAGCTGGTCCAGCCGAGCGCGAGATTGGTCGCGCCGTCTACGAACGCATCGAAAAGCTGATCAAGACCGACCCGCATGGCGCAGAACTCGACTATCTGTCGCACCTCGCCGAAAGCGTCGAAGAAGTCGGAGGATATGACGGCCCTTTGTCCGCCCTCCGCGCCCAGCCGCAGCCGGAACAGGGCGAGGCGAGCGGAGAGACGCGGGAGGCGGTAGCGCGGGTCGAGTTGGTCCAAGGCCGCCGGAACCTTCTTTGGCTGGGCGGGTACGTGCCCGATGGAACGCCTCTTTACCTTCAACCGAGCTATTCTTACTCCCTCAAGAGAGACGCAGATCGCTATCGTTTCCTGCGGACCCGCGCGCCCGGCCCGGATGGTGAATTGCCTGAGTCTGGTCCGTTCATCGGACAAGTGCCAGAAAACTTCATTCTGACCGAAGACGATGCCGACCGAGTGGTAGACCAGTTCGCCCTGATCCGCCCCGCCCCTGTAGCCGGGGAGGGGAAGATTGTCGGATTGGCTGCGAACGAGATCGGCGCGCACATAGCCAAGCGAGACGCAGAATATGAGGCGGCCCTTTCAGACCTGACCATCACACCGGACGCATCCAGCTTGGATGAGCTTGGACGTTCGATCTGCGGCGCTCTGATGGATTGCCCCGCCATGTCGATCGACAAACAGGCCGACTTCGTTGCGCGGGCTTTGTGGCCCGTCATTTTCACCCCCGCCCGATCCGAGGCCCTGGACGAAGGGGCGGCGGGGGAGATCAAGGTAACCGATGAAATGGTCCTCGCCGCGCTCAAGGCGAGGTTTGGCCACGAAAGTTACGCTCTGGACGAGTTTAATGACCCATGGAGGGCACAAGATAATCGCGATCACATGCGGCGGCAGATCACGGCGGCTTTGGCCCTTTACGCCCGCCCATCCCCGACACCCGCCGCCGATGACGACAGGCTGAGGGAGGCGCAGGAAAGCTCTGACGCTGAATGGCTAAAAGACCTTCTGCTTGATGCAATGGACCAAGCGCCGTCTGAGTGCGAGGAGCACGGCCATAATGATCATGACACGCGCATCATGCGTATCCTCGCCGCCCTGAAAGCGGAGGTGAAGAAGTGAGCCTTACCTTGAATGATATCGCACGCCTCTGGCCTGGATGCGACGCCGAGCATGTAAAGCAACAGCTACAGCGCCTAGACACTCGCCCTGCCGAAGCGCTGACGAAGGAAGCCCTGGCCGCCTTTATGTCTCTGGGCCGTCCCGCTGGAGAATACGTCGCGTTCCACGACATGGACCCTGATGATGTCCTGTTTGAAAACAGCGGCGTGGTCTTCACGGTAGGAAGCGTTCGCCATCTTCAGCGGCTGTTTCTGGCCATGGGCGTCATGCCTCATGACCGCCTTTCCAGCCTAATGAGCGATCTTCCGTCAGGAACGCCCCAATGACCCCGCGCGAGAAGGTGGAGGAGATCGTCCGCGACGGCATGAAGCGACTAGCCGCATCGCAGGCGGGCGCGCGGCCGGTCGTGTCCGCTTCAAAGGAGGCTGACCGCGTGACCGACGCCATCCTCACCGCGCTCGCATCCGGATCCGGCGATCAGTTATCCAAGAATCCCGGAGAACTGAAGCCCGGCGATCATGCTGAACTGGCGAGGCTGGCTGAGGCGGCGACGCCGGGGCCGTGGAAGGCCTGCGGAACGATTTACGAGCATATGAACTGCGAGGTTCGTGGCGGCGAGAAGGGCGAAGGACAGGCCATCGCTCAGGTCTGGGACGGCCCCAACGCCTTCAAGGATGGGCAGTTCATCGCCGCCGCCAACCCCGCCACCGTCCTAGCCCTCATCGCAGAGAACCAGGCGCTGCGGGGTGAGCGGGACGCTGCTCAAAGCGGAGTGGAAGCATGGGCGCACGTCTGCGAAAGCCTTGAGGCGCATCTTCAGGATCGCGTCGCCATGCAGGATGTATCGAACCCAGAGAGATACCTAAGCATCCTTCGCTCGAACATCGCCCGCGTCCAGAAAGATAGCGAGCAAATCAGGGCGGCGAGGTGGGCTGACCACCGCCGAAGCACCGACCGAGCCACCGAAGCAGAGCGCAAGCTGGCTGAGGCGAGGGGTTGGATCGAGAAGCTCGACTGTGAGTGCGATCCGTCGTGGTCATCGCGTCAGTGCGGACGCTGCACCTTCATTTCAAGCACGGAGGCCGAACGTGGGTGAGGTCCGAATGAACGATTTCAGCGACCGGCTGGCCTCAATGCTGGCGAAAGAGGCCTCCGCAGCGGGGAAGGCTCCAGATCGCGCCGAACGCATGGGCGACATGATCGAAGCACTGGCGCGAGGCCTAGGCTTCACTGTCGCCGTTGCCGCCAATGGGGCTCCTGAGGCTATCAACACGATGATCACCGCAGCCGAACAGTATGCTGTCGAGGAAGCCGCCGAGAAGGCCCCAATCGCTCAGTTTATGGCAGCAGTAAGAGGCGTCCAATGAACGACCCTATGGAACTGGTTGAGCGGTTTCCTCACACCTCGCGCGCGATCCGCAAACTACGGATCAACCTGGCGTATCTCATGATCCAGTTGGCGCTGAACGTCATTGCACCGGCCAGCTTCAGGTCTGAAGCCCCTACCGCTGACAGAGGAGGGGTGTAGGATGGCACACCGCGTCCAACTCAAGCGCACCAAAGGCTGGCGGATGCCGGAGAACACCGTGAAGGTGGACCGCACGACGCGATGGGGAAACCAGATCGTCGTCGGGTCTGATCGGGGTATTGGCCATAGGCCGTGGACTGCGGAGGATGCCGTCCAAGCCTTCCGCGACGAAATGGAATACGCGGTGAGCGACAAGGCATCCGGCGAACCGCCATTGGATCTGTCGCCATTGCGCGGCAAGAACCTCGCCTGCTGGTGCGCCATACATCGCAATGGCCAGCCTGAGCCGTGCCACGCTGATGTGCTATTGTCTCTCGCGAACGACATTCCGCTACAGGACGTGATCAGTGAAAATCTTCGACGGGCAAAAGGGGAAGCGTCTCAATGAGACCGAATACCTGGCCTTCACCCACAAGCGCTGTCCCGTCTGCAATGCGGTCAAAACTGTCGATCTGTTCTACCGAAAGACTACCGCCACAGCGCGGGGCTGGGCGTGGGACAGCCATTGCATTGAGTGTCGGCGCACGGCCTGCCGAGACTACGGCGCATCGTCTAAAGACCTGCGGAACGCGCGCCTGCGGGATTGGCGAAAGAAAAACCCTGCAGCGGCCTCCGGCGTGGATAAGCGCCGACGGCTCAAGCAGAAATATGGGCTCACGCCCGAGCTGGTGGAGGGCATGCGTGAAAGGCAAGGCGGTCGATGCGCAATCTGCGAGCGTAAGACCGCACGTCTCTTTGTGGACCACTGCCACACGAAGGGTCACGTCCGCTCACTGCTCTGCCAGACATGCAATACCTTCCTCGGCTGGTACGAGAAAAAGGCGGACAGCATTTTGCGGTTCCAGCGCTACGTCGAGGCTCACCGCCGCTGATCAGCCTTGCCATGCGGACGTTCTGCTTGAACTCGCCAACCCAGACAGGAGCGAGCGATGAGCGCCGACACGGAACTGACGCTGGACGTGATCTCGACCCAGATTGATGCCGAGTTGAGCGCATGGCTGGCGGACACCGCCAAGACCGCAACGTCACCAGAGCAGGTTCATGCCCTGGTCGCGGGTGCCGTCGCCGGTTTGACCCGGTTCTTGTGGACGAACCGTCAGCCGCACATGACGCCTGAGGCGCTTGCGGACCATTTGCGCCGAGACGTGCTTGGCTTCGCCCAGCAGCACCAAGACCATGACGTGGGAGGAACGGCATGAGCGCTAAACAACGCGAAATCCAAGCCGTCGTGATCATGAAGTACGACGCCGCTGGCGACCTCAGCGTTCACATTGCTGATCCGAACGGATCGGTCGTAGTCCTGACCGTGGATGAAAGGACGCCTGACGACCTCGTGTATGAGCATCTTCATCGTGAGGAACCGGCAGACGTGCTTGCACATGCGCCGCGCCCTTGGGGCAGCTCTCAAGACGACTTCCACCAGCAGGCCGAGGTGAAATTCCATCACGCGACCCACGGCCTACAGGTGGTCGAGTGATCTCCACCATACTGATCTGCGCCGCCCTGGCCCTAAGCGACGGTGACTCGGGCTGGTGCCATCCGCTCGACGCCCCGCGCGTGAAGGTTCGGCTTGCTGGCGTCGATGCTGGCGAGATGCCGCCATACACCCGCTGCCGGTCCAGTCCGAACGTGTGGGCCTGCTCGCCGGTTGCCCGCCAGTTCGCTCCCGCTGCTACAGCTAGGGCGCGAGAACTGGTCAGCGATGGCGCGGTCTGCACCGTCACCGGCAAGGACCGCTGGCGTCGCGATGTGGCGATCTGCACGGCGTACGGCGAGGACATTGCCTCAGTGCTGGTCCGTGAGGGCTTAGCCATCAGCGAACCGAACTTCAGAGATCCATACCGGGCAGAGGAAGACGAGGCCCGTCGAGAGAGAAGGGGAGTGTGGGAATGAGCGCGCAAAGACCCTCGGTGAGCAAGATGGTCCGGTCCATTCAGAAGCTTGGGCTGGTCGTAACGGGCGTGGAAGTGGCGCCAGATGGGACGGTGAAGGTCTTGACCCAAGCCGCCAATGAGAGCGCAGATGACGAACTGGAACAGGCGAGGGACCGCAGACGTGCGCGCAAGGCTGGTCGGACTGCACAAGGCCACGAAGCGGCTTAGCGATGGCCGGGTAGCTATCTACGCCTATGCGTATCGTGGCGGCGCTCTCGTCGCGCGGGCCGAGGGCCGCACGCTGGAAGCTGCTAACCGCGCTATGGAAGCCGAACTAGGTCGGCCGGAAACGCTCGATCTGATCGGAAAGGCTCGCCAGCCAGTACGCCAGGCGGACAGTAAGGCCTACATCCGAGGACTTATCGCGGCTTTCAAGATGTCGCCGGAATGGACCAAGCTGGGCGACACCAGCAAGGCCGAGTACACACGTTACCTGAAGTCCTTCTCCGACGAGTTCGGAGACTGGAAGGTCAGCCTTTTCGAACAGCCGAAGGCGAAAATCGAACTGTTGGACTGGCGAGACGAATGGGCCGACAGGCCGCGTGCAGCAGACTATGCCCTCCAAACGGTCGGACGCTTATTCAAGTGGGCGCGGGGCCGGGGCCTTACAGAGGCTCGTCCAACCGAGGACGTTGAACGTCTCCACAGCGCGGATCGCTCAGACCTGATCTGGACAGAGGATGACCTGACCGCCGTCATGGCCAAGGCGGGCTTTGAAGTCGGCCTTGCTATCCAGCTGGCCGCCGAGACGGGATTGCGAATGGGGGATCTTCTCAACCTCCCCTGGGGCGCGTTAGGCGAACATGGCATCGTCTGGCGCACGGCGAAGCGGGGCAAGCAGGTCGTGGTTCCCCTGACGCCGAGGGCAAAGGCGCTCCTGGATGCGGTGCCGAAAAAACACCTCATCATCCTCACGAATAGCCTTGGCAAACCTTGGACGACGGACGGGTTCAAGACGATGTTCGGTCGCGCCAAGACTGATGCGGGAATCACAGGGCTTCGGTTTCACGATCTACGCGGCACAGCTGCGACGCGCCTGTTCCTCGCAGGATCACCTAAGCGGGATATCGCTACGATCATGGGTTGGTCAGAGGCTGCCGTTGACGCGCTTCTGACGAAATATGTGTCCGGAGACGCGGTCGCCCTTGACCTCTTGTCGAGAATGAACCAGAAACCCGCCTCGCAAACCGGCGACAAACCGGTTTCGAAGGGAAGCAGCTAAGTGGTTGTTTCTAAAGTGTGCGTCCTTAGCTCAGTTGGTTAGAGCATCTGACTTTTAATCAGAGGGTCCTCGGTTCGAGCCCGAGAGGACGTACCATTTCTCCTTTTCTATGGAGCCGCACCCCTGGCGTACCGCCGGGCGGCGGGCGCCATGATTATGGGCCGTGATCTGAAAGTCCGAGATTTTGGGGAACGACGCGAACCTTTTTGCGTTCTCGTTTTGAGACAAATATGCGGCGGTACGGCGTTTTACGCTTGTGGAAAGCTCTTCAGATCGCAGTCTCATCGACACGGACACAAGACGAATCAAGGACGACCATGACACGGCAGGAATCTCCCCGCGCATCTCGCCTGGCGATAGGTTTGGCTATCGGCCTGATCTTCAGCCTGGTGGCCTGGGCGGTGGCTGCAGCGGGTCTTATCGAACTGCTTTGATCGCCGTTCGGGGCGTGGTTTAAGCACGCCATGAAGCGTATTCTCATTCTTGTCGCGACGGCTGCGGCCTTAACGGGCTGCAATGCCGGACGGTCGGCGATTGGCGGGGCCGAACAGGTCGGCGCCGGTTTCGGCGCGGCGGTGACGGCGCCTCTGGATGATCTGAACCTGCGTGCCCAGCCGATCCCGATGGTGTTGCTGCAGGCCGAGGCCAATCCCTACGATCTGCGCAATCTGACCCATTGCACCACCATCGCCGCCGAAGTGGGGCGGCTGGACGAGGCGTTGGGGCCGGATACGGACGAGCCGCCGCGTCAGGATGGCTCCTACCGCAGCGAGCAGGCGGCGGATGCGGCGGCCAAGGCCACGCTGGACGCCATTCGCGGCACGACGACCGACTTCATCCCCGGCCGAAGCTGGGTGCGTCGCCTGAGCGGCGCCGAACAGCACAGCCGCCACGTCCAGTCCGCCATTCAGTCCGGGCGGATGCGCCGCGCCTTCCTGAAAGGCATCGGCATGCAGCGCAACTGCACCCCGCCTGCCTCGCCCAGCTGGTTCGTGCCGAACAAGTAGGGCTTACGCTCATCCGTCATCCTCGGGTCAAGCCCGAGGATGACGGTTTAGGAAAGGGTGCTTACCCGTTAGACGTATGCCGCGCGTGGAAGTCGCGGCGGAAGGCCTCGAAGCGACCTTCCGAAATCGCCGCCCGCATGGCCGCCGTCAGCGCCTGATAGAAGGCGATGTTGTGCCAGCTGAGCAGCACCTTGCCGAGGATTTCGTCGGCGCGGATCAGGTGGTGCAGATAGGCTTTTGAATACTGCGACGACGGGCCGTCGATGGCGGGGTCCAGCGAGTCCTGATCCTCGGCGAAGCGGGCGTTCTTCAGGTTCAGCGGGCCGTCCCAGGTCCAGGCCTGGCCGTGGCGTCCGGCGCGGGTCGGCAGGACGCAGTCGAACATGTCGACGCCGCGATAGACCGCCTCGACCAGATCGACCGGCTTGCCCACGCCCATCAGATAGCGGGGGCGGTCCTTGGGCAGGAACTCGGGCGCATAGTCCAGCACCTCGCACATGGCCTGATGGCCTTCGCCCACGGCCAGACCGCCGATGGCGTAGCCGTCAAAGCCGATTTCCTGAAGCTGTTCCGACGACTGGCGGCGCAGGTCCTCGAAGGTTGAGCCCTGCTGGATGCCGAACAGGGCCTGATGCTCACGCTCGCCGAAGCGGGTCTTGGAGCGCGCACCCCAGCGGATCGACAGCTCCATCGCCTTGCGCGCCGCGTCCTTTTCCGCCGGATAGGCGACGCACTGGTCCAACTGCATGGAGATGTCGGCGCCGATGCGGTCGGCCTGAATCTCGATGGAGCGTTCCGGCGTCAGGACGTGCTTGGAGCCGTCGATGTGGCTGGAGAAGGTGACGGCCTCTTCCTTCACCTTGGAAATCCCGGCCAGGGACATGACCTGGAAACCGCCACTGTCGGTCAGGATCGGCTTGTCCCACCCCATGAACCTATGCAGCCCGCCCAGACGCTCCATCCGCTCGGGGCCGGGGCGCAGCATCAGGTGATAGGTGTTGCCCAGCAGGATGTCGGCGCCCGTCGCCTTGACCTGATCCACTGTCATCGCCTTGACCGTCGCTGCTGTGCCGACGGGCATGAAGGCGGGGGTGCGGATGTCTCCGCGTGAGGTTTTCAGGACGCCGGTGCGGGCGCGGCCCTCGGTGGCGGAGATGTCGAAGGGGAAGGGCATTTCAGGCGATCAGTCGTTCAAGCTGTTCGACCCGCACCAGATCCTTGGGGCGGCCGAACAGGCGGTACAGGGCGATGTGATCCCGGACATCCGGGATGAACAGGGGGGTGTCGTCGATGAAGACCTGACGCCGGGAAGTAAAGGCGGCGGGTTGCCATTCGGCGCCGTCGCGAACCTCCATATCGGCCATGACCTCGATCATGATCAGGTGATCAGCGGCGCGACCGAAGACGGCGGATCGGAACAGACCCTCGCCCGGATCGACCACCACTTCACCGCCCAGAGCGGCCAGCAGGGTGCGGGCGTCGCGCGGGCTGCACATCACGTCGATGTCTGGAATGTGCAGTTCGGTCAGGCCGTGAAGCGCCATGGCCGCGCCGCCGAAAATCCACCAGGGATCGCGCAAGTTCCGCGCGGCCTCGCCAATGGCGATCAGGCCGCCGCGCAGGTTTGCGGGCAGGTCGTCGAAAGGTTCTGGCGTCTGGGTTTTCATCAGAAGACGGGATTTACGGGTTTGAGGCGCGATTGGCCACAGGCACGGACGTTCGCTCCGCGCTTTCGCTGCGGAGGAAGAAGGAGGACTGGGCGGGGCGCCGGGCCTTCGCCCGGAGTTTGGTTTTGGCGTTATCGTTTCGACGAAGGTTTGACTCGCCGCGCGAAGGGGTGGCCTGCAAGCGCGGGGCGCTGAATGGTGGTGGTCTTATCGCCTAATCCCGAAGTCATTTCCCCTATCCCGTCATCCTTAAGCTTGTCCCAAGGATCCATACTCTCGGGTGTGAGTGGTGCGCGCCCTTCCTTTCGTCATTGGGGCGCAGGGCCTCCAGGCCCGAAGACCCGGAACCCAGCGGCGCGCGAGCGCGCGAAGGTGTCACGGACTCTGATGTTTGAGGTTCGTGCGGCGGACGCATTTCGCCTTCGGCGCCGCTAGGTTCCGGGTCTCCGCTGCGCTTCGCCCGGAATGACGAAAAGAGAGGGTTACCCCCGGAACAGCAGCGACCCGTCGCCGTAGGAATAGAAGCGGTATCCGTCCGCAACGGCGTGGGCATAGGCGGCCTTCATCACGGCCTGCCCGGCGAAGGCGCTGACCAGCATGAATAGCGTCGATTTCGGCAGGTGAAAGTTGGTCATCAGCACATCAACCGCGCGGAACCGATAGCCGGGCGTGATGAAGATGGCGGTGTCGCCGTGGAAGGGCTTGATCTCGCCGTCCTCGGCTGTGGCGCTTTCCAGCAGGCGCAGGCTGGTAGTGCCGACGCAGACGATGCGGCCGCCAGCGGCATGGACGGCGTTCAGGGCGGCGGCGGTCTCAGGCGAGACCTCGCCCCATTCGCTGTGCATCTTGTGGTCGGCCAGATCGTCGGCCTTGACCGGCAGGAAGGTGCCGGCGCCGACGTGCAGGGTCACGGCGTGGGTCGAGACGCCGCGCGCCCGGATGGCGTCCAGCAGGGCAGGGGTGAAGTGCAGGCCCGCCGTGGGGGCGGCGACAGATCCGTCATGCTGGGCATAGACGGTCTGATAGTCGGAACGGTCGCGGTCGTCTTCGGGCCGTTTGGCGGCGATATAGGGCGGCAGGGGCATGACCCCGACATCGCGGATGGCGTCGTCCAGCACCGGGCCGGACAGATCGAACTTCAGGGTGATCAGGCCGTCGTCGCCCTTGGCCGTGACGGTGGCGTCCAGACGGCCCAGGTCGCAGGCGGCGTCGCCGTGGGCGCCGAACCTTATCCGGTCGCCCGGCTTGATGCGCTTGCCCGGCTTCATGAAGGCGGACCAGACGTCGGGGGCGTCGCGGTGGTGCAGGGTGGCCTCGACCTCGACCGTCAGGGTGTCGCCTTCCGGTCCGCCGACGACGGGGTTCGGACGCTGGCGCACACCCGACAGGCGCGCGGGGATCACGCGGGTGTCGTTGAACACCAGGGCGTCGCCGGGGCGCAGGAAGTCGGGCAGGTCGCGGATGATCCGATCCTGAAGCGCATCCCCGTCGACCACCAGCAGGCGGGCGGAATCGCGCGGATCAGCCGGACGCAGGGCGATGCAGTCCTCAGGCAGGTCGAAATCGAAATCAGCAGTCTTCATCGGGCGCTCTATACGGGCGTCGGACGGGGTGCGCTATGATTTGGGTGAGGGTGACTGGAAGCGGGCGGGACGAAGGTCTGAGAAGGGTGGTTAGCAGACTGCCGCCGCAGGGTCGTTGGGCGTGTCTCAGGGAGATGCTACCGGTCGCAGTTGAGTCCGCTACCCGATCCCGGCGGCTTGCAGATGAGGTATCGTCCGCCTTCGTCGGCCCGCAAATGAAAGCGAAAACTCACTTCCTCGCTGAGCCACGTATGTCCGAAGTAGCGGACTGGGACGATCCTGCTCGACAGGTTTCCCGCCTCGACGTGCGAGACGTGGAGGTTGCCGGAAAACCAGCTGTGACCCAACAGATCATCGGGGTCATCAATGGGCGCGCTATTCAGGTTTTCAATCCGACCTATGGCGACAGCATCGCCGAAGGGGATCGCAGACCCCAAAGAGGGACCCCAATCCAAAACAGTTTGACAGCCGAAAAGCCCAAGCACTGCCGTGATCGTAATCGCTGAAAGCAATCGGGACATTGTTGATACATGCACGACGAGAGTCTCTGGATCAACGTCCGCTAAGGGTCGAGGCTGTGTAAAAACGCCGCCTGATTGGACGAATTAGGTTAGCCTCCTGAGGTCAGCAGGAGGTGGGTATGAGCCGCTTCGTTCAGGG